>Ga0209094_1000593_pt1 | contig 25639 bp, 26 predicted proteins | sample COGITO_mtgs_1004_2_FD_184790 | JGI IMG/M metagenome (GOLD analysis project Ga0209094, IMG submission 184790) | Pelagic marine microbial communities from North Sea - COGITO_mtgs_100430 (SPAdes) (version 2) | ecosystem: Environmental > Aquatic > Marine > Epipelagic ...
AAACATCTATTTTAAAATAAAACATCTTTTTTACCTATGGTCATTTATAATACGTCCTTGAAAAGAATCTGATCTATACATCCCGATTGTATTGGGAAATAAGTTGCTGAGGATAAATATATTTGATAGAATATTTTATTTTAAAAATTTGTACTTATTCTTAAGGAGGTATGTTTCTGAGTATCCAGTTTTTTCTGAAATTTCAGATATTGATTTTCTATCGTTAAGCATATTTTTTGTTATCTCTAGCCTTTCTTTTTTTATGTATTTAGCAGGTTTGAAATTCTTATTTAAACTATTAATTTCATTGTAGTCTAGGTTAAATTCAATTTCTAACATTTTTAAAGTTACACTACTTAAGTTTTTACGTATAAAACGTTTTATACTAAATATCAATTGTTCGTCTGTAATATTTTTTTTGTTTAAAACTTTAATGATTATGATCAAAATAAGTATAGACAAGACAACGCCAAAATAAAGATAGTTTCTATTATTCTTGATTTTAAAATCTTTGAAGATTAAGTTTTTCTCGAAATCCTTAATATCATCTATAGTGTAAACGCCATGAATGCTGCCAAAACTTATCTTATTGCTTTCTTTATAAATTGCACTTCTATTAAACTCATCTACAATATAATTATGAAATATTTTTTGTTTTGTTTTTTCAAAAATACTTAATCCTTTATCCCCAGATAAAAATATCAAATTTTCATAATCTGAAATTGTGTGTGCTGTTGACTCAATGAGGTTTTGATTTACAACTGTTAGACCTTCTTTTGTTCTCTTTAAACTTAATAATAAATTATTTTTTGAAATTGCATAAAAATAATTACCATTAAGATCGCTCTCTAAAATATCTTTAATCTCGAATTTGATATCATCCTCAATTATGTCTATACTATAGTCATTTACATTTAAGGATATATACCTGTTATTGTCTACAAAGTTAAATTCTCCTCGATCTTTAATTCTGGAAACTATCTTATTTCTAAGTGGAATAATTTTATTTTGACTCTCATAAATTAACTCAAAAATATTTCCATTATAATCATATTTGTAAATCCCTCGATCTGAAATAACTAAATATTTAGAATTATTTAAAGGATATATGTCGGATATTGCTCCATATTCACCTTTAGTTCTTATAGAATTATCGTTGTTGTATAACTTAGTTTCTATATTGTCTTTATAACTTAACAAACCATTATAACATACAAATGTAATACTATCAAATTCTCTAATTTGTCCGTCTGTATAGGTGATTTTACTTAACTTTTTGCCATTAATGTAAACGCCACCATAGGTGCCAATTGCATTTTTAGTAATAGATCTTACGCTTCCTCGAGGTTTAAATGAATATTTAAGGTTATTGTAAATTAATAATTTCCCTCTTGCTATAACATAAAGGTTGTTGTCTAGGTATGCAAAATCTGTTATTGCTTCTGTGTAAAGCTTAGGATACACATTTGGTGATTCAATGAATTTAATTTTAAAATTATTATTTTTTTCAAAAATTGAATTTATTGGACCCGAAATAGATGCATCAAAAAGAATTAAATCATCACCAGTTTCATCAATTTTGTGAATCCCATTACTTGTGCTTACATACAATTCATTTTCGTAGGAAACAAAATTGTAAAATATCTTATCATCATATATCTTATGAATTGAAAAGCTGTTGGCAATCAGCGCAATAAATCCTATTATGTATGTAATATGAGTCATGTAAATTTGATTTAACTGCACAATAATACTCGATATTTATTATAGCGACAAAAATTATATTTTTAAATAATTGTCATATTTAATAATTTTTTATCTAATTATCTTAAATTTTACTCATTATAAGTAGGTTTTGTACTATGTTGTCATTTCAATTGTATCATTAGTATCTTTAGAATTATAATCTATTTTTTCAATTTGTATTCCTCTAAAACAATAAACTCAGTTATAATTTAACGCTATAATCACTAAAGCATGTATTCTTTTACATAAAAAAACCTCTCAATATTAAGAGGTTTTTTATCTTTAGCATTAAATACTATTTATGGCGTTTTCAAAAAAGATAGGCTTACTCTTAGCTCCCATATTATTTTTTGTAGTTCTAAATCTTCCATTTCATTTGGTTTCTGAAACCGGAGATGCCGTAATTGCTGTTGCTATTTGGATGGTAATTTGGTGGATTACTGAGGCAGTACATATTGCAGTTACTGCGTTGTTACCTCTTATTTTATTTCCATTATTAAAAGTAATGCCTATTGCAGATGTAGGGGGCAATTATGGAAGTCCTATTATCTTTTTATTCTTTGGTGGATTTATCCTTGCATTAGCTTTAGAGAAAGTAAATCTTCATAAGAGAATTGCGCTCACCATTATAAAAATGACTGGTACAACCCCCAATAAAGTTGTTCTTGGGTTTATGATTGCTACCGCATTTATGAGTATGTGGATTAGCAATACAGCAAGTACTGTTGTAATGTTACCCATAGCCATTTCTGTGATTAAATTACTCATAGATGACCCAGACGGATTTACCAAAGGAGACAAAAATTTTGCCTTAAGTGTGATGCTTGGTATTGCTTTTTCTGCCAATGCAGGCGGAATTGCTACGGTAATTGGAACACCACCAAATTCTGTATTAATAGGTTTGTTAGAAAGTGAATATAACACACAAATCTCTTTTTTAAAATGGATGACCATGGGATTGCCGTTTTCTGTAATGATGGTAAGCTTGTGTTATGTGGTGTTGGTCAAAGTTATGTTTCCTTGTAATGATATTCAGTTTTCGGCTTCAGCAAATGTAATTTCTACCGAATTAAAAAGTTTAGGAGCCATTTCTAAAGAAGAGAAAAGAGTGCTTACTGTTTTTGGAGTCACTGTTCTTTTATGGATATCTAGAACCCTTATTAATTATATTTTTCCAGGCCTTCAACTATCAGATACCATTATTAGTTTGGTAGGGGCAGTTTCCTTATTTGCAATTCCGTTAAGCTTTACAAAAGGAAATTTTATATTGCATTGGAATGACACCAGTAAGCTGGCTTGGGGTATTTTATTACTGTTTGGGGGAGGTTTAGCCTTAGCCAAAGGAATGGCTACTAGTGGTTTGGTAGCTGTGATTACAGCAAGTATTCAAAACGGTGGCTTTAGCCCCTTAATTGTGGTGTGTTTACTCATTGTTTTAATGTTGTTTATGACAGAGCTTATGAGCAACGTTGCATTGGTAGCTGTGTTGGCTCCAGTGGTTGCTGGTATTGCTATTGGGTTAAACATTCCAATATTAAATGTACTTATACCTGTAACCATGGCCTCAAGTTGTGCCTTTATGCTGCCCATGGCCACACCGCCAAATGCCATCGTATTTGCCAGTGGTTATGTAAAAGTGAGTGAAATGGTTCGGGCAGGAGTGCTTCTAAATCTCCTAGCTGTAGGCTTGCTTATTTTGTATTACATATTTGTAATTCCAGTTATTTTTTAACCCAACCAACCCTCTCTGTCTAAACTTCGGTATTGTATAGCTTCTGCTATGTGTGATGGTGTAATGTCTTCTGAAGCATCTAAATCTGCAATGGTTCTAGATACTTTTAAAATTCTATCGTAGGCTCTAGCTGAAAGATTTAATTTTTCCATGGCTGTTTTTAATAAAGACAAACTATCTGCAGATAGCTTACAAAATTCACGGATGTGTTTTACGTTCATTTGTGCATTATAGTGCACATTTTTGAACTCTTTAAAACGCTGTGTTTGCAATTCTCTTGCCCCAGTAACTCGTTTTCTAATAGCTACCGAAGATTCTCCTTTACGTTCTTCTGAGAGTTTCTCAAAAGGAACTGGGGTTACTTCTATATGAATGTCTATTCTATCTAATAGTGGTCCGGAAATTCTTCCTAAATAGCGCTGCATTTCCTGAGGTGAGCTTGCCAAGGGATTGTTTCCATCATTAAAAAAACCAGAAGGGCTTGGATTCATACTGGCCACCAACATAAAACTACTAGGATAGGTAACCGTAAAACGCGCTCTAGAGATGGTTACCTCTCTATCTTCTAGGGGTTGCCTCATTACTTCTAAAACCGTACGCTTAAATTCTGGGAGTTCATCTAAAAACAGCACTCCATTATGAGATAAAGAGATCTCTCCAGGTTGTGGGTATTGTCCGCCACCAACCAAAGCTACATCAGATATGGTATGGTGTGGGGCTCTAAATGGCCGTTCATATAATAAACCGTGATCTTTTGTTTTACCCACTACAGAATGAATTTTGGTAGTTTCAAGGGCTTCCTCTAAAGACATGGGTGGTAAAATAGAAGGCAATCTTTTTGCCAACATGGTTTTACCAGACCCAGGAGGGCCAATAAGAATAATATTATGCCCTCCAGCAGCGGCAATTTCCATGCACCGCTTAATAGATTCTTGCCCTTTTACGTCAGAAAAGTCAAACTCAGGGAGCGCTAAATTTTTATAAAACTCAGCTTTGGTATCTACTTTGGTGGGTGCTATCTTTTTTTTACCATTAAAATGCTCAATAACTTCCATAATGTTGTCTACACCCAATACCTCTAAGCCTTCAACAATGGCTGCTTCTCTAGCATTTTTTTGAGGAAGAATAAAGGATGTAAACCCTTCTTCTTTAGCTTTAATAGCAATAGGTAAAGCTCCTTTTATAGGTTGTACATTGCCATCTAAAGACAATTCTCCCATGATCATATACTGTGCTAAATCTGTAAAAGCTATTTGCTTGGAGGCCGCTAAAATACCCATGGCTAGTGTTAAATCATAGGCAGCTCCTTCTTTGCGGAGGTCTGCAGGTGCCATGTTAATGGTTATTTTCTTTCCGGGTAATCTGAAATTATTGTTGTTAAGGGCTGCAGAAATACGGTAACTGCTCTCACGTACTGCATTGTCTGGCAAACCCACCAAATGATAGCCTATTCCTTTGTCTATATTTACTTCTACTGTTATGGTGGTAGCTTCTATGCCAAAGACGGCAGAACCATATACTTTTTCTAGCATTTTTTTCTTTAAATGTACTCAATAATTTTACTAAATAAAAGAATAGTCAAGGTGTTTTTTGTAGATATGAAGGGGTCTCCCCATAAATATGGAGGTGTAAATTTACCCATTTATAGGGATTGTTTTGGCGATTTATTTTTATCATATTTACTTCAATTAAAAGCTTTTTTTTGGATACAAACAGTTGTTTGAAACTTGATAAATCCTATTGAATAATTTGGCACAATTATTGAAAAATTAAAATTATAACCCTAAAAAAATCAATTATGAGACTAAAATTTGTTTTATTTATTACCCTAATTACATTATTATTTTCAAATTGCAGCGATGATGAGAATGATACTACTAATCCTGAATTCGTAGAATTAACTTTTGATTTTCAAAATAACACCCAATCTTGGGAGGGAGACTTTGCAGATTACCCTGTTGGTGAAGAGGATTTTTATGAATTGAGCTATGAACTGTCCAATTTACCAATACCTTTAAATACAAACTCAGGTGCACTAAAACAATCAGGAAATAATCATTCGGACGATTTATTTATGTTTATTAGAAAACAATTGAATGGACTTGAGCCAAATACCGATTATAAAGTTTCTTTTGAAATTGAGTTTGCAAGTGATGTTGCAGATGGACAAGTTGGAGTTGGAGGATCCCCAGGAGAAGGGGTTACAATAAAAGCAGGTGCAACAATAATTAAGCCCGAGAAAGTCAATCAATCAGGATTTTATCAAATGAACATTGACAAAAACAATCAAACTAATAGTGGTTCAGATATGGTTGTTGTTGGAGATTTTTCTAATGATACTAATCAAAATGAATATACTCTAAAAAACTTAGTGGCTAATAATATTCTTACCGTTTCCGCAGATAGTTCAGGTGAATTATGGTTAGTGGTTGGTACTGATTCTGGTTTTGAAGCTACTACAACCCTGTATTATAATTTGATTAAAGTGAAGTTAGAAAAGCAATAAACTACAGAGAATAATGTATATAAAACATTTGGCGGATAGTGTTAATTTTAAAGCTGTTACACCTAATAAAAATTGTAACGGTTTGACAGGTTTACTCAAAATACCGAAAACAAAAAATAAGATTTATTAATTTTAATATATTATGCATAAGATAAATTTTAATATTCAACGATTATATAAACAACGAAAAAGAAAAATTTTAAGTATTTCTTTTTTAGTTATTTTAATATTATTTTGCTTATCAATATTAATTTATGATTTTATAAAAATTAAAGAATTTGATGCTATAATATTACTTTTAATTATTTCTTTATTGGTTGGGTTAATTTCTGAAATTAACAATATAAATAAAATCAACAAAGAGTTGAAAAAAAGAAAACTTAATCTACCATAAAAATAATTAATTATGAAAATGAGAATACGATATAAAAAAAGACTTCTGAATATTAATTTAATTTTAGGAATTATATGGTTAGTTTGGTTCTTTATTTCTGATTTTACGAAAGAAAAATTGAATTGGACTGATTATGGATGGATTGTTATTTCTCTTATGTATCTAGGTATTTACTATTACCAAAAAAAATACAACTATTTGACTATTGAAAACGGAATTATTAAAGTGAATGGACCGTTTGGAAAAAAGCTAAATCTAATTGAAATAAAACGGATTAAAAAGTTTGCAGGTGATTACATCTTAAAAACTGACGAAAAAGAATTGGCTATCAATACGCAAATAATTAACCCAAGTTCACTTGCTGAATTAAATGCGGAATTGGAAAAACTAAATGTAGAATGGACTTAAAAAATAAGCAAACAAAAGCAATTCTGATAGGTACTTTAATTGGTGGTCTTGTTTATGCTGCACTCATGACGTTATTTGACTATTCTCACAGACAAGATCTCAGTATTGGAAAATTTTTAGCAAACTTTATTTTTTTTGGGATATTTATGGGTTGGTTAACCCATTATAATATAAAGAAGCAATCTAGAAAATAATGACACTATTAAAGAAGTATTTTAAAAATGTATGGACATTAGAATGGAAAAATGAAGTATCTATATTAAAAAGACTACTAATCATGTTCATGTTACTAAGTCCTTTTTTATTAGTTATTCTCTATACTATTTATAATGTATTACAAATACCCTAAGCCGAATTCCTACTCGCATTAATATTACCAAATAACGAGCGCGTGACCATTTTTTGGTAGGTGTCTAATTCTTTCGCAGACGGTCTTTTACTAGCTAAAATTTCTTGTATCTTTTTTAAAGCATACTGTTGAATGGTAAGCAAAGGCAGTACAATATCTTCTCGTATTTCTATAGAAGCTTTCCCGTCTGGGTAGTTTTCCATGAGTTCTGTATGGTCTGCTATTTTTAGCAACAAGCGTTTGGTTGTCTTATATTCTTCGTAAATAAGTTTCCAGAATTCACCAAATTCTTGGTCGTCTGCCATATAAGCGGTGAGTTCAAAAAATGATTTTGTTAAACTCATCACACTATTTTCTAAGAGTGTTTTTAGAAAGTCTGAGTTGTTGTAAAAATCGATAAGCTTATCAAACTCTCCATTGTCTTCGTACTTTTTTAAGGCAGTTCCTACCCCATAAAATCCTGGAACATTTTGTTTTAGTTGGCTCCAACTCCCCACAAAAGGTATGGCTCTTAAATCTGAAAAATCTAGGGTATCAGATTGCGAACGCTTGCTTGGTCTACTTCCAATATTGGTTTTTGCATAGTATTGCAACGTACTCATTTTTTCTAAATAAGGTAAAAACTTCTCATGGTTTTTAAAGGCTACATAGGTTTCGTAACTGGTGTTTGCAATGTCATTCATTATTACACGATGCGCATCACTTAGTTGATCTTTTTGAAACACTTCGTTTTTAATTCCTGAACTTAATAACTGCTCTAGATTAAATTGAGAGGAGTTTAGGGTTCCAAAATTAGAACTAATGGTTTGCCCTTGTATGGTAAGTTGTATCTCTTTGTCTTCTATGGTAGGGCCTAAAGAGGCATAAAACTGATGTGTTTTTCCTCCTCCACGAGCTGGTGGTCCGCCACGTCCATCAAAGAAAATAACTTCAATACCAAATTCTCTAGAAATAGCAGTGAGTTCTTCTTTGGCTTTAAAAATGGACCAATTGGCCATTAAATACCCCCCATCTTTAGTACCATCTGAAAAACCAAGCATAATGGTTTGCTTGTCTTTTCGTTGGCTTACATGTTTTCTGTACGCTGTATTTGTATATAATGTTCTCATTACCGATGCAGCATTTTGTAAATCATCTACGGTTTCAAAAAGTGGAATTACATCTACAGGCAATACATCACCAAAGCCAGAAAGGTTTAGCATGGCAAAGGTTTGCATTACATTTAAGGCAGTTTGGTTGTTACTAATAATATACCTGTTGGCACCACGTTTTCCATTTCTAGACTGTATTTCTTTAATGGCTTGTATAGATTTTAATGTTTTTACCAACATTTCATCAGAAAAAATAGTTGGATCTATAGCCCCTTTAATTTCTGAAAGGATGGCAACTTGCTTCTTTTCAGATAATGTTAAGTAGTTTTCAGGAAAGGTAGTGTCTTTAGCATTTAATAACTCTTGCACCATATTGGTAAATGCATTGTGATGCACTCTACTGTCTTGCCTAATGTCTAGAGTGGCAAAATGAAAGCCAAAAATAGACACCTTATGAATTAAATCGTCTAACTCTTCCAAAAACAATGATTTGTGTTCTTCAATAAGAATTACTCGTGCTTTGTTTAATTCTTCAAGAAGAATTTTTGAAGAAAAGTTGACAACTTTATAGCTTTTTGTAATGTGCTTATTCAGTCTTTTTTCTACTCTAATTAAGATTTCCTCTATTCCTTTAAAGGTAAGTCTCCTTCTTAATTTTCTAATGTCTCTGTGGTAGTTTTTAAGAATGGTTTGGCGCAATCTCTCGGCTACTTTTAGCGTAATTTCTGTGGTAACAAATGGGTTCCCATCTCTATCGCCTCCTGGCCAAAAACCAAGATCTATAATTTCATTGTCTAAAACCTCACCATCGTATACATGTTGTTGTACAAAATTGTAAATAGTACTTACAGAATGGTATAATACATTTTCTAGATACCAAATAAGGCTTACAGCCTCATCATAAGGTGTTGGTTTTTGTTTTTTGAAAAAGGGAGTTTTTCCCAATTGAGCCAGCAAGTTTTTGATAAGCAATAAGTCATCATTTTGTATGGCTTTGTCTAAATCTGTAATAATTCCTAGAACATTACCAGGGTAAAATTGAGTAGGATGCGCTGTAAGTACAATACGCACTTTAAATTCTTTGAGATATTGCTGTAGTTCTTCCTTTTTATTTTGAGAGAAGGCAGCATCTTTAGAACTTCTTAAGGTACCAATACCTTCCATGTTATTTACGTTTTCAAATTCTGCATCTTCTATAGCATCAAATAACACAATTTGTCTTTCTATATATTGTATGAAACGAAATAATAAATGAATTTTTTCTTCTTCAGTAGGGTTTTCTTGGTATTTTTTAAAGAAATAATCTACGATTTGTGTGGGGTTTTCACCAAGTGAGAATCCTTTTTTACACACCTCATGAAATAGCGGTAATAATACTCCGGTATTACTAATAGAATCAAAAGGTAAGGTCATAAATATACTGTTGTATATTTGATATTTTGAGACTACATTATCATTAAATTTAGAGACTTTTAGTGCGCTAGACATAGGTAAATAATTGAAATGTGAAATTACAAAAAAACCCAATTTAGTACTGAACTCAAAGGGTTTTTCTACGAAAACGATGTAAAAACAGGGTGTTATTTTTCTTTAGGCATCCAACGATTCATAGAATATCCAAAAAGAAGACCACCCAACATCCACAAGGGAAATGCAATACTTGCTTTTTTTAGAGTGATGACTTCATCGTTAAAATAAGGAAAAACAAACGTTAGTAGAATAAACATTCCGAACCCCCAAGGTAAGCCAATCTTAAGAATCTGTTTAAGCTTATTTGACATTCTTAAAATTTATAATTCCTTCTTGCAACCAAGCGAGGTAGGTATTTATATCTGTATATTGTTCAGCGCTATTTAGTATTTCAAACTCTGAAGTTAGTTGAACATAGTAGGGTTGTGAGGCTGTTTTAAAATTTACAGTTTGAAAGGTAGCCCACTTGTCTCCAACTGTTGTGATCTCTTTTAACTGTCCGTTGGTTCGCTTGAAGTTAAATTGGGCTATTTCAGGCAATTCCTTTCTGTCATCTACATACAATGAAATTAAAATATAGTCCTCTTTTAGTAGTTTGTATATGGCAGGGTTACTCCATACATTTTCTTCTACTTTTCTACAATTAACACAGGCCCAACCTGTAAAATCTAATAAGATGGGTTTGTTTGCTTCTTTTGCTGCTGCAAGTCCTTCCTCAAAATCTTTATAGCAGTTTAAGCCTAAAGGGCAATCGTTTTCTTGTTCGTATATACTGTAAAATTGAGGAGGTGGAAAACCGCTTAATAAACTTAAATTCCAGCTGGGGGTTTTAAAAGTTCCCGGAATAAGATAGATTACAAATGCAAGAACTAAAATTCCAAAAGATCCTCTAGAGAATGAGATTTTTTTATCGGTACTGTCGTGCGGGAAGCGTATCCTTTTTAAGATATAAAGTGCCAATCCAATAAAAATAATAATCCATATGCCAATAAACACCTCACGTTTTAAGAGGCCCCAATGGGCAACGAGATCTGCATTAGATAAGAACTTAAAAGCAAAAGCCAATTCTAAAAACCCAAGAATAACTTTGGTAGTATTTAACCAACCTCCTGAGCTTGGTAAAGACTTTAACCAATTTGGGAATAAAGCAAATAAGGTAAAAGGGAGTGCTAAGGCCAATCCAAAACCAGTCATTCCAGCACTCAATTGCATAGCTCCGCCATCTGCAGTTAAAGAACCTGCCAATAAAGAACCTAAAATAGGACCGGTACAAGAGAATGAGACAATAGCTAGGGTTAAAGCCATAAAGAAAATACCAATGAACCCGCCAACGTTTGAAGCAGTATCCATTTTATCTCCCCAAGAACTTGGTAAGGTAACTTCATAATATCCAAAGAAAGAAAAGGCAAAGAATACTAAGATGGCAAAAAAGAAACTATTTAACCATACATTGGTTGAGATGGTATTCAAAATTTCTGGATTTACACTATCTAAAAAGTGGAAGGGAAGGCTTAACAATAGGTAAATAACAACAATACATAAACCGTATATGATAGCATTGCTAATTCCTTTGGCTTTAGCTTGAGATTGTTTGGTAAAGAAAGATACCGTTAAGGGAATCATTGGAAATACACAGGGTGTTAAAAGCGCTAATAAACCTCCAATAAATCCAAGTAAAAAAATGGTAAATAAGCCTTCTTTCTGTTGTTTTTCGTCTGTGCCTTGTTCTAATAGCTCCTTGTTTTTCAGTGGAAGTATTAATTGCTTAGAGAGTAGTTTACTTTTCTCATCGAGTTCAACCTCTTTGGTAACTAAAGCTTTTCCATCTAAAGAAAAGGTAAAGTCTTCTTCAATTTGAATACAAACCTCTTTACATACCTGTGCAAAAAAGTTTAATGTAACATTGGTAATATCTGTATTGGTAAGTTGTATTCGTTGCTTAATAATGGCTTTTTCTTTAAAGAAAACCTCTTCTTTTCCCCATACATCACTGTATTCTTTGTAGGTCTTGCTTTCTACTGCCTTGCCAATTAGTTGAAACCCTGAAGTATTTTTTGCAGCCAAAATTTCCATAGGTAGCGAGGCATCTTCTGGATTGTATTGAGAATACATATGCCATTGGTCTTGAATCTTTACTGAAAAAACTAAATCATAGGTTGCCTCTGATACTTTTTCAACAGATGTAGAAAAAACAGCGGGATTATTTTCAGTTTGAGCAATACTATTGAGCGTAAAAAATAATACAAGAAGAATTCCTAATTTTTTCATGATAGATACGATATTTTCAATCGATTTTTACTTGTTATGTTTGCTAGATATCGTCGATCTTGTCTGAGCCCAATAACCCAAATAATATGGTTTTTAGCATCTGCAAGAATCCAAATTTTTTCTTTGTCGAGCAAAGATAATTTATTGTCTTTAAAAAGTTGACTTATTTTCTTACTACCTTTCATTCCAGCGGGATACATGGTATCTCCATGATGCCATTTTTTTAGAGATAATGGATAGTTAATTAAATCATTATCAATAATAATTTCATGCGTATTTTTACAGGTAAAATCGTCTGTATTTTGAATGGTAAGCTTAATAGGATTTGTAATTTTTGATACTTTCTGGTCTATTAGAACTGGACCTTTTATAGATTGGTTTTTGTTGATAGTTGTTAGTATTAGAAAATTTCTATCTTTTAATAACCGATGTGTATCAGAAAATACTTGTTTGCCAGGTTGCGCAGAAATTAAATTAACAATGTCATTCCAAGCAGTAAATCCATATCCTTGAAGAAGTTGATATAGATACGCTTTCTTATTTGAAAGCTTCTCGATTTCTTTACAACTTATTTTCAGCAAATCATTTTCATAAGAAACAACGTTGGCAGTAACATTTGTTAGAGCGTCATTAATAATGGACTGACTTTCATTTAAATATTCTATGGTGTTTTGAAAACTTTCTAAAACATGTGGATTCAATTCTTTTAAAATAGGAATTACTTTGTGACGTACTTTATTTCTAACATATTTTATGCTAGCATTTGATTTGTCTTCTCTCCAAATAATTCCGTTTTTAATGGCAAATAAGGTGATTTCATCTCTAGAAAAAGCCAATAATGGCCTCACAGATTTTTGATTTACAGGTGGGATGCCTGTAAACCCCTCTAAACCACTTCCTCTTGTTAAGTTTATAATAAAAGTTTCTAAATTATCATTGGTATTGTGTGCAGTTAACACATAGTCATATCCGTTTGTATCTAGTAGCTTATAAAACCAAGTATAGCGTAAATCTCTTGCAGCCACCTGAATAGAAACCTTGTTTTTTGCAACATATTTTTCTGTTTCAAAAGAAGTGGAATATACTGGTGTTTTAAGTGTTTTTGCTAAAGATTTTACAAAGGCCTCATCATCATCACTTTCTTGACCACGCAAGTTAAAGTTACAATGGCATAAAGAAAAGTTTAGGTTTAATTGACTGCATAAATGAGCCAGCACAACACTATCTATTCCTCCAGAAATAGCAATAAGAAGTTTCTTATCCTCTAAAAAAGGAAAGTTTTGATGAAGGTGTTGTTTAAATTTCTGTAGCATTGGTATTACAAAAATATGGAAATTAAAGTTGAGAACTTATCCAATTTACAACATCTACCAGCATTTCATTTCTGCACAAATCGTTTTGTAATTCATGATACCCATTTTCATACAATTTCAGAGTTGCTCTCTTGGCATTTTCAGCAAATTTTTGTGTTCCTCTATAATCGATAATTTTATCACCTGTTCCATGCAGTACTAGTATTGGGATGGTTAGTTGAGATGCATTTTCAATAGCCCATTTTCCAGAATCAATAAACGTTAAAGAGAAGTTAGGGCTAATCTTTGAATGTATTAAAGGGTCATTTATATACCTTTCAACTTCTATTTTTTCTCGAGAGATATCATTTGGGTTTATCTCATTACCTAGGGTTACTGAGGGTGCAATTTTTTGCAATAACTTGCCTAGAGCTAATTTAATCTTAGGCGGCTCAAATGCCAATTTTAAAAAGGGGCTTGTGGCAATAATTCCTTGTAAATGAGTTGTTTTTTTGAGCGCATAATTAATTACAGCATTTCCACCCATAGAATGCCCATATAAAAAAACAGGAGTGTTGGGGAAAAATGCCTTCGCTTTTTCTATAGTTACAGCAACACTTTCTAATACAGCTTCAAAACTAGGGTTATGACCACGTTTTCCAGTTGTTTTGCCATGTCCAAAATGATCAAAAGCAACAACAGAAAAATCATGTTCATTTAACTTCTTGGCTACATGCATATAGCGTCCTGAGTATTCGCCCATCCCATGTGCCAAAACAACAACAGCTTTTGTGTTTTTTGCTTCCCAACATTGACCAAAAAAAGTGGTGTTGTAAATATGAAAATTGAATTCTTTAGGAGCCATTAGTAGTTTTTTTTAGCCAAATTCTAATACTTTTACGAAGTGATTCCTCTGGTCTTGGTAAAGGAATGGTTTTACCAAATTGTTTACTTCTTTTAAATTTTGAAAATGTAATTTTTAGTTGTTTCCATGCCTCTGGATACATCTTTAAAAATGTATTAAATAAGAGTTGTTCTGTAGCTTTTTCAGTAAGACTTTTATACACAGCTTCAAATTTCTCTTCTTGATTTGGAATCATAGTTTGTTAGAATTTGTTAAAACAAATTGCATTGCCTTTGCTTTTAATAAGCACTCTTCATATTCTTTTTCAGGAAAAGATTTTGCCGTAATAGCACTACCTACCGAAAATGAAAGGTACTTTTTTTCTGCATTATATAAAATACTTCTGATCACTACATTAAAGTCAAAATCTCCAGATGGAGTAAAATATCCAACGGCACCCGAATACAAACCTCGTTTGGTTTCCTCGAGGCGTTCAATAATTTTCATGGCAGATATTTTTGGAGCTCCCGTCATACTTCCCATGGGAAAGGTATCTTTAATGACATCGACAAGATGAACATCATCCTTCAATTCAGAGACTACAGTAGAGATCATTTGATGTACTTGTTTAAAAGAAGACACCTTACATAATTCCTCTACTTGAACACTTCCTTTTTTAGCAGATCTAGATAAATCATTTCTAACTAAATCTACAATCATAATATTTTCTGATCGTTCTTTAGTATCTATTGATAAGGTCGTGGCAGCTTTCTGATCTTCTAAACAATCTTCAAAACGTTTGGCAGTTCCTTTTATGGGTTGTGAAATAATCTTAGGCCCAACTTTCTTTAAGTACCTTTCTGGAGATGCACAAAGTAAAAATTGATGATCTATTTTTAAAAATGTCGCAAATGGCGCCTCAGAGATGGTATTTAAATCTTCATACATATGCAGTGGACTGATACGGGTGTTTTCTGCATAAAACTCCTGGCAAAAATTAGCTTCGTAAATATCACCTTTATAAATGTGCTCTAGAATTTTTTCTACTTTTTGATGGTAGTCTTTTTTTGAAATTCGTGATTTAATTTCAATTTTTTCCTCACTTAGATGAGTACTTTGTGGTGTCAATTCAATATTACAAATTGCTTTAAAGTCTATGTCAATTTCATCATCAACCATTGCTAGATATTGAAATTCTATTTGATTGTTTTTTATGAATAGAATTTTTTGTGGCTGAAAGAAAAACAATTCAGCAAACCCTAAATCATCAACATTTGAGGATGTTAAATTTTCAGCGTCATTTTTTACATCATAACTGAGGTAGCCAAATAAATAATCTTGAGTAATCGATTGGTATTCCTTTAATTTTTCAAATGCATGTTCTGCATCGGTTTGAATACTTGTAAATTCCTCAATAGCGAGTATATTATCAAAATTACTGTGTTCTTGGTGATGTTTGTTAGAATCTAACCAAACAGCAGTCTCGTATTGTTGTGCCCATCTCAATAATTTTTCATTGAGATTTGAAACAGTTTCTATTGAGAAAGTACGTGTTGTTCTTTGCATTTTGAAGGCAAAAAGTTTAAACTGAGTTTTGCTGTTTTATTAAAAAGTAATGATCGGAAGGAACTTCCGATCATTATATATTTAGGTATGTAATATATTTTTAAGCATTTAATGGTTTTCCATCCCAAGCTGCTTTAGCCGCTTCTTTCATGGCCTCAGAATAGGTTGGATGTCCATGACAAATTCTTGCCAAGTCTTCTGCAGAAGCTCTGTATTCCATAGCAACTGCGGCTTCCATAATTAAATCTGCTGCTCTTGCACCTACAATATGAACTCCTAAAACTTCATCTGTTTCTTTATCTGCCAGCACCTTTACGAAGCCATCTGTGTCTCCGCTCGCTCTTGATCTCCCTAAAGCTCTCATGGAAAATTTACCAGATTTATAGTGAACACCTGATTCTTTTAATTCTTGTTCAGTTTTTCCAACAGCAGCAACCTCTGGCCATGTGTATACAATTCCTGGAATTAAGTTATAGTCTATATGTGGTTTTTGTCCCGCAATAAGTTCTGCAACTACCACCCCTTCCTCTTCAGCTTTATGGGCTAACATAGCCCCTTTAACTACATCACCAATCGCATAAATGTTTGAGACGTTAGTTTGAAGATGATCATTTGTTTCTATTTGACCTCTCTCGTTTACCTTAATACCAATATTTTCTAATCCTAATCCACTGGTATACGCTTTTCTACCAACAGATACTAAACAATAATCACCTTTAAAAGCTATTTCTTCGCCTTTTTTATTGGTCGCTTTTACCGTAATTTCTTCTCCGTTACGCTGTACATCATTTACCGCATGTTTGGTGAAAAATTTTACACCTTGTTTTTTTAATACTTTCTGAAGCTCTTTGGAAACATCTGCATCCATTCCAGGAACAATCTTGTCCATGTATTCAATTACACTTACTTCTGCACCCAAACGCTTATATACAGACCCTAATTCTAAGCCAATTACTCCACCACCTATAACTACTAAATGTTTTGGTATTTCAGGAAGCTTTAAAGCTTCTGTAGAGGTAATAATTCTATCTTTATCTAATTCAATAAAAGGTAAAGAGGCGGGTTTAGATCCGGTTGCTATAATAATGTTGGTTCCTTCTATAGTTTCATCAGATCCATCATTTTTTGAAATTTTTACATGGGTAGCATCTACAAAAGATCCTATTCCTTCAAAAACATCAATATTGTTTTTGTCCATCAAATATTTTATACCACCTGTAGTTTGTTCTACAACAGTAGCCTTACGATCAATCATCTTTGTAAAATCAATCTTTGGAGGATCGATTAGAATTCCGTGTTCTTCAAAATGCTTCACAGCATCATAATAATGATGAGAAGAATCTAACAAGGCTTTTGAAGGAATACAGCCAACATTTAAACAGGTTCCACCCATGGTAGCATATTTTTCTATAATGGCAGCCTTTAAGCCTAATTGAGAGGCTCTTACTGCAGAGATATATCCCCCAGGACCTGAACCAATAACGATAACATCGTACTTCATTTTAATTGAATTATTTGTACTACAAAAGTACTCATTATTCTTAAAATTATAATGGATTTTTCATCTTTAAACTGCAAATATGAATTCAGTTTAAAATTCTAAAATAAATAAGATTATTTTTGTGAATCATTTGTAAAAAACAACTACTTGAAGCATCATGTTTTTATCATAGGGTCTGTTTGGGTAGAACCTAACTCTTCAGCTGCTGGAAGTAGGATGCTTCAGCTAATCACCTCTTTTCTGTCTCAGGGTTGGCGTGTGACTTTTGGAACAGTTTCTCAAAAAAATCCAAATTCCATAGACTTATCTAAACTAGGGGTTCAGGAGATTCGCTTAGAACTAAACTCCACTAGCTTTGATGAGTTCATAACAGATTTAAAACCAACAATAGTTGTTTTTGATCGTTTTATCACAGAAGAGCAATTTGGTTGGCGAGTTGCAGAATATTGTCCAAAGGCCCTTCGTATATTGGATACTGAAGACCTTCATTGCCTGAGAAAAACTAGACATGAAGCCCTTAAAAAAGGAATTGAGTTTAGCAATGAGGTGCTCTTAAATTCAGAGAGCTCTAAACGAGAAATCGCAGCAATTTATCGTTGTGATATTTCTTTAATCATTTCAACTTTTGAGATGAAGTTATTGAAAGAAGTATTTAAAATTGATAAAAGCTTGTTGTATTATTTACCATTTTTGTTTGATAAAATTGATGAAAATAATTCATGGAAGCCCTATGATGAAAGACATCATTTTGTATCTATTGGGAACTTTCTTCACGCACCCAATTTAGATGCGACTATTCAATTAAAAAAATATATTTGGAAAGAAATTCGAAAAAAATTGCCAGCTGCACAGCTTCATGTTTATGGAGCCTATCCAACTCAGCAAGTTTTAGAATTTACTAATGCAAATGAAGGTTTTTTTGTACATGGTTTTGTAGAAGATGCTTCATTTGTTCTTGAAAATAGTAGAGTTTTACTAGCTCCTTTGCGTTTTGGTGCAGGCATTAAAGGGAAACTTAGCAATGCGATGTTGTGCGGAACGCCTTCGGTTACTACTAGTATTGGATCTGAGGGGATGAATGATGAAATTCCTTGGAGTGGTTTTGTAGAAGATGAGATCGCAAATTTTGTAGAGAAAGCCGTTCTATTATATACAGATAAATTTGAATGGAATCAGGCACAGCAACATGGTGTTGAAATTATTAATTCCAAGTATAATAAAGAATTAATTGAAGATGACTTTATTAGCTATATTCAAGAAATTTTCTCCAATTTAGAAGATCACAGAAATAATAATTTCACAGGAAAAATGTTGATGCACCATTCTTTACAGAGCTCAAAATACATGAGTAAATGGATTCAAGAAAAAAATAATAATTTACAATAACCCCGCTCTTTTTAATAGCGCCTCTGGTTTTGGCTCTTGGCCTCGAAAGCGTTTGTATAAAATCATTGGTTTTTCAGTACCTCCTTTACTTAAAACATGCGCTTCAAATTTAGCTGCAACTTCTTTATCGAAAATTCCTTTTTCTTGAAAGTATTCAAAAGCATCAGCATCTAAAATCTCGGCCCATTTGTAGGAGTAATATCCTGCTGAATACCCACCTTGAAAAATATGTGAAAAAGCAGTACTCATACAATTTTCTGAAACATCAGGGTACAATTGAGTTTCAGAAAAGGCCTCGGTTTCAAATTCTTTAACAGATAAGATGTTTTCAGGGGTTTCCCCCCCATGCCAAGACATATCTAATAAACCAAAGCTCAGTTGGCGTAATGTTTGCATGCCTTCATGAAAGCTTGCAGATTCTTTAATTTTATTCACATATTCCATAGGAATAACTTCTCCTGTTTGGTAATGTTTAGCAAATAACGCTAAGGCTTCTTTTTCATAACACCAGTTCTCTAAGATTTGACTTGGCAACTCTACAAAATCCCAAGACACCGAGGTTCCAGAGAGACTGCTATAGGTGGTATTTGCCAACATGCCATGCAAAGCATGTCCAAATTCATGAAATAGGGTAGTTACCTCATTAAAGGTTAATAAAGAGGGTTTTGTCTCAGTAGGTTTTGTAAAATTACAAACAATAGAAATATGAGGTCTTTCATTGCTGTTGTTTTTAATTTGTTGCGATTTATATGAGGTCATCCATGCGCCATTTCTTTTTCCTTCTCTAGGATGAAAGTCTGCATATAAAATAGCAATAAAGTCTCCTTTAGTGTTTTTAACATGGTATGTTTTTACATCTTCATGGTATTTTTCAATAGTGAAAACTTCTTCAAAGGTTAAATTAAATAATCTTTTGGAGACCGTAAACACCCCCTGAATAACATTCTCTAATTGAAAATAGGGCTTTAATATTTCTTGATCCAAATTAAATATTTCTTTTTTCAACTTTTCTGAATAGAAGGCACTATCCCATTTTTGAAGTTTATCTATTTCATCTAATTTTTTTGCAAATGACTCAAGTTTTTTAAATTCTTTAAGTGCTGCTGGTTTTGCCTTTCTTACTAAATCATTAGAAAAAGAAAGTACTTTTTCAGGGGTTTCAGCCATTCGTTCCTCCAATACAAAATGTGCATGTGTTTTATAACCAAGTAAATTTGCTCTTTGATATCTTAAGTTAACAATGTTTAAAACAATTTCTTCATTATTGTTTTCATTGTTTTGAAACCCTTTTTTTCCAAAGGCTATAGAGAGTTTTTTTCGTAATTCTCTATTTTCAGCATAAGTTACAAACGGAATGTAGCTTGGGTAATCTAAAGTAATAAGCCAGCCTTCTTTATTTCGGTTCTTTGCCAATAAACTCGCCGCTTCTTTGGCTCCATCAGGAAGACCTTTTAAGTCTTTTTCATGGGTAATGTGTAGCTCAAAAGCATTTCCGTCTGCTAAAACATTCTCTCCAAATTGTAAAGAAAGTTTAGACAATTCAGTGTCTATTTTTCGTAATTTTTCTTTGTCTTCATCATTTAAATTTGCTCCATTTCTTGAAAACCCTTTGTATTGTTTTTCCAATAACATGGTTTGTTCAGGGTCTAAATTTAATTTTTTTCTGATGTCATATACAGATTTTACTTTTATGAATAGGGCTGAATTTAAAATCATATCATTTTTAAATTCACTAAGCCAAGGTGAAATTTCTTGGGCTATTTTTTGAATAGCTTCGGAGGTTTCAGCTGAGTTTAAATTGAAGAAAATACTGGTAATTCTTCCAAGTTTTTGACCTGTAAATTCTAGTGCCTCTGTAGTGTTTTTAAAGCTTGGTGTTTCAGGGTTTGAGATAATAGCTTCTATTTCTTTCTTACAAATCTCTATAGCTTTTTTAATAGCAGGTTTGTAATCTGTGCTTGAAATTTTTGAAAAAGGAGCGGTATTAAAATCTTCTAATAAAGGATTCATTGGTAGGTACAGTAAGAATAAATATTATTATTTTTTTACGCGGTCTGAAGCTTGTGTTACTTTTATTTTTAGACCTTCTTTGTAAGCTGTGATTTTGTCTTGAACACATGTATCTGAAACTCCAATAATTTGAGCAGCTAAGATACCTGCATTCTTTGCACCATCTAATGCAACAGTTGCCACTGGAACTCCTCCAGGCATTTGTAATATAGACAATACAGAATCCCATCCATCTATCGAGTTTCTGCTTTTTACAGGAACACCAATTATAGGCAAAGGACTTAAAGAGGCTACCATTCCTGGCAGGTGAGCGGCTCCTCCAGCACCAGCAATAATTACTTTTATACCTCGTGTGTGTGCATTTTTCGAGTAGTCAAATAACTTTTCTGGGGTTCTATGAGCAGAGACAATATCTACCTCTATTTGAATATCAAAACTTTCAAGGATATCAATTGCTTCTTGCATGATTGGAAGATCTGAATCGCTTCCCATTATAATTCCTACCATTATGCTTTCTATTTACTGATTACTTTAATTATTTTTTTTACCTGTTGTGCAACTTTTCGTGCTTCATCGATATCTTTATTTACGATGGTTACATGGCCCATCTTACGAAAAGGTTTGGTTATTTTTTTTCCATAAATATGAGGGGTAACACCATCGATTTGTAAAATTTTGTCAATATTTTCGTAGACTACCTCACCTGTGTGTCCTTCTGCTCCTACAAGATTAACCATAATTCCTGCTACTTTATTGTCTGTATTTCCCAAAGGAAGATTTAAGATACTTCTTAAGTGTTGTTCAAACTGGTTGGTATAACTAGCTTCAATACTATAATGACCAGAATTATGTGTTCTAGGTGCTACTTCGTTTACTAAAATTTCATCTTCTTCAGTTTGAAACATTTCTACAGCTAATAATCCTACAAAATCAAAAGCATCAGCAACTTTTAAGGCAATTTCTCTTGCCTTTTTTGCTATGCTATCATCAATCCTTGCAGGACAAATAACATATTCAACTTGATTTGCTTCTGGGTGAAATTCCATTTCAACTACAGGATAGGAGGTTACTTCTCCTTTACTGTTTCTTGCAACAATAACTGCCAGTTCATTTTTAAATGGAATTAGTTTTTCTACAATACATTCTCCTTGAGGTAGGTTTTCTATATCTTCAAAAGTTCTAACAATTTTAACGCCAGTTCCATCATATCCAAAACGGGCTGCTTTCCAAACAAAAGGCAACTCAATAATATCATTTTGAAAAGAGTGTTTGAGCTCTTCTAAATAGGCATAATGAGAGTAGGGCGCAGTTGGGACATTATTGTCTTTGTAAAAATTCTTTTGAGTGGCTTTATTTTGAATAATTCGAATGCTTTTAGGTGTTGGATAGATGGAAAGACCTTCTTTTTCTAAGCGATCTAGTGCATCAATATTTACATTTTCTATCTCAATAGTTAGTAAGTCTACTTGTTTGCCAAAATTGTAAACAGTTTCAAAGTCCAGTAAATTTCCTTGATGGAATTCGTTGCATAGTTGAGCACATGGGGCTTCAGGTGACGAATCAAGTATACTTGTATAGATGTCAAATTTTTGTGTCTCAGCAAGTAACATTCGACCCAATTGACCACCGCCAAGAACGCCTAATTTAAAATTTGATGAAAAATAATCTTTCAAAACAATGTGGTATTGATATAAAAAACAAAAGTACGCATTCTATTGTCTATTTTATATATTAATAATTGGTGATTCTAAGAAGTGAACCATTTACATTATCCACTAAGTATTCATTTGCAAAACATGTACTTCCTTCGGTTAAAGGTGCTCCATTTAAAATATTAAATTCACTATCATCACATGAGCATATAATTCGCAGATTGCTTCCAACGGTCATTTGAGAACAAGAGGAAAGATTTTGTCCTGGACATAATCTGTCAAAAGCTTTAAATTGAACGCCATTTAAGTTGTAAACAATCAATCCTTGCAATCCACCACTTGTATAGGCCCATCCACCAGGAACCTGCAGATCTATGAATTGAGGAAGGTCTAGGTTTATGGTTTCGTTTACCGTTATAAAAGGGAAACAATTATTGTCAATAGCATTATTTGTACATCCTAAAGACAGAACTATAGCGGTTAAAAAAAATATTTTTTTCATATTGAATTTTTTCAACATTACTTTAAAAAAGCACAATTTACAAATATTTTGTACATTTGTACTGTAAATCTCATCCTGTAAAAGGCTATGAGATTTTCTATTTTATATTGAAGGTTGTTTTTTTTAAAAAATAATCGAAAAAGTTTCAAAAATTAGAAATCATGAGTGATGTTTCCTATTATACCCCAGAAGGATTAAAAAAATTAAAAGAAGAATTATTACAGTTAGAGCAAGTTGAAAGACCAAGAGTAACTCAGGAGATTGCAGATGCAAGAGATAAAGGTGATTTGAGTGAAAATGCTGAATATCATGCAGCAAAAGAAGAACAGTCTTTGCTTGAAACAAAGATAGCGAAGCTTAAAAATGTAGTAGCAAGTGCTAGAATTATTGACGAATCTCAATTAGATGTGTCTAAAATTTTAATTCATTCTAAAATTAAAATTAAAAACTCAACCAATGGGATGGAGTTTTCATACACCCTAGTTGCTGATTCTGAATCTGATATTAAAAATGGAAAATTATCTGTAAACTCACCGATAGGTAAAGGGTTGTTAGGTAAAGAATTAGGTGATAATGTAGAAATTGAAGTACCTAATGGTATTATGAAATTTGAGGTTACTGAAGTTTCAAGATAAAAAATATTAAAATAGTTGAATGAAACGCTTTTCTAATAGAAAGCGTTTTTTATTTTTATAAAAAATAGACAAATATGAGTATTTTCACAAAGATTGTTTCAGGAGAAATACCTTCTTATAAACTTGCAGAAGATGACAATTATCTCGCTTTTTTAGACATTAATCCAAATACAAAAGGCCATACGCTAGTAATTCCTAAAAAAGAAATTAATAAATTATTTGATTTAGATCAAAAGGAGTATTTAGACTTAATGCGTTTTTCTTATCGAGTAGCAAAAGCTATAGAGAAAACAGTTCCTTGTAAACGAATTGGAATGAGTGTTATAGGTCTAGAAGTACCCCATGTTCATGTGCATTTAATTCCTATTAATACAATGAGTAATATGAGATTTGTAGAGAAAGAAAAATTAACTTCCAATGAGTTTGAAAGTTTAGCTAAAGATATATCAAGTAACTTTAGCTAAAATAATCTGAAATGTTGTTCCTTTATTGAGCTCGGAATTTTTTACAACTATTTTTCCTTTATGATAATCTTCAATAATTCGTTTAGAAAGCGATAAGCCTAATCCCCAACCGCGTTTTTTGCTAGTAAACCCTGGGTTAAATATTTTTTTAAACTGAGATTTTGCCATTCCTTTGCCAGTATCTGTAATGTTAATTTCAATATTTTTAGCATCATCTGATATTACTAGAGCTAATTTTCCTTTCCCCAACATGGCATCAATGGCATTTTTAATTAAATTTTCTATAACCCAACCATATAACTCTTCATTTACATTACTATAAAGTTTTTCTTCAGAAGATTCAAATGTAAAAGCAATTTGTTTAGAACTTCTAAACTCTAAATATTCATAGGCACTTTTAGTAACAGCAATAATATCTAATTTTTTTAAGGCCGGTAGTGAACCTATCTTAGAAAACCGATTCGCAATAGTATTTAAACGATGCACGTCTTTTTCTATTTCATTAACATATTTATCATTTATATTTTCCATTTTTAAAATGGCAATCCACCCTAGAAGTGAAGACAAAGGAGTGCCAATTTGATGCGCAGTTTCCTTGGCCATGCCTGTCCATAATTTATTTTGTTCGGCAATCTTACTTGAGGTAAACATCATGTAGATTAATGCTAAAAATAGTGAGAGAATTAAGATTAAGGTTAATGGATAATAAGATAATTTATTTAATAAATCTGAGTTTCTGTAGTAGATAAATTGTTTTCTGTTTTTTGCAAAAGTAATTTCAATAGGATTATTTTGCTCTTTCATAATTTCCAGCTGAGCTTTTAAATATGCTGGATCTTTTGCTTTTGCTGAATCTAAATTTAAGTAAGAATCTAAACCTATATTTCCATTTTCGTCTACCAAAATCATTGGAATACTAGTGTTGCTTTTTATAATCTTGTCTTCTAAACTAACGTCAGCATTTAAATCTTGATTTGTTGCAAATTCTTTCATTGCTGTTGCAACTATTTCCATCTTTAAACGCTCTTCATTTTTAAATCGTTTAAAAAATGAATACGTGTTCCATAGTATTAATGTAACTATAGAAAACGAAATTAGGATGACAATTCGCTTTAGCAGTATGGTGTTTTTAAAAAAACTCATTAAACAAATATACTAGATTCAAAAGTATAACTCATTTATAAAATTGATAGTATATTTACTACTAAAAATTAGTGCATGCTTTCCATTAATCCTAAAGAAATTCCAACTAGTAAGTTACATGGTTATTTATTGGGTGCTGTTGCACCCAGGCCTATAGCTTTTGCGAGTACAATTGATGAACATGGAACTCCAAACTTGTCTCCATTTAGTTTTTTTAACGTCTTCGGTTCTAATCCACCCATGATGATTTTTTCTCCCGCTAGAAGAGTTCGTGGTAATACAACCAAACATACGCTACAGAATGTTGAAAAAGTTAAAGAGGTTGTAATAAACGTCGTAAATTATGACATAGTTCAACAAATGTCATTGAGTAGTTCAGAATATCCAGAGGGTGTAAACGAATTTGAGAAAGCAGGTTTTACAATGCTTTCCTCGGATGAGGTTAAGCCTTTTAGAGTTGCAGAGTCCCCAGTTCAATTTGAATGTAAGGTAACGGATATTATTTATACTGGAGATGAAGGTGGTGCTGGAAATTTGATTGTGTGTGAAGTAGTTAAAATTCATATTAATGAGTCAGTTTTAGATGCAAATGGAATGATTGATCAGCATAAAATTGATTTAGTCGCAAGAGCAGGAGGGAGCTATTATTCTAGAGCTCGAGATGGTTTTTTTGAAATTCC
>Ga0209094_1000602_pt1 | contig 25425 bp, 9 predicted proteins | sample COGITO_mtgs_1004_2_FD_184790 | JGI IMG/M metagenome (GOLD analysis project Ga0209094, IMG submission 184790) | Pelagic marine microbial communities from North Sea - COGITO_mtgs_100430 (SPAdes) (version 2) | ecosystem: Environmental > Aquatic > Marine > Epipelagic ...
CAATTTTATGCCGGTATCAGGCCGCTTTACATCAAAATAGTTTCTCAGCTTCGTCACTCAAGTTAGAGCTGACAGCCTGTATAAGATTACAGATAGCCATCATTGCTGCTCTATCCCACCGTCAGCTTAGCTTGGATGAGCAGTGTTGGCGTCTGAGCATAAAGCAAGATTTTAAAAGTGGGGTTTCGTCGGACTGGGCTAGAGCTGCAGTGGAGGAAGTCTTTGTATGGTTTGGGCTATTTGCGCGCATTAAGAACCTCGATTTTCAACCACCTGAAATTTTGTTCGCTGATGATGGTCTAATTTTTGACATTCGATTGTTTGAACGCCCAGACGAGCGTTGTTTGCCGGTTGGCTCCATTGTCGTTCGCACAAGCTCAGTCCAAACATTCCCTTACATTTCCGAAACCGCACAAACCTCTGAAATTGTGCAACTTAAGTACTTTGGGGTTTCCAGACTTGCTTCTTTTGACCCGTCGGGGTCACTCTTTAATAAACCTTCACGTCAAGACCTTCTCGATCTTACCTATCAGTTGTTTGGGCACAAAGAGTTTCGGCCTGGACAGGAAAAATTAATTCTGAATGCTTTGTCTGGTAACAATTCACTTGGGTTGATGCCTACCGGTAGTGGAAAGTCTCTATGTTTTAAAGTGCCTGCATTAATACATGGTGGCACGACCGTGACGATTGTTCCAATTAAAGCCCTTGGTAGAGATCATTGTGCTGAGCTGGATGCTGCTGGGTTTTCTGGTAGATCTATAAATATTGACAGCGATCTACCCAAAACTTTCTTGAGGGATGTTGTTGCCCCGCTGGTAAGCGATGGTGCGATAAGGTTTGTATTCGTCTCGCCTGAACGGTTTCAAACAGACGAATTTCTCAGTCTTATAGAAAGCATACAGGCGACAGGTTTGCTAAGGATGTTTGTAATTGATGAAGTTCATTGTTTGAGTGAATGGGGGCACGACTTCCGTCCTGCATACCTCACGCTACCGGGTACTTTACAGAAAATAGGTTCTGCTATTCCTGTACTTGGTCTGACCGCGACAGCCAGTGTCAATGTACTTCAAGACATACAGAGTGAGTTTAAAATACCTGACCACCTCGTGTCTTATGAGATGCATCAAAGCCGGACGGAACTAAATTTTTCAATACAGAAATCACTTGGAAATTATTCACAGGTTTTTTCTAAAGTCGAGGAGCTATTAGAAAAGAAAGCTGATAAAGTAGTTGAGCCAATTCACGTTTTTGCTCGCTACGTAAATGGCTCCCACGGCGTTGAAGATATTTCGAAGCGTATAGCAGCTTCGAAAATGGGATTACGCGTGGGTAGTTTTTCTGGGAGTCAGCCGAAAGAATTTGAATTTCAAGAAACCGTTACTCGCTTTAGGAGTTTTTCTGAGCCGGAGCAGAAAAACTTTGAGGGATGTAAACAGCTCGCGCAAAAGCTTTGGAAAGCAGGCGAGTTGGATGTCATTGTGACGACCAAAGCGTTTGGTATGGGAGTAAATAAGTCAGATGTTAGGCACACTTTACACGCCGGAATGCCAAGCTCTATGGAAGCGTTCTATCAAGAGGCGGGGCGAGCTGGTCGCGATGGTGAGGATGCGTTTTGTCATATGTTGTTTCGTCCGGAACCTGACGACGCCGCTCAAATATTTGAAGAATTACGTGAGGACTTAACGCCTTCTACAATAAATAAATTCTTAACTTATGATACCACCGGAAAAAAATTGGGTAAGTGGAGTGGCGGTGATTTTCGTGCGCAACTTTGGTTTTTATCGAACGGTTTAATTGAAAGCCAAGTCGAGATTGATTTGGTCGTTCGAGCGCTTGATCATTTGTTGAATAATGAGCAGTCTCAAGTTTTATTAGAAGCTAGATATTTTTCGTCTATTGAAGGTGGCTACGAAAGACTGCAACGAACTTTATACCGTATTTATCAGATGGGCCTCATCACTCCTTGGAAGGTAGTCGACTGGGGAAGACCCAACCAACCAATTCAGTCCTGTATGGTACAAAAGCGTGATGTTTCATTTCATGATGCCTGTCGTTCGGTAATCAAACGCATCAGAGCGATTGATGGTAAAGCCACGGTAGTTACACAGATTGAGGAGTTAATTGATTACCCTGATGGCAAATTAGGTTGGCGCCTTTTGATCTCATACTTGGTTGAATGGTCCCGCCGGAAGCATTTGGATAGCAGGCTACAGTCAACTTGGAATCTATATTCCAAGAGTGCGGGCTTTGAAACTTTGAAGGCGGGAGAATTCCGAAATGAACTTGAGGCGTTTTTTAAGGTAGATAATAACTCCTTTGAGCTCTCAACCCTCCGTGATTTGTTGCTGCCTGAGGCGGCTCACGGGATTGAAACATTAATCATAAACGCGGTGCATGATGGTGACGATGGCATAAATAAGTTACGATTTCTCGTGGTGCAATTAGAGCGCTTGCTTGAAGGTACCCAGAACAGTGACGGCTTGAATTTGAGTGCGTCCATGCTGCTGTTGTTAACTGATCAAGAGGCTCATCGAGAGGCTGAGACAAGATTTAATTCAGCCGTAAGTGAAGGTGTATTGGAATTTTGGAAGGGGTGTGGGCGCAGTTTACTCAATCTGGTAGCGTCGACTGATGCAGAAGCTTGTGATACATTGGGAGAGTGGTTGCTTCGATGTAATCCAGATAGAGATACCATGGTGCAGCTATTCGAAGACATCCCTGCAGATTCAATAGGCCGAGTGCTGTTTGATGAATTGTCATCGGAAATTAATAAAGCAATATGAGGAAGTAATGTCATTTAAAGAAGGCTTTGAAGCCATAGGAGAGATTAAGACGTCTGGCCAGAGGTTGAGCGTATCAGTCTCTAATATCGAGGCGCTCGAGGTCAAGTTAACAGCAGCTCTCAACGTTCTCACTGATGTTGAGGTTGCTCTTGATAAGGCCTCAACAGTTTTTATCGATTCTGAAAAAGCTACGATTGCTCTTCAAAAGTCTGGTTCGGAAGTTGCAGAACAATCCAAACTCCTTCCTAAAGAAGCGGAAGCAGCTGTTGCCAGAGTAGAAGAACGAATTTCTAATCAAATGGATCACATGACTGCTGTTATTGGAGGTCTCACAAAGCTAGTCGCAGATGTGGTTGAGGAGAAACTTGATACTAAGTTTAAGGCAATGGAGACACACTTTAAACTCATACTGAGAGATGAGCTCAAAGATACACGCTCAGCTTTGCGTGATGCAATGAGAGTTAATTCTACCAGTCTGGAAAAAAATATAGATGATGCATCAAGGGAAATCATCTCTGAAATGCCACGAGGATTATTTGGTCGACCTCAGAAGAAGTAATCGCAACTTGTCATACGGTGTTTCTGAATGATTAAAGTTAGCATCAGCCAAATCGGTGGCGTTGTATGCCTTTGCATTTCTAGACTTTTTTGTGTTGCCGTGATTGTGAAATGTAACAATCTTTAGAAGTACAGACGTGTAATTAAGATGTTAACTTTACTATTTTATTTCATTTTTTCATAAGCTGCATCAACGATATCACTGATTTTTTGGCTTAAATCCTTTCTCGATTTAGCACCGAGAACAACAACGACAACTGGTCTACGATGACGATCGATTACGCTGCACCACTGTGGCCTGCTGCATGCGTGTATCCGTATTTGGCCCCAGAAACGCCTTTAATTGAACCAAGTATGTGTCGGCTAGTGTTGGCGACTTCTTTTATGCCTGTATAAGTAGTCCGCCTGCTAAATATGTTGAACCACTGTGGAAAATCCTGCGTATGCGCAATGAATAACTTAGCTATATCTGAGGCGGTGCTAAAATGGCTTTTTTCAGTAAGACCATGTGGATTTTTCCAAGAACTATTTGCCAGCCCAAGATCGTTTGAGGCAATGTTCATACGTTGAGCAAACAGTTCTTCAGAGCCAGATAGCCCCTCAGCAATTGCTATCGAAGCATCGTTGGCCCCACCTACACCAGAGGCACGTATGAGGTAACGTAAAGCAATCTCCGTGCCTTCATCGAGTTTTACTTCACTCCCAATAACCCATGAGGCTTTATTTGAGACTATGATTGGCGTGTCTAAACTGACCTCACGGCCTTCTATTGCTTGGAACGCCACATATAGAGTCATCAATTTTGTTAAACCCGCGGGATGTAGCTTCGTGTTTGAAAAGCGCTCTATCAGCACTTCACCATTCTCCACATCGATTGCAATGTATGCGGTTGGTCCAGCTGTAGCAGCACTCGCCGAGATGACGAAAAAGAATGCCAGTGATAATGCTTTTATTCTCAACATATTTTATTCTCTATTTTCCCTATCGGTAGAGTGTGGTGATAGTTTTATTTAGAGGGCATCCCACTGTCATTTATTCTGACTTCAACTTAAGCCTCAATTTATTTTGGGATTTACGGCTCTTAGAAAATTATTCAAAATCTATTGCCTAGATTAAAAGGGTATATCATCTCCGTCTAGCGAAGTGCTGGCAGGTTCATAGCCACCTTGATTACTGAATGAGCCTGAATCGTCTTGGTCTGGTCCATCTCTTGAAACCTTCCAAGCTTTCACATCTGTATACCAGCGGCCGTTGTATTCGCGGCTTTCAAGATCGATTGAGACTGCAAGGGTTTCTCCTTGCTTAATGTTGAACTGATCAATCTTGTCACCCCAAGCCATGAAACAAATCTTTTTGGGATATTGACTGTCAGTCTCCAGAACATATTCTTGTTTGCGCCATTCTCCATTGGCGGATTGCCCTGACTTTACGGCTAACAGTTCAATAATTTTACCTGAAATTTCCAAAGCTCTTACCTTCTCTGCAATCAATTACGGCTTGCTACCTTTGTATCAAAAAATGTGGCATCAATAAAAGGTCAAGTGGATTTTTCTGAATCTTGTTGATTGAGTTGAAGCTACCCCAGTAGTTTACTGAGAATATTTTACCTCGGTGAAATAGTTATCAACTCAACATTGTCAACTCGCTCAACAATTAGTTAATTATTTGATAGAGTTGAGACAGTTGAGAAAGGTTTTAATGCTCGGGTGTTCGCCAAACATACTCCCAAGGTGATGTGCGATTGTCGCGTTTAATCTGTCCATATTCAGAAAGTTTTGCGCAGATATTACTTATCTGACCTTTGTCTTTGCCGAGTGCGTGGACCAATTCACTCACGGTCATTTTTTTTGTTTCAAGTAGTTTTAATACCTCAGCCTTTGCCGGGGCTTTGTTTTGACATTCAGCCCCAACTCCACTTCTCTCAGTATATTTTCCATTTTTAAAGTTGAGAATTTTTCACTTGCGAATTTGAGGCTTCCCTTAGGATGAATTTTGGTTTGTCCATTGCTTTGGGCTAGTACTATCAGGTTATCAGGCACTCCCTGTAAAGCTGTTGAGCCTATAATCTTATCGAAGGGATCACCGCTATCATTTGCTGTTGGCTTCCCCGAGTGCGTGAGTACCAGACAATCCTTGTCATACTTATCAATTAGTTCTTTCAGCGACAAGATGCTGAACCGCTTCCCCTTGGGAAGTCGCCATTGGACCCTGTCGCTCCCTCCTTGGTGGGGTGGTGCAGTACGTAAGAGGCAGAGTAGCTCGGCGCCATTCCGTGATACATCGAAGAAAATTAAGGTCCTCACTACTGGAACCATCCTTGAGGGTTCGCTACATATTAAGGATGAAGGAAGAATCAAGCACCCTTCCGCGGTGGCAATTGGACCGGCGAGCCTTGATTGGGCATCGCGTCTTTTGTTATGGCCGCGTCGGTTTGGCCGATGTGACTGAGGTCATGGGGCTGAGCCGGGCCCAGGATTCAACTGCTACATGAACGAATTTCCCAATCATCTCGTCGAAGTGAAGCGAGTTAGAAATCGTAAAGAGCGTGCCGAGCATCTCCATCAAATGGTCGCCAGTGAAGCCATGCCTCCACTTGGCGCCGACAAATTGAGTAAATAGATGTTTATAAAAAATTATTTGTTTTCTGGGGGAGTGTCGTCACATGGCGCAGATTTCGGCTGAAAATATCCAGGGGCTGGAAAAACGTTTTGTGAGTGCGTGGACTGGCGCAGGTTCGACACCATTCATTGTTGATGTTGTCCTCAGCGATGTCGATCTTGAACTGGCTACCAAAGTTGTCCAGTCATTTCCTATCTCCCGGATTTTTGAGCTGTGCCCGACAGTCGCATGTTGGGGAACGTTGAAGGGGCTCTCAGATTCCTATGATGGCGGTAATCGCCACGTCTATGAACCCATATCAGATTTCTTGGAGGAGCCCCTAGGAGAGGCGTGGCAGCGAGACACTCTAAAGCACAATTTTCGCAGGAAAGGGCGTGCCATTGGATTGCCGGTGGTAGGAACTGAGCCGACGTCATTGTTTTTCGGAGCGGTGGGTCCGGTCAAAAGCATGTATTCCGAAATGGCTCATGCCTTCATTTTTTGGGCTTTGAGCTTTGGTGTGCCTGCAACCGAGGATACGACCGCCGCGCGGGTTTGGCAGCGACGTGCCGTGAACTACAGCGCTCCAAACTTGAAACGCCTCCAGGTTGCTGTTCAGTTTGATCAGTCAGCGTTTCTCGCGCAGCGATTTGAAGCGTGGCGACAGGGCAGTGATCCATTGTCACAAAACGAACGTGAACTTTTTTCGGCATATGACCGAGCAGCGGCAGAGTATGGCCGAAAACGGAAAGACCTTATCGGCCCTCCTGTTGCCTGCTGGTCTGCCGATCGCCTTGGGCTCGAGGCAGAAAAATCGGATCGAGCTCAGATTGTTGTAAGCGGGGTGGTCCAAAAGCGCCTAACCCCAGGTGGGCAGAAAACGCTTGATGCTCCTTGGGATGAAAAAGTCTCATGGAAGTGCGGGACAGCCACAAGGCAGGTGCCCTTTGCTCCGTCAGAAGGTGAGCTGTTGCTTTTTGATGCTGACACAGGACGGCTCATCAAACGTGCAGCATTGGCGGATGGCGCAGTTACTGTGGCGTGTGAAACGGTTGTGGCACTTGCCGCGAAGCCATTTGAAAACGACTCTTTCGGGGATGCCATCCCTGCGCGCGATCCACGCTATTTCGTCCTTTGGGCGGAAGCTGGGGAGAGCCTACGTTTTGCGGACGGTTCTGCCGTTGTGATTGAGCGCCCTGTTGAGAACGCAATCTGGATTGCCGGTAACGTTTTCGGCCGTAGCGGTTCTCGCGTCTTGTATTCTTCTCAAGGGTCTTTGGTTGGACGCCTTGATCCTGATGTTGGCGGACGGACGCGCATTCTGAGAACCCGACACGGTGATCAGGTGAAGTTCTTTCCGTTTTCGGCGGACGAAGATGGCGCTTTTGCCATTTCCTTTGACCAAATTGGTTTGAGCGAGTCCGCGGGCGTCGAGCGGGTTGTTTTTGATGTCTTGGCCCCGGGTGCGGCTGGAGATGAAAATGCCCGCTCCGAGATCAAGGCTTCGGCGTGGCTTTGGCCGGCGAGTGATTATTCTGGTGGTCAGATAGATACACTTCCCATCCCGCAAAACTACTCTGCTGCGCATAGCCGCGGGCTGCGAGCAGAAAACGGAGAGTTGTTTGTAAATCTTGCGGCCGATGGCGGCGTGCCTCTTCTGGGCGTCATTGCTGCAGGCACGCCGGTTGAATTCGAGATTCTTACGCGCGCGGAGACGTTGGCGCACACGCTTGTAAACACTCAAGAGACTGCCTTGGTTCCGCGGGGGCGGTTGGTAACACTCGCACACGAAAACCGTCACGACACCTTCCGCATTAAAAGCGAGGACAAGCAGTGTGATTTGCTTGTTTTGGGCAAGCTGATCAAACGTCCGTTCCTTGGCGCTGGTTCGTATGAGATCGGGGCCTCAAAGTTGACGACTGAGCCGGGTGGCGATGATCGAATCGCGTTGTGTCGAGAGGACGGCAGCGTAACTGTTTTTGCTCGCTTGAGGCGTATTGATGACCCTGCTCAAGTTTCGATCTCCATAGCCGAAACATCCACTGTCCTGCGCTTCAAGCCTGCCAAGGCGATTGATGCCTTGCGAATAACTGTGACGTCTGTGAGCGGTGATGTTCAGTCGGGTCAAATTTCGCTTGGGCGACTTCCGGTTGAGGGCGCGGCACCGCGTGGGATTACGGCACGGTTTCTGAGCAAAAGTGGGCCGGTCGAGGTATCGTTTGTTGACGGTGCATTTTCGCTGCCAAGCCTTGCGAAGATCGAAGTGCGCAAAGAAGGAGAGCGGATTTTCTCTGACGTGCCTGATGTGTCCGGATATCAAATGCACGTTGGTCTGGGGCCAGAAGAATTTGATAATCGTGCGGTGAAACTGGTCGAGATCGCACAACTGGCTTCTTTCCCGACACATGGGGCTTTGGAAGCCCATTTTAACGCCACTCTGGGCAAGGCGTTTGAAAAGTGTCTTGAGCATCATGGCAGCCGCCGGATGGTCGGGGCGATCAAACCGGCGCTGCTGGCGCGTAGCACAACGGATGCAGCGCCAAGGCTTGATCTGATTTCAGCGGCGTCGTGGATTTTTGAAGCGCCGTTTTCGGCGTTCTCAAATTTGTCCGCTGATTGCGGCCTGCACTCGTTGGGGCAGGGCAGTGACCTTGTTGAGTTTGTGGATCCGCCTTCACCACTTGGTGAGAATCCTCTTCAGGGGTGGTTGGACCGGATCACGCACGACGTGAACTTGCCAAATGCAGTGGATGCCAAAGCCCTTGAAAACGCTCTCCGCATGGCGCGGTTTCGCATGCGTGAAACAGATTTGCGGCTGCTGATCGGAAGCAATCCGACTGCGACAGTGGTGGCTGCAATTACGTCGCCGTGGCGCGGGACAGAAGACGCGCTGCGAAAATTTGACACTGATGGTGGCGGCGACGACCGGATAACCAGGGTCGCTGCGACAATAGAGAGCTTTGCCAGTAGCTGTGCTGTGGGCCAATCGCAGAAATTTGTGCAGGCCGTTACGTCGCGGACTGGGTTTGCAAGCGCGGATGTTGGTCGCGCTTTAACGCTTATGATTCGGGCAGATGTGGAGGTTTTTGTTTATTTCAAAAGCCTGTGGCACGCAGGTTTCAAGAAAGGCAACTGAAATGACAAACCTTGACCCGAACTTATATCGTGGTTTTTTAAATGACACCTTGGCGCGGTTTGTGTCTACGTCGACGCCAGTCAATGACACTCGTGCGCCGGTTCTTTCCGAGATCCTGCGCAAGACAATTTCTGGAATGGATTTTGTCAAAGGTCCTTATGTGGAGACGCTTCCGGACTTTGTGAAAGGCAAAAACCTTGAAGAGCTTCACGCCGACGGAACTTTGAATGATGCCTGGCAGCACCTGAGGGTAACAGCTGGGGGCGTGTGGCAACGCCCGCTTCATGCCCATCAGGAAGATGCACTCAAGCGCGATGAAAACTATCTCGTCGCTACAGGCACGGGCTCTGGTAAGACTGAAAGCTTCCTCTTTCCGATGGTCAACGACATCCTGAACCAGGGAGACCTTTCGCGACCAGGGGTTCGGGCGATCATCGTTTATCCTTTGAATGCCTTGGCTAGTGATCAACATCACCGGATCGCTCAGCTGCTTTTCCGTGATTTGGGTAATCCGGGCATCACGTTGGGCCGCTACACTGGTCAGGTTTCCTCATCAGCGTCGCGTGAAGAGGAGAAGACACGCCTTCGGTCCACGCCGACATTTGTTGAGGCCTTTGGGAATGATGCGGATGTGCCGGATGAATGGTTGCTGTCGCGCGAAGAAATGCGGCGCACACCGCCTCATATCCTGATTACCAACTACGCAATGCTGGAGCACATCTTGTTGCTCCCGACAAACCGCCCACTTTTGCAGGATGCTGATCTGAAGTTCATTGTCCTTGATGAACTCCATTTTTACACCGGTGCGCAAGCCATCGAAGTCTCGTTCCTTTTGCGGCGCCTGAAGGCCCATTTGGGCGTTCCTGATAAAACGATCCGGTGCATTGGCACCTCGGCCTCGCTTGATGAAAATCGCAAAGATGAACTCGCGGATTTTGCCTCTCGTCTGTTTGGAGAGCCGTTTGGGGGCGAGAAATCTGTCATTTCTTCAAAGCACAAGTTGCACCCGAAATTGTCCAAGACACCTCGCCCGAGCGGCTTGACGCCGGCGGTTTGGGCGCGGGCGCCGGAGCTTGCCGGCATGATGCACGAAGCCATCAAGGAGGGCCGTGATTATGGCGCTGAGGATTGGAATTTTGATGCGGAGATGTGCGGCCTTGATGCCCTTTCACTCCCGATAGATGCTGAAGTTGGCGATGCACTGATTGATTTGCTTGGACAGTTTGAAGAGGTCTCTGCTATTGCGCTTCGTTTGCACCGAGGTGCCGTGCCGTTTGGGATCTTGGCAAAAGAGGCATTCCCTGACGGTGGAGGGTTGTCAGAAGATGCGCTGACAGGCTTGATTTCGATCGGGGTTCTTGCGGTTAGCCAGAACAACGCGGTCTATCCGCTTTTGCCGGCGCGGTATCATTTGATTTCGCGCGCGCCGGATCGGGTGGCGGTGACGCTTGATCGCAGCAAGGCCGAGCAAGTTGATGATGTAGTCATCGGCGCAGAAATGGGCGACGACGACAAGCCGGCATTCGAGTTGTTTGTTTGCCGCAACTGTGGTGAGCCATATTTTGAAGCTTGGCAGTCAGCGAGTGGTTATTCACCCGACCGTAATGGTGGTGAGCGTCATTTGATGCGTCTCATCTCCGGAGGCCGCGCGGCCGAAGAGGAAGGTGAAGGTGAAGGTGAAGACGACAATGGAAGCGTTGTCCTGTCAACCTTTGACCCGATAAACGGAGATCTTTTGGCCGATAACGATCCGCTTGGGGTCACTTTTGAAGATGTCCATTTGCACGAAGATCCAGATGATGGAAGCCAGTTTCTTCACCGCTGCTCGGCCTGTAATCGCCATTCAGCCCGATATCAGGAACCGGTGACGCGCGTTCGTCCGGGCGATGAAGCGTTGGCGGCGGTAGTGGCTCAGTCATTGCTTGAATCTCTTCCAAAGCCCAATACCGGTAAAGACACTCCTATGGGGGGGCGTAACCTTCTGGTGTTCTCCGACAACAGACAGGATGCTGCATTTTTTGCGCCGTTTTTTGAGCGGACGTCTCGGGAGCAGGCGATCCGGGCAGCAATTCTTGAAGCGGTTCGGCGTGACGGAAAAACCGACATCGACAATGTTGTGGGCGTCGTGATGCGGCGGCTGGGTGCGGATGGTCTTCGTCTTTACGCGCCTGGTGTTGATCCGATGTTGGCAAAGGGGGAGAACCTGAGACTTCGTTTGAAGGCGTTTGTCGCGGCGGAATTGACTGTGTTTACTAAGGGACGTCTGAGCCTGGAAGGCTTTGGCCTTATTGGCGTGGATTACGGGCAGATAGAAAAGCTTGCGAACTCTGTTGCGACAGAAATGCCAGACGAGCTCAAGCCGTATTCGGAAGCATTTTGCCGGCACGTGTTACGATTGATGCGGGAACATCGCGCTATCGCTGCGGATGGATCGGATATGCTTGATTTGACAGATGAAACGATCTGGACCCGTGTGGGCAGTCAGAGAGATCGCTGTATGACGCTGGAAGCGAATACACGCTCGTCTCTGTCGTTCTCGCTGGTTCCCTCGGGAAACCGGAAAAACCGTTTCACATCTCTTTTGCGCAAAATGGCGGATGCCAAGCATATCGAGATAAGTGAGAATGAAATCCGCGATATTCTTGCCCGATTTTGGCGAACGATTGAGAACCTTCGTATGTTGACCGCAAAGCACGGCGTTGGTCGGGCATTGAAGTTGGATGAACACTTCTTCGTTGTGCCGGGAAGCGACGTGAGCTTGTATCAATGCGGGAAGTGCGGGGGGCGCACGCAGTTTGACATTGCTGGTGTCTGCCCATCCATGGGGTGTTCTGGCACGGTAAAGGAAATCAGCAGTGCTGACCGTGCTAAACTGGTTGAGCAAAACCACTATGTGGCCCGCTACCATGAGCGGCCACTCTTGGGGATTGCGCGCGAGCATACTGCAGCGATTGCAGGCGATGTTCGCTCCAGGATCGAAGAGCGGTTTAAAGAGGGAGAGATAAACCTGCTGTCTTGCACAACGACGATGGAAGCGGGTGTAGACCTCGGTGATCTCGAAGCCGTTTTGTGTAAGAACGTGCCGCCATCCATTGCCAACTACCAACAAAGAGCGGGCCGCGCCGGACGGCGGGCGCAGGTGGCCCCTCTTGTTGTGACGACATCAAGGTCGGGTCGATATGACCGCGCTGTTTTTGAGGGATTTTCAAAATACCTCGCTGCGAAGCCGGGCGTGCCTTACTTGAGTTTGGACAACGCCAGCTTTTTTCAGCGTCACCAAGTGTCGATGTTGCTTGCTCGATATCTGGATCACCGTCTTCGCGGATATGATCGGGCAGGTGCGCCCCGCCTTTGCGACGTTATCGGGTCAATTTTAACGCCCGAAGCGCGTGAAGCCTTTGAAGACGATCTACGGATGTGGGCGGCGCAGTCCCAAGGTTTGATAGAGCTCGCGGCAAATCTGGCAGAGCGCCTTCCGGTCAAGAATCGCGGGATCGCCTTGGAGGCCAAGCCTCTGGAAGAGACCATGATTAAGCGTGTTTTGGCATTTGCTGATGCGTCATGGGGGCGCTGGCAGACCATGCAGGATGCGATCAACGACCTAGAGAAGAAGCGCAAGAAGCTGGACAAGAATGACAACGATGGGTTTCAGAAGCTTGATCGAGGCCTCAACGTTTTGCGCATTCAACAGCGGCTCTACACAAACCAGTTTGTGGTGGAGCAGTTGTCGCGGCGCGCAGTTATTCCCACCTATTCTTTTCCGGTTCACTCTGTTTCGTTGGAGGTGTTGAACACCGCCAATCAAGACCGTCGAAACGCTGTTTTGGAACTGGATCGCGACGGCTCCATCGGCATTTCTGAATATGCGCCTGGGTCTGAAGTTGTGGCAGGTGGACGAGTTTGGGTCAGTGACGGCATTTCCAAACGCTCCAAATTCACAGGCGATGATGCTTTTATTGATCGTGCATATTATCGAGTATGCCCGTCATGCAAGTCACCACAGATTGCACAGGACCGCGGGACAGCGTCTGATGAGTGCCATCAGTGCGGGGCAACCTTCACGAAATTGACCCAATTTCGTGAATTTATTCGACCGCATGGCTTCTTGACCTCGGTGGTGAACGGTCAAGGCCGCGATCCAGGTGCCAGCCGCATCCGACCGGTGTCTACAGAGGAAGCTATGCTTTTGACGGAAGCACCGCTGTCTAAATACACAAAAACAGACGTCAACTCTGTGCTGACATTCCATGCGCCCGGCTCCAATGTGAAGGACGAAGACCTTGGTCGTATTATTATGGTCAACAAGGGGCGTCATGGCGGCGGGTTTGGTTGGTGCAGGTCCTGTGAATATGCGGTGCCGTTTGAGGCTTCAGGTCCTGAGCGCATGTGGCAGAGTAGGACGGGGCATCTGGAAGCGCACTCGAACCCGCGAACAGGCCTGGCCTGCGGCGCTGACCTTACCAGGGTCGTCTATCCGGTGGATTTGACGCACGTGTTTGAAACGGATGTGCGCGGGATACTTTTTGAGAGTGTTCCTGTAGGCAACGATGGCCACTACATTCCAACGTCAGCCTCTTTGGACAGAACCTTGCAGGAAGCGTTACGACTGGGTGCGGCGGAATTGTTGGAGACAGACGCACGAGATATCCGCGGGATCGTGCACCAACTTGAGGGCAGGACTGTGGTTGTGTTGTATGACTCTGTCTCTGGCGGTGCCGGATATACGACGCGTTTGACACAGGAAGATGGCTTTATGGCATCTGATTTGTTGCTGGCGGCCCGTAAGATTTTGGATTGTCCGAATGCTGATTGCGTGACGAGCTGCACGCGGTGTCTTAACGACTACTCTAACCAGCGTTACTGGGCTGAATTTGATCGGAAAATCACCCTGACTTGGATCAATCAAATATTGAAGAATTCCGGAGAATTATGATGCGTAATGCGTGCCCAACGTTTATCCGTCCAAGGGGATAAAAATGACAAAAGAAAAACATCCTGATCTCTTGAATGAAAAGGGCGCGCCGTTCATCGCGCCGACCGTGGAAATGGCGCCAGAAGATGTGCCATCCAGCGAGCGAGAACTGCTTCAGCGATACGCGAATTGGACGCCCGATTTTGTTGATCCGGATCCAATGACATCTGTCAGTATTCGTCGGATAATACCGGATGCGGCCGAGTATCTTGCCCGGGCTGGCCACTTTTCGCAGCGAGATATCCGGTTTCTGATCGAGCATATGGACCTCCAGATCGACCCTAAAGACCACGTAGGGTTCTACGACGCTTTTCTGGATCGGGTTGAGCCAAATGTCTGGCTGTTTAAGGCGGTGGAGTTGGAGGTAGTGAACCATCGGCTCGGCACCAGCCGCAACAAGAAAAACGACGCCACTGATCGGAAGAGGTGGCAAATTGCGCAGAAATTGCCGCTGAAGAAGCTTGGTTTTCTTAGTCAAGACGAGGAAAGCGTGATTTACTCAAGGTTGATTTCACAGCGGCCACCGGCCGATCTGGTGCTTGGCGTTTTTGCCCTGAATGGTTTGGCGGCATACAGCGAGGTGTCCACGTCCGAGGAATACGACGAGTTGCTTGTTGAGGCCATGGTTGGCCCTAAAAGTTTGCCTGATCGCGCCGAAGAACTGAAAGAACGCTTTCATGCGTTATTTGATAGTTCAGACTGGCTGGGTGTTGCAAACCTGATGCTGGAGATAATCTCTGAGGATTTTGTAAACGATACCCGTGACGTCGATTTCATGTTTCCAGCTTCGATATTGTCTACACTGAAAACCGTGGCATCAGAGCTCACCCTGGAGAGTCCGCTTGAGGACTTTGAGGCGATTTCAATATTAACGGATTTGCTTAAAAAGCATGCTGTTGAGAGCGTCGCTAATGGAGGGGGCATTCTGGAACAGATTAGTCTCCTGGAGGATTGCGGCTTTCCTTTTGATGAGAGCGTCCTCACTGAGGATGGACGTCGGTGGCTGGCGTCAAATGAGATGAAATTGTTGCTTGATCTGTTTGCCAAGCTTTGCGGCCTTAAGACAAGGTATGCCGATGCGTGCGCGGGTCTGGAGGCTGAGATTGCGGAAGCGGTGAAGGCACGTCGGTTCGCCGATTTTTCCACGCTTGGAACCAATGCTGATATTGCAAACCAGCGGCTCAAGAAAGGTGAAGAACTCCAGGACGAGTTTATCGCCTTCCTTGGTTCTCTGGGGCAAGAGAACAGTGCTGAAGTCGCCGCCAAAATGGTGGATCTGGATGGAAAATTTGTTGAGTGGCTGGAGGCAGACCACGATGCATTATTGCCGTCATTTGACCAGCCAGATGAACTCGCGTCTGACGAAGATGACGAGATCGTCGATGTGGAAGAAGTATCCCCTGATGACGATGCGGCGGTTTTGTCTGAACCCGAGCAGGATGCTGACGATGCAGAACAGACGGGTGATGTTTCATCAGAAGAAGCTGTAGACAGCCCGGATCCAGAAGCTGATGTCTTGGTCGATGATGCAGTCAAGTTGGCAGAATTGGACGGCGAGGCCTCTGAAGAGGAGAATGCAGAGCCGGAAGACGAAGTAGCGGATCACACGCCGGACATTTTGGAAGCAGAGCCCGAACCTTCAACATCGGTCGAAGTTGTTGATGAAGTTGATCACGGTGAGAATGAAGATAATGATGGCGCGGTGGAAGGTGACGATTATGTAGTAGGCGTTGCAGCCGAATTTGCCGAAGACGACAAGGAATACCTCGTTGATCCGTCACTTCTTATGACGTTGATGGAGCGCGACTTGACTGGCGCTGCGCATGACTTTGCAGCGCTTTTGGAATCCGAGAATGCAGAATGGCCAATTGAAGCATCTGTGCTTCGTGCTGCTGCGGCGGGCCGCGCGCGACTTGGCGATTATTCATCTGACTCCCAACAGTTTGCATCGCTAGCTCAGCAGGCAGTATCAAGCGTTGATTCAGAAATGGGTGGAACAGTGTTGCTTGGCGCTCTCATGCGCCCGGCAATAATGCAGAACTCACTGAGGTTGCGCGGCAATATGGCGTCGCTAGCGCAGGGTGTTCTGGGCTCTCATCTGAAAGAAGTTGGTGAAGCCATTGAAGCCTTGGGTTTTGACTTTCAGCCTGATGCAGATGAGCTTGCAAGTATTTCTGGCCTAACTCTGGAGCCTCAGGATAAGCGATTGGCCCACCGCTTGAATGATTGGGTCGATGCGACGTCCAAGAAACGCAGCCGTTGGGATTTGGCGACAGGCTTTATGCAATATGTTGCGTCAGCAAATGGACTGATTGGCAGAACGTCTGCGGCTATCAACGAGGGTGCAGCTGGCGCACGCGCGCTCGCAGAAGAATGCGTTGAGACCTTGAGTGGCGTTGAAATGATTACAGACGCAGCTCACGAATATGTTGCGTATATCGGCAAGCCGAACCTGCAGTTCCACTCAAATGCCGCCAAGTATCTGGACCGTGTGTTTGGTGAGGCAGTTTCAATTTTGTCCGAATGGTTGGCTGCGACAGCCCGCAAGGCCAATCGTGCAGCAGGATCAGAGGAGTGGACACGCCGGACGGTTAAAAGACTGCGAACTCGCCTTGATCGCGCGAAAAATGGCATCGCATCGTATAGCAACAGCAAGACTATGACCGGAGCTGTTGCGCGATGGCTGATTGTCCGTTTGGACGACACTCTTCTGGCGTTGGATGGTAAGGAATCTGGTCGCTTCTCGACTGTGCGAGAAGCTTTGGTTTCTGATCGCTATCTGCTTGATAGCGCGACCCGCCGTGCCTTTGAGGATAAAGACATTGCGGCCGAGGAGCTGATCGATATTGCCGAGACTGACATTTACGCTCCGGAAGTCGCTTTTTTTGAAGCCTGTCGGGATGGCGCGTTTGAGGTAGCGACCGCTCTGTCTCACGACTATAATTTTGCAGATGGTTCCAAGATTGACGCCGCTGTGGAGTCTTTCACATTCGAATGGGGTGAGAAGGTCAAACAGACGGACGCCTCGCTCCGTGATCTTTCCAAGGTGGACTATTCGCATCAGGATAAGATCGAACGCCACACGAAATGGTGTGGTGCTGCCTTGGAGCGGATTGATGCAGTTCGTAGTGGAACCAGCGTTGAAAATCTTGATGACATTCCTGGGCACTATGGGTTTGTCCACGAAGAAATGGAGAAGATTGCTGCGTTCATTCAAGACGATCAGAAGGACCGTATTGCGCAGTATCGCAAAGATGAAAACGCGCTTGAGGCGGATGCCCTTGTTGGTGAGCTGTCTGACCTTTCTTTGGAAATGGTTGAGGACCGTATCGCGCAGTTGCGTGATGGCGGCTCGGCTGCAACAGTAGAGGTTGCGCTGCAGGGCTTGATGTCCGAATTTTCAAGCACGTTTCTGCCTTTCGCAGAGAATGCAGACTGGCCGCAGTCCCAGAAGGCTTTTGAAGCGGCCTTCTCAGCGGACGGCCCTCTGTTTGTGGATGAGGACCGGCTGCAGCCATCTGTCGACTTGATGAGCCAATACCTGTCTCTTCGCGGTGCAATCCCCAAGGGGGCTCCGTCGACGGAAAAGATTAAAAACTTGTTTGAAGAGTTTGGGTTTCAGGACGTCCGCATGCGCAGTACGAGAGGGGCCAAGAAGATTGGTGGCACCAAGTCGTGGGCCTTGTCTCTTGACGCGCGCATTCTTGAGGGTGAGTGGTTCATTCCGCCGACTTTCGGTTCGGGTGTGAAAAATGGCTTTGATTTGATCCTTGTGTCGTCAGACACTCTGCCCGAGTCTATCATGCCGGCCGTGAAGCAGGGACAGCCTTGCGTTCTGCTGCTGGCCGGCGTTGCAAACTCTGCGCGGCGCCGTGATTTCGCGGAACGTCTTCGCGCCAATGCTATCCCTGCCATGTTGATTGACGAGGCTTTGGTAGCATTTGCAGCGGTTCATCGCACAACGCGTATTGCAACCTTGCTGGATTGCGGCCTTCCGTATGGCCGGTTTGAACCTTACACGACAGATGCAGGGCGCATTCCGCCAGAGATGTTCTTTGGGCGCGGCAATGAAATCCGCGAAATCATGTCGCCGAGCGCCGATGGCTGTCTGGTTTATGGTGGGCGCCAGCTCGGTAAGTCCGCGCTACTCAACCAGGTTGCAACAACACAGCACAATGCAGCCGAGAACCGGATTGTTGTGCGCCGTGAAGTGATGGGCCTTGGTAACTCGGAAAATGCGAGCGAAATCTGGGTGCATTTGAATGACATGCTGTCGCCAGATGGTGTTGTTAAGCCTGCGAGCCGTGACGCGGATGCGGTTTGCCGGGATATTCGTGCATGGTTGCATGAGCGCCCTGCGGGTCAGATTGTTTGTATGTTTGATGAAACAGACTACTTCATGGCTGCCGACACCAAGGACGATTATCCGCAGTTGAGCAAACTCAAGCAGTTGATGGAGGATACCAACCGTAGCTTCAAAGTGGTGTTTGCAGGTTTGCACAATGTGAAACGCATGCTGCGCCAACCCAACTCGCCACTTGCTCATTTGGGCCGGGCGATCTGCATCGGTCCGTTGAACCGGTCCGACGATGATAAACGCGCAGCGCACGAATTGGTGATCGCGCCGATGCGCGCCGCGGGCTTCCGCTTTGAGTCTATGGATGCGGTCGAGAAAATCCTTGCTTGGGCTAACTTCTACCCATCGTTGGTGCAGGAATATGCGAAGGGTTTGTTGAGCACTTTGCACGGTTCTGGCAGTGGCCGGCGCTACAGCTTGCCGGAAGGGGAGCCTCTGTGGGTGATCCCTACCGATAGCCTTTTTGATCACTCCGGATTTGAGGCGATCGAAGCGAAGGTCCGTGATAAATTCCACCTGACCCTTGAGTTGGATCCGCGCTATGCGCTTGTGGCCTACACACTCGCTTATCTGAGTGTGGAGGGGGATGAACAGCGTGCACTTCATTCCGGCTTAAAGGCACCAGAGTTGCTTGAGCATGCAAAAGTGTTCTGGCCAAAGGGGAGCGAGACACCATCGGCGCATGCCTTTGACGCTTTGCTCGACGAGCTGTTTGACCTTGGTGTCCTCGGTCGCATTCCGATTGCAGGGACGAAGCGGTTCAAGTATCTGCTTCGCACCAGTCAGGTTGCTGCGATGCTCGGTTCGCGCGAGGATGTTGATCACGCGTTGGTCGAGTTGTCCGAGAAAGAGCCAAGCGTGGCTTATGATCGGACCTTGCATCGTCGTCGCTATTCTCCGACGGGTGGTGCAATTTCCGCGGCGGAGAAAACACTGCCGTATTGTCCTCTCACAGACTTTGCGTTGGAGCGACTGCTCGATCGTGACGAGAACTCTGTGAAGATGGTTTGCGGTCTGAAAATGTTGGGTCTGGCTCAGGTATCAAAGTCGATTGTCCGGATTGCCGAGATGGGCCGTCTGCCAGGTGATAGTGGAAATTCCTTCGAGGTTCTGCAGCCTAAGAATGAGCGTGACATTCGCCACGCCTTTGATCGTTCTCGTAAATCGGATGAAGGGATGACACTGATACTGTTTGCGCCGGAGAACGTTGAATCCTGCAAGCGGATTGTCAGGTGGATGGGTGAGCAGGAAGCAGTCCTTGACGGGCGCATCCGCCCTATCATCATGGTGGAGGCAGGTAACGCGGAACTGCGCGAAGAAGCTATCCGAGCTGGCGAGGTAACTGAATTCCTGTCTCCTTGGGGTATGGAAATGCTGCGCATGCATTTGAATTACGTTGAGCGACCGGAGCTGGACGGTAGGGAGATGCGTGAACGTATTTTGAGTGCAACGGGTGGTATTCCGGCCGACGTGGTTTCTCTGGTAGCTGAACTTGTCAAAGCGGAGAGCTATGATCGTGTCTTTGACGAATGGCGTGTGCATCGCTTGGAGGTTGCAGACTATCTGTCGCCAACTTTGACAGCAGCGCTTACGGTCTTTTTGGATGTGCATGATATGGACGAGTTCCAGTTTTTAGATGAATTGATCCGATCAGAGGCTAAAGCAGATTTGGCTACGTTGGGGCCGGATATGCATGCAATTGGATTTTTGTCGAACTGGGAGCCGGAGCGCTTCACAGTGACCTTGTCGGCTCTTGGTCGTTTGTGTGTGGATATGCTCTTACAAGCGGAAGCGACATAATCTAGATGCGGCCCGTCGTTAGGCGGGCCGGTCCGTTAAAAGTAGGCGATCACTACTTCGACTGATGCGAGGCCGGAAGATGCGGAAGGCGACACTTAGGCCATAACCGCCATGTAGGCGGCAGTGGCCGTGGTTCTCGGGATCGGGTCGGTGATTGTGTTGGCCGTCAGTTCCCTGAGCTGAAGCCCGCGCCCGATGAAGTGCCTAACAATGGGTTGGGCATTGTCAGAAGGATGTCGGTTGAGACGGGCAGGGTGGTGTCTTGGCATGAGCAATCTTGATCCCTTCAAGTACTTACTTAGTAGCCCAGAGATCATCCGCTTGGCTGTAATTCTTTATGTTCGGTTTCCACTCTCACTCCGTAATGTGGAAGATCTTTTGCACGAACGAGGTATTGAGATCAGCCACGAAACATTTCGGTTTTGGTGGAAACGCTTCGGGCCAATGTTTGCATCAGATATTACTAGGAAACGACGTAATAAGGCTCTAAGTCATTCTAATTGGTAGTGGCATTTAGATGAAGTTTTTGTTAAGATTAACGGCGTACGGCACTACCTTTGGCGTCCTACTGGTCATCGATATGCTAAGCTAACACTCGGATAATTTATAGCTGCAGGAGCCGTAAGATGTTTCGCTTTATGTTAATAATGCTCGCTTTTGTTGGTCTGATATTAGCCGTTCTTCTGTATCTGGTTTTTTCCCCAGATTGTTATGGGCCGGAATACTTAGTTAACGACTATGGTGGATGCGAACTCGTCGACTAAAGCTATTAAAATTGGATCATTTCGAGATTGTTGAGGGCTGATTATCAATCAATAGGTTGGGCAATGGTTTGTATGAAAAATGCAACTGTTTCAGAGCAGTTGCCTAATTTAGCCGTTAGCGTATTGGTTCCTGGCTGAGAAATCTTGAGTTGTCGTTTGTATTTTTCCAATTTTTTGGCATTCAGATACCAGACTGCGTCTTCTGATCCAGTAACGGTGATAATAGAATTGCTAGATCGTATCCAAGAGCCGTCCTCTGGGAAATTAATCAAGCGCTCACAAGTCGATTTCACTGCGTTATTAAGTTCATCAAAATTTGTTTTAATTTCTGGCTTGATTGGGGGGGGGAGCCCTAATGCACGTCCTATTTCGTTGGAAATTGGAAATGCTGATTTGCGCCCTGTAAGCAGGTTGGTTGATTCATTGTCGGGAGTTCCAAGCCAGCTCAAAACAATGTGATTTTCAAATATCTGTACGCTCCATGCATCTTGACGTGCGTAGGAGGTTCCCGTTTTAAATGCCACGTTCTCGCCGCTGGGTAGTGTCTGTATCAACAGGTTCAGTACCTGATCCGCACTCTGTTGGTTCAGAAACGTATAGCTTTTTTGATCCCTATCGGTGGCTGATTTCTCTATTAATTCAAGTTTGGTGGCATAACCTGGGTCAGAAATCGCCAAGTAGATTTCGGCAAGCTGCTCAGGCTCCATGTAAAGCCCACCCAATGCGAGGCTAAGTCCAGCATCTTTCTGATTATGAGAAGCGCCGCCCAAGTAACTCTTGATTTCATTTTCAAGAATATCAGGACCAACTTTTTCGAGGGCAAGTAATGCAGGTATATTTAGTGACCTCAGCAGTGCGTCTTTGAGAGTTACTTCGCCTGAGAAAGATCCATCAAAGTTAGTTGGCGTATAACCGCTTCGGAAAAATGAGGCGTCTTTGAATACATGGTTAAAGCTTATCAAATTCCTCTGAAGGGCCTTACCAAATATCAGTGGCTTCAGTGTTGAGCCAGGGCTTCGAATGGCAGTTAAGTAATTGATTGATCCCTTACGATCGATTGTCCCGTATTTGGCAGAGCCAACGTATGCTTTGACCGTTCCACTTTTACGCTCAATTACCATTGCTGCTGACTGAATTGGTGAGGGTAACTTAGAAGTTTCAGCTGCCAAGATATCCGCAACTTCTTTTTGCCAGTTTACATCAATCGTTGTTTTTATCGAGTTAGTTGGTTGTGAGATGAGGCGATCTGCTAGGTGAGGGGCGATGGACGTCGGCTTAGAAAGTCGAAAGGGCAATGGTTCATCCAAAACCTCTAGGACAAGGTCATTATCAATGGCCATCCGTTCTTTAACTTGCCTTAATACTTTTTGTTTTGCCAAAAATGCATTTTTTGCAAATCGATCTGGTCTGCGTCGTTCTGGGGATTGTGGCAATGCAACCAGCAATGCACTTTCGTTTAAAGTGAGTTGCTGAGCACTCTTTTGAAACCAAGCTTCGGAGGCTGCACGGACACCTTCAATGTTTCCGCCATATGGGGCTAAGGTGAAATAAGCTTCAAGAATTTCTTCCTTCGTCCAATGCTGTTCTAAACGAATGGCTTCGAGCATCTGCCAGATTTTAGTAGAGATTTTTTTTTGAGATAATCTTGGATCGATAAGTCTTGCTGTCTGCATGGTCAATGTTGAGGCACCAGAAACAATCCTACCTGACGTGATGAAATCATAGGTCGCTCTGATTATAGCTTGTGGATCGACGCCTTTATGCGACCAGAACTTTTGGTCTTCATAGGCGATTAACATTGCAACAAGTTGTGGATCGATTTCTTCTAGATTTGCTTTTTCCCTCCAAAAGCCATCCTGCGTAAGGCGCAGATTGATAATAGTGTTATTGTTCGATCTGAGTACCTGAGAGACCTCGTTGAGCCTCCCTGAGTTTGGTGGCTGGCTTATCCAAAAGAATAGGCCAGCCCCAAGGATGATGGTGGAGAATAGTACCAAAAGAAAAATGGATTTAAGTATCCTCATTTGCTTTTGACAAATGCCCGCGTGATATTAGATCTCCCGTTTAGCTCGGGTGCATACATTTGCTCTACAGTTGCATCTGGAATGCTTGCAGTTGTTTCATAAGCTGCGCGCACTGTGTAACGCACCATTGCAAACGATTTTTCACGCCATCTGTTGTCGAAGTGAGCGATAAAGCGGTCATCCATTGCTGTGGAATAGACGGGCTGTAATCCTTCATCAAAGTCGAGAGTAATACCGTTAATCTTCGGGTTCTCGAGCATTGCCTCTTCAATTTCAAAACCCGCAGGAAGCAGATCGGTCAACAACAGGTCAGCTTCGTTGTGAAACTTCGATGGATCGATTTCGATGACTACTGTAAATAAATCACCCTGGTTTGCTTTTAAGCTTCCAGAGCTTAGATCGATACTTTTTCCATATTGATCGTACCAGTTTTTCACGACGTCGTACCCATTGTCGACTGGTGCACGACCGCGTCTTTGGCCCTGAGATTTGATGTTTAGATAAAGGGGCTGTGATGCAGTGTGTTTCATTTCGAACCCCCACTTCAGTTGCTCCAGCGTCAATGGAATAGAACCTGATGCATCGAGTTCAAAGCGATTGCCATCAATAGTTACCTTCGTTCCTGCTAACGACTGCTTCTCTTGGTAGTTTTGTAAAGCAACCAAAAATGCACTCTGTTCAGTGGATCGATAATTTAGCTGTGATAAGTATTGGTGAGTGTTTGCAATCACCTCTTCGAAAACAGGTGCTATTTGGTCACCATTCATTTCGGCCAGTAAATGCGCATATTGTCTTGCTGATTGGGCTCTTAAGTCTTTTAGATTTCCAGAGCTTTGTGGCATAAACCAATTACCAGGTACGCGTTCTGTTGTGATGTTCTCGTTTTTTGAAATCTCCAAAACCCATGTTGCGCGTTCAGCAATTAGCATCATCCGTTTCGTGTCATTGAGTTGTGCGGCTACCCAATAAGCTAGGCTTAGGTTGTCTAAGGCCATTGCAGAGTAATATGCACGCTTTGTCAGCTTTAGGCTGGCGAAATTGGTTTCTTCTAGCTGTGAATCAATTTCATAGCGCGCGCGAGAAGTTACCTCAAAGCCAGATTTTGCTAGAAGACCGTATGCGTAAAGTTTTGTGCGAGGGTCTTGGAACGTTGATCTATACAAATTTTCTAGGCCACGATTGATGCCTGTCAGAGCCGCTTCTTGGTTTTTTGCATATGGAAGCAACTTCTGCAGAGTATCCACTGCGTAGGGCTGGTAGCGTTCGTATACGCGTGAATTGCGGCTCCAGTACCCGAAAGCCCCTGACTGCTTTTGTTTGGCGAGTAGGCCGTCCATGCCTTGCTGAAGTTTTGCAGAGGTATTGTTAGTGAGCCCTTTCACTTTTGAAAGAGCCAGTAGACCCCTTGTTTTGGAACTGACTTGTTCAACGCAGCCGTAGGGGTAAACATTCAGCTCTGAGACCACCTGGAGTAAGTTTACCCCAATAGAAGGCGTCAGGCTGGCTGAAAATGTGCTACCAGCCAGATCCAGATCAACTCCAAAGGATTGATACGGCTGGATCAGCTCATTGCCTATGCCTAACCATTTTTTTGCAGACGTCTTTACAGATTGAATTTCAGTTGCTGGGTAGGAGGCCTGCCTTGCTACGATTTCATAATTTCTGTGGAAAGTGTCATCACCCGCTATTACTTTTATTTTGATTGGAAGCCGGCCCACATCATTAGCGGTGATTGGTAACTCTGTGGTGTATTGATTGTCTGCATTTTGCGTAATGCTCATACGCTGTGTCTCATCACCAATTGCGATCTTTAATTCAATCGGCCCTTGATATTCGTTCCAACGCAGGTTCATTTTTGCCTTCACTGTATCGGAAGGCGTTACAAATCTGGGCATTGAGACATCTATACTAACTGGGTCTTGAACTGTGATGTTGCTTTCAGTGTAACCGAACCCTCTGTCGTTCGTGACGAACACAACAGCCCGGATACGTCCTTCCCATTCATTCGTTGGTGCAAATGTATATGAAATAGACCCGTCTTTAATCTCGAGAAGTGGGCTTGCTAATGCAACGGTTTTGAAGAATTCAGATTTATCAACGCTCATAGCTGCTGCAATCATGTCGTCATCACCACCTACTCGGATGGATGATAACGAGGTGTCTTGAGATATGAGCTGACCAAAGTTTGTTAAAATATCATAATTTAAAGCTCGCTCACCTAAGAAGTGATCTGCCAGGTTCTTATTTTTATAACCAGACAATGCGTGAATACCCTCATCGATTAAAAAGATAATGGCATTGCCTTCCATTGCATTTGTATCCAATGAAATTTCGATTGGGGAGGTGCTCCCGATTTGTGCCTCGGTAATAATATCCACTTTAAGAACTCGGTCAGCAGCTGCTGTTGGAACCCACGTCTTACCCATTGCTAAT
>Ga0209094_1000637_pt1 | contig 24071 bp, 20 predicted proteins | sample COGITO_mtgs_1004_2_FD_184790 | JGI IMG/M metagenome (GOLD analysis project Ga0209094, IMG submission 184790) | Pelagic marine microbial communities from North Sea - COGITO_mtgs_100430 (SPAdes) (version 2) | ecosystem: Environmental > Aquatic > Marine > Epipelagic ...
CCCACCATATTGAATAATATTTTATGGTATGGCATTGCCGAAACTGCCGATGCCTATTATGTGGGATTTTACTCGATTTTAGATACAGAAGCCACCATAAGTAAATGGCACAAACTCCCTAAAAACCATGAGTTGATTGAAGGAATGCCCAAAGATTTAAAAACCCTTGCGTGGTTTAGTGGTGGTTATTATAACTTAAACGAAACCGGCACACCAGATACCTTTTTATTTAAAGATTTACGCTACCCATTGATGGATGAAAACGATCCAAACTCCTCTATTTTTAAATTCACCATTACCAAAACAAACGACCGCTGGGAAGCCGCACCATTTTACGCCTCCGATCTGAGTGAAGACGCTTTTGAAGCTTTTTGGACCCGTATAAAAGGGATTTAAGATAAAATCCCTACCGTTTTCATACAGCCTTTCATCAGTTGGTACGTCCGTTCAATATCGTTATCCAATCCAATAGAAAAACGAATCAGGCCTTCACCAAGTCCCATTTCTTTTTGTTCATCTTCTGGAATTTCCGAAGAAGTAGAACTGCCTGGTGCACTAAACAAGGTTTTATAAAATCCTAAACTCACCGCCAAATATCCTAAGTTTTCTTTTTGCATGAGTTCCATGAGCGCATTGGCTTTCTCTAAACTTCCAGCATCAATCGTCATCATGCCTCCAAATCCGTATTCGGCATTCATCATCTGTTTATAAATTTTATGAGAGGGATGCGACTCCAGTCCGGGGTAAACCGTTGTGATGCCATCACTCTGAAACTTTTCAGCCAAATACTGCGCATTCATACTGTGTTGTTTCATTCGGATATGAAGTGTTCTAAGATTTTTTAAAATGGATGACGCAGGACGGCTGTCCATTGTAGAACCAAATAACATGGCAGCACCATCGATCACACTTCTCAAACTGTCAATCATTTCTTGGGTGCCACAGACCACACCACCAATGGTATCAGACGTTCCATTGATAAACTTGGTTAAACTGTGAATGACAATATCCGCCCCCAATTTGTTTGGTGAAATTGACAAAGGCGAAAACGTATTATCGACTACCAATTGTAAATTGTATTTTTTAGCCAGTGCTGCCAACCCTATAATATCAGCCACCTCCAAAAGGGGATTGCTTACAGATTCGCAATAAAGGACTTTGGTTTGTGGAGTGATGGACGCTTCCACAACGTCTAGCTTGGTAATGTCCACAAAACTCGTTTGAATGTTTAGTTTGGGTGCAAAGTTTTTTAGAAACGCATACGTCCCTCCATAAATTGTACGGCTCGACACCACGTGGTCGCCTGCGCCACAGAGTTGCATAAGCACTGCTGTAATGGCACCCATTCCAGATCCAAAGACATTGGCGGTTTCAGTGCCTTCCAAAGCGGCGAGGGCTTCGCCTAAGTATAGATTAGAAGGAGTGGTGTGACGTGCATATAAATGACAACCTTCGGTATTGCCTTCAAAAGTGTCTGACATTGTTTTGGCAGAGACGAAAGTAAAGGTCGTCGCATCTGAAATGGATGGATTGACTCCTCCAAATTCTCCAAAATATTGTAAGTCTTGTATGTTGTCTGCGGGTTTAAAAGCCATGGTTAGTTAGTTTAAATGTTTTCCCAAATTTGAAGCTATTTAGAATTAAAAACAACAACTATATTCATTTTCAATAAATAAAACTAATTAGTAGTCTAAATATAGATAATTAATTTATATTTTTGATCTAAACTATTTTTAACCAGAAATTTATCCAAAATGAAATTAGATTCCATAGATACACAATTGCTGAACTTTCTTCAAAAAGATGCCAAACAAACCAATAAAGAACTGGCATCCAAGCTAGACATGTCCGTGACGGCTGTTTATGAGCGCATCAAAAAACTTGAAAAAGCGGGGGTCATTGATAAATATGTTGCTTTGCTTAACAAGCAAAGTGTTGGCAAGGCATTTGTCGCTTTTTGCCATATAAAACTGGTAAAACATTCTCAAGAACTGGTGCGTCAATTTGAAAAAGAAGTGGCTACGATTGATGAGGTATTGGAAGCTTACCACTTGAGTGGTGATTATGATTATTTGCTTAAAGTACATGTCGAAGATATGGAGTCTTTTCGGGAATTTATGGTGAGTAAACTCACAAATATAGATCATATAGGCAGTAACAATAGTATGTTTGTGATTTCAGAAGTAAAACATACCACGGCCGTCAATATTTAGACATCAAATTATTCTTCCATTGAATATATGTTTGTATTTTTGTATTAAATTTAAAAACAATCTATTATGAAATCATATGATGTTGCTATCATAGGATCTGGGCCTGGCGGCTATGTCGCTGCCATCCGTTGCGCACAGTTAGGAATGAAAACTGCGATTATTGAAAAATATGCAACTTTGGGAGGCACTTGTTTAAACGTAGGCTGTATTCCAAGTAAAGCATTGTTGGATTCTTCGCACCATTACGAAGATGCAGTAAAGCATTTTGAAGCACACGGCATTGAAATCCCAGGCGAGATCAAAGTCAACCTCGAAAAAATGATTGGTCGGAAACAAGCAGTTGTCGATCAAACCACTGGGGGAATAGATTTTCTAATGACCAAAAATAAAATTGATGTCTATCATGGAATGGGGGCTTTTAAAGATGCGACTCATATCACCATTACTGGTGATACCAATGAAGAAATCGAAGCGAAGCATAGCATCATTGCAACAGGAAGTAAGCCAACGACTTTGCCATTTGCAACGGTCGATAAAGAACGCATCATAACCTCTACTGAGGCGTTGAAATTAAAAGAAATTCCAAAACACTTAATCATTATTGGTGGTGGTGTGATTGGATTGGAACTCGGACAAGTTTACAAACGTCTTGGATCAGATGTGACAGTCATAGAATATATGGACCGCATCATTCCAACCATGGATGCTGGACTGTCTAAAGAATTAAATAAAGTATTTAGAAAACAAAAATTTAAGATTAATGTTTCTCACAAAGTCACGCAAGTTGAGCGCAACGGAAATGAAGTGACTGTAAAAGCAGAAAACAAAAAAGGAGAGCTGGTAGAATTTAAAGGCGACTACTGTTTGGTATCTGTGGGAAGAAGCCCATTCACCGCAGGTTTAAATGCAGAATCTGCAGGGGTGAAGCTCACCGATCGTGGACAGGTAGAAGTCAATGGACACTTACAAACCTCTGCGTCTAATATTTATGCGATTGGCGATGTGGTCAAAGGCGCCATGTTGGCACACAAAGCTGAAGAAGAAGGGGTATTTGTCGCGGAAACAATTGCGGGTCAAAAACCACACATTGATTACAACTTAATCCCTGGGGTCGTTTACACATGGCCAGAAGTAGCTTCTGTTGGAAAAACAGAAGAACAATTGAAGGAGCAAGGGATCGCTTATAAAACAGGGCAATTTCCAATGCGTGCTTTGGGACGTAGCCGTGCCAGTATGGATTTGGATGGATTTGTTAAAATCTTAGCCGACCAAACTACGGACGAAGTTTTAGGAGTTCACATGATTGGTGCCCGTTGTGCCGATTTAATTGCAGAAGCCGTAGTGGCGATGGAATTCAGAGCGTCTGCCGAGGATATCTCTAGAATGTCACACGCACATCCAACATTTGCAGAAGCCATCAAAGAAGCAGCCCTTGCTGCTACTGAAGACCGTGCCTTGCATATCTAAAGAAAATAAAATTTAGTACCCGAGGCTGTCCGAAAAGTAAATAAAACGGTCATTCTGAAATAAATTCAGCTTGACAGGAAAAAGACTTTTCAGACAGCCTCTTTTTGCTTTTATTTTAATATTTTTAGTTTCAAGGTCTTATAGTTATTAATTTTCATTATATTTAACTAGTTGATTAGCAGTATTTTGACTAATCTTTTTATGAAATAGTTAAACAAGATTATTAATAACAGGTTGGTGACATTTTTAAGGCATCAATGATAATACACAAATCTAACTTTGAATGATTCTTATTTACCATACAAACTAACAGATGAGTTGTTAGTAGAGCTAATTGTAAGCTCGCAAGATCCTTTGCTATTTAAGGTTTTGTACGAACGCTACGTCTTAATGGTATTTAATAAATGTTTGAGTTTTTCAAAAAACAATCAAGAAGCCGAAGATATTTGTCAAGATATTTTTCTGAAATTAGTGGTTAAAATTCACAGTTTTCGGGGCGCTTCTAAATTTTCTACTTGGTTATACTCCTTTACGTATAATCATTGTGTGAATTATTACCATCGAAATAAGTTTAAAAAATTTGAAAAAAATGCTTCAAACATTGAACAAATGTGTGATGAGGTCATAGCACAGGCAACTGAAGAGGATTTGGATCAGTTGTTAAAGTTAGAAAAATTGAGTGAAGCATTGGAGCTAATCCCTTTTGAAGACAAGCAAATTTTAATGTTGAAGTACCAAGATTTTAAAAGTATTAAGGACCTCATGGAGCTTCATAACGCAGGAGAAAGTGCCATCAAAATGAGATTGAAACGTGCCAAAGAAAAACTCTTGGGCGTTTACAATGTTGTGTATTTTCAAGCATTGCTTTAACCCTTATTTCTTATTCCGTTTGTTATAATTTTTATCGCCTCTTGTTTGTGGTTTTTTGTATTTCTTAGCAATAATAAATTTATAAGAACCTCCTAAATTTTCCTTTGTATTTTTTTCTTTTTTATCGTGGAAAGCCGGCCCTGGCGCATCTTCATCTCTTTGTTTGTGAGGATTGTAAGGCTCATTAATTTGTGGACGCTCTTCTTCAATGAGTTCTTTTGAAATTTCGACCACTTCAGGAATGTCTAACGTTTCAATGTTCATTTGCATTAAAGCTTCAATCGCATCTTTAGAATCGGTCTCATCAACTTTTGAAAGTAGAATACTCGTTCCTTTTCGTTTCGCACGTCCTGTTCGACCAATACGGTGCATATAATTTTCGGGATACTCAGGAGTGTCAAAATTGATCACATGCGATACATCGTCAATATCCAATCCACGTGCCATGACATCTGTAGCCACTAAAATTCTATTGAAACCCTCTCTAAATTGTTCAATACTTCGCAAACGGTAATTCTGGGTTTTGTTGGAGTGAATCACACAACAGTCGTCATTAAAGACTTCTTCAAGGGATTCAAACAGACGGTCCGCCATACGTTTGTTGGAAACAAAAATGAGGACGCGGTAAAACACATCGCGTTCTTCCATTAAGAACCGAATCAAATTTACCTTTGTATAATAATTGGGAACATCGTAACGAAACTGCATGATATTCTCTAGAGGTGTCCCAGAAAGTGCGACTGAAATACGCTCCGGATTGATGAAAAAATCGGTAATCAAAGCATCCACATCTGTGGTCATCGTTGCCGAAAACATAATATTCTGACGGCGTTCTGGTAGCAAGTCAAAAATGTTAATCAATTGGTGTCTAAACCCTAAATCGAGCATGACATCCACTTCATCAATCACCAGTTTTTGTATGCTTTTAAGTTGTAGTACCCGACTCAATGCCAAGTCATACAAGCGTCCAGGAGTGGCCACAAGAATGTCAATTCCGGCTGCTATTTGTTGTTTTTGAGTGTTGATATTGGTGCCGCCATAAACGCCCAAAACACGGTTATTCGTATAAACGTTTAGATCCGTTAAGGAGTCTACCACCTGGACTACAAGTTCACGTGTAGGTACTAAAATCAAAACACGTGGGTTCTCTTGAGTCGAATAGGTGAGGTTTCTCACCAAAGGCAAGGAGTAAGCCAATGTTTTTCCCGTTCCCGTTTGAGCAATTCCAACCACATCTTTTCCTGCACAGATGACACTGAAAGCCGCCTCCTGAATGGGAGTGGGTTCAATAAATCCTAAATCCTGAAGCGCATTGCTTAAGGAAGTGGTTAATTTAAAGTCTTCGAAAGATAACATTGGAACTAATTTTGTGGCAAAGGTAAGGTATTCTTGTAAAGTGACGATTTATTATTTAGAACTGATTAACTTTGTATTGAAAATAAACAATCATTGCGAGACCATAAAGAAATTACACTCCGTTCGGTAGAAGGATTTAAAACTCAGTTATTAGCTTGGGCTCAACAATTTGAAGACATTGTTTGGCTAGATTCTAACCAGTCCTTACAACCCCATAGCAGCTATGATTGTATCTTAGCGGTAGATGCTTTTACAGGCATTCAGACCGATTCTGACAATGGTTTTAAAAAATTAAAAGAATACCAATCCATCACCAACGATTGGATTTTCGGATATCTTTCATATGATTTAAAAAATGATACCGAACCTCTAAAGTCTCAAAATTTTGATGGGCTCGATTTCCCAGACCTTTGTTTTTTTCAACCTAAAAAATTATTTTTATTTAAAGACAATACATTAACAATTAAGTATTTAAATTATGTTTCTGGTGAGGTGGATACCGATTTAGAATCGATTGAAACGTTTTCATTACAAAACGATCCATCCCATACAAATGACATTCAAATTGAATCTCGTATTTCAAAAAAATACTATATTAATAAGGTAAGTACACTATTGTCTCACATCCACAGAGGCGATGTTTATGAAGCTAATTTTTGTCAAGAATTTTATGCGCATGCAGATTTGAATCCTTTAGAAACGTATTTTAAATTGAATAAAATTGCAGAAGCACCCTTTGCAACCTTTCTTAAAAATGGAGATAAATTTTTATTATCCTCTTCCCCAGAACGGTATCTAAAAAAGGTGGGGCTAGACATTACCTCTCAGCCCATCAAAGGGACTACCAAGCGGTCTGAGCATGCAGAAGAAGATGCGAACTTAAAAACAACTTTAGAAAGCGACCCAAAAGAACGCAGTGAAAACATTATGATTGTTGATTTAGTACGGAATGACCTGTCTAAAATCGCTCAAAAAGGAACGGTCAACGTTTCGGAACTCTGTCAAATACATAGTTTTAAACAAGTTCACCACATGATTTCAACGGTTCAAGCAAAGGCATTGCCAACCATTTCTGCGGTGGATATTATTGCAGCCACATTCCCAATGGGTAGCATGACTGGGGCTCCAAAAATTTCAGCAATGAAAATTATAGAGGCGCTTGAAGACACCAAGAGGGGGCTTTATTCTGGTGCGGTTGGATACTTTACTCCTGAAGGAGATTTTGATTTTAATGTGGTGATTCGAAGTATCTTGTACAACGCTTCCAAGTCGTATATTTCATTTTCTGTTGGGAGTGCCATCACCTCAAAAAGTACTCCAGAAAAGGAGTATGACGAATGTCTTGTGAAAGCCAAAGCAATGCGTAGTGTTTTGGAGAATTAATTTGTAGTTTTGTCACATGTTAAAAGTCTTTCAACATCTTTTACAAAACCGATTTTCTTTTTTAAAAGAAGCTCCTTTGTTGCTCGCAGTTTCAGGGGGATTGGACAGTATGGTATTGACTGATTTATGTGTGAATTCAGGTTTAAATATTGCGTTGGCACATTGTAACTTTAAGTTAAGAGCTGATGAAAGTGATGCCGATGAACGCTTTATTAAAGACTTTTCAAAAACTCATAATTTAGAAGTTTTCACTACTCATTTTGATACTGAAGCGTTTGCACAGACTAGTAAGCAATCCATCCAAATGGCAGCACGTCAATTGCGCTATGAATGGTTTGATTCTCTGCAAAAGCAACATGAGTTTGAATATGTTTTAACCGCTCACCATGCCGATGATAATTTAGAAACCGTTCTCATCAACTTATCTCGTGGTACGGGATTGGAAGGACTGATGGGGATTCCTGAAATTAACGGGTCTGTAGTACGTCCATTGTTAGAATTATCGAGAGATCAGATTCATGATTTTGCAGTTCAAGAAAAGATTTCTTGGCGTGAGGATAGCTCAAATAAAAGCACAAAATATCTGCGTAATAATTTACGCCATACCATCATTCCACTTTTGAAAGACTTGAACCCTTCCTTTATTGAAAGTTTTCAAACCACTCAAAATCATTTGAAGGATACACAATCCATTTTGGAAGATTATATGTTAGAAATAGAGGACAAGGTGATTGAATCCATTGATGAAAATCAAATTGTCTATAATATAGACCAACTCCAATCCTTAAACAATCCTAAAGCGTATTTATACCAGTTGTTAAAAACGTATAATTTCTCCGATTGGTCACAAATCACAGCACTTTTAGAGGCGCAGTCTGGAAAACAGATTACGTCTTCTACCCATCGTTTACTAAAAAACAGATCACAATTAATTTTAAGTAAACTGAACTCATTTTCGGAAGTGTCAATTTTAATTGAGGCCACAGAAACAAATATTTCTATTCCAGACCAACCGTTTGATTTAAAGTTAGAAATCACCACTTCTATCGGGTCATCTTCTAAAGACGTTTTGTATTTGGATTTTGAATTCTTAGAATTCCCTTTACGATTGAGTCACTGGAAGTCGGGAGATTATTTTTATCCCTCTGGCATGAGCGGAAAAAAGAAATTAAGTAAGTATTTTAAAGATGAAAAATTCTCTTTAATAGATAAAGAAAACACTCTCGTCATGTATAGTGGCGATGCAGTTGTTTGGATTGTTGGCAGGCGTGCAGACCAACGTTTTTTAGCAACCGAAAAGAGCCCTAAAATTTTAAAACTATCAATCGAACGCAATGCCTATAGTTAAAAGTAATTTCAAAGCGCATTTCGGGTTTCGAAGTGGATTTATAGCTACCGTCTATTCGGGGCTGATACGGCGTTTGAAAATCAAGCAATTTAGAGAACGCATCACTTTAAGGGATGATGACTTTATTGATTTGGATTGGAGTTACAGTCCAACACCCTCAAAATCGGTGATTATCCTATTTCATGGTTTGGAAGGACATGGACAACGCCCCTATATCACAGGAGCCGCATTGCACTTTAATGAACAAAATATCGATGCGATTTGTGTTAATTTCCGCTGTTGTAGTGGCGAATTAAATAAGTATTATACAAGCTACCATTCAGGTAAAACAGACGATATAGAGGATCTTATTCAACATGTAATCTCACTGGATAAATACGACTCTATTTTCCTAAAAGGCATCAGTCTTGGGGGGAATATTTTGTTGAAATATTTAGGTGATGGAACGGTTGTTCCGCCGCAAGTCAAAGCAGCAATGGCAGTGTCTGTGCCTTGCGATTTATCAGGGTCGGCGAAAGCCTTACACGCCTTAAAAAACTTACCTTACCATATCAATTTCAAATGGGGATTGATCCAACGTTTGAAGTTAAAACAAAAGCAATTTCCGGAAGCGATTACTAAAGCCAAAATTAGAAGCATCAAAACACTCAACGATTTTGATGAAGTCTATACCTCTCGAGCACATGGATTTGAAAACGCACAAGACTATTATAAAAAATGCAGCAGTTTGCAGTTTTTGAATGCCATCAAAACACCTGTCTTGATTTTAAATGCGCTAAACGATTCGTTTTTATCGGAAGCCTGTTTCCCATTTGAGGAAGCTGAAAAGAATCCAAATGTGTATTTAGAAACGCCCAATCGTGGTGGACACGTTGGGTTTATCAGTCGGAATGGGTATTATTATAATGAAACGCGTGCGTTAGAATTCTTTTTAGAAACTAAGTAAGGTCTTGTAAATTTTATCCATTGGAAAGCCCATTACATTAAAATAGGAACCTTCAATTTTAGTAACCCCAATCTGTCCAATCCAATCTTGAATGCCGTAAGCCCCCGCTTTATCAAGCACTTTAAAATTATCGATATAATACCATATTTCGGCGTCGCTCAGTTCTTTAAACGTCACTTTGGTAATCGAATTGATGGTTTTTTGTGATACTGTAGATTTAAAACATACCGACGTAATCACCTCATGTGTACGACCACTTAATATTTTTAGCATTTCAAAAGCATCGTTGTTGTCTTTTGGTTTTCCGAGGGCTTGATTGTCAAACCACACAATGGTATCACTTGTAATAAGAATGTCATTCGGGTTCAATTCCTCTAAAAACGGCATTGATTTAAGTTGCGCCAAATAATCAGATATTTCAAAATGTCGAAGCCTGTGAGGGTATTCTTCTTTTACTGATTTGATTCGGATTTCAAAATCCAGTCCGAGTCCTTTGATCAATTCCTGTCTTCTAGGGGATGAAGAGGCTAAGATGATGTGTTTAGATTTTAAAAGGTCTGCGAGCATAGTTTATAGATTAATCATATCGAGCATCAAATGCTTTCATCCATTGGCCTTGTACTTTCAGAACTTGTTCAATAATATCACGAGCTGATCCATCGCCCCCATTTTTATGTGAGATGTATTTTGATACTGCTTTCACTTCTGGAACTGCATCTTGCGGACAGGTAGGAAGTCCAACGAGTTTCATCGGTGGAATGTCTGGAATGTCATCACCCATATAGACTGCGTTTTCGGCTTTCAATTGATGCTTGTCAAACAATTCCTTGAGATGCACAACCTTATCATGCGCTCCTAAACTAATTTCTTGAACACCCAAGCCTTCCAGGCGTTTGCGAACTCCTTCGTTTTTTCCACCTGAAATAATGCAAACTAAAAAGCCAGCATCGACCGCCGTTTTTAAGGCAAATCCATCTCTAGTACTCATCTTACGAAGCATTTCACCTTCGGAAGTCACTAAGACCGAGGAATCGGTGAGGACGCCATCGACATCAAAAATAAACGCCTTAATATCTTTTAAGTATTCTTTATAACTTTTTGAATCCATGTGTATTTTTTATTGATTGTGTAAGTTGCTCATAAATTGATTGGTATTCGGGGTGGCTTTCTAAAGTTCTCAAATGTTGATTAATGGTCACGCGGTCGTTGCGTTTTGCAGGCCCCGTTTGTGCAGCGTAAGGAGATATGTATTGTACTTTTTTGGCAGTCTCTAAAATTAACGGTTTTAAAACATCAAAATTAATACTTTTAAAATCGGACAACTCGTGTGCAATTCGATACAATTGATTGGAGAAATTATTGATAAACACCGCCGATAAATGCAAAGCTTGACGTTGCTCGGTATTGATCATATAAGATGGACTTCCCATTTCAATGGCTAAGTTTTTAAGAAATTTTGAATCTTCTTTTTCCATTGTTTCAATGCAGAATGGAACGTCTGAAAACGCGACTTCTGAAGTCAACGAAAATGTTTGAAGCGGGTAAAAAACACCTCTTCGGAGTTTCATGTCTAACTGTTTCATCGCCACACTTCCAGAAGTATGAACCACCAACCGATTTTCAAAAGGGAGTTGTTTGGACAGATCGGAAACGGCTTTATCACTCACGGCAATGATGTACACATCCGCTAGTTTTAAATGCTCTAAATCATGACACAATTCAACGTCTTTGATCGGTGACTTGACTCCTTTCGGATCTCGACAATACCATTGAACCAAACTCAAGTTTTCTGCGGTTTGAATTGCCTTGACCAAGTGCGTTCCTACATTTCCAGCTCCTAAAATTACGACAGATATCATTTAGCTAAAATAAACAAGTAATCGGTCATTTGAAAGTTTAAAGAACCCAATGCCAATTTTTTATTTAAATTACTGTTAAAACCGATAAACATAAATGACTTTTTCTATTAATATAAGTACCTTTGCAACTCAATAAAACGAGCCAATTTAGGATGCTAAAAAAACTAACAAATATACTTTTTTCTACCCGCTTAACAGGGACATTATTCATCGTTTTTGCCATTTCCATGGCGGTAGGAACGTTTATGGATCAGGGGCAAAGTACCTCTCCAACCCCGTACTCCCGAACATTGATTTACAATGCGCTTTGGTTTGAAGCGATCATGGTGGTGTTTATCATCAATTTTGCAGGAAATATTTTTAGATACCGACTGTTGAGAAAAGAAAAATGGGCAACGCTAACACTTCATTTATCGTTTATATTTATTTTGTTTGGAGCATTTTTGACACGTTACCACGGATTTGAGGGCATGATGTCCATCAGAGAAGGAGCGACTGAAAGTACATTTTTATCTCAAAAAACATATTTAACAACGTATATTGATGGTGATTTTGAAATCAACGGGCAGCTTCAGCGTCGTGTTCATGAAGATGAAGTCGATTTTTCTCCTCGCCTTACAAATAAATACATTCTTAAAACTTCTTACGATACAACGCCTATTACCATTGAATTGGTTGATTTTATTGGAGGTGCAGAAGAAGACATTGTCCCCACTGATGATGGCGAATACTACCTGAAAATTGTAGAAGCGGGCGATGGTGCCCCGCACAACCACTTTCTGAAATTGGGACAAGTGAGCAGCATTCACAATGTGTTGTATGCGCTTAATAAACCCACAGACGGCGCGATTAATATTACCTATTCAGAAACGGAATTGACCATACAATCTCCTTATGAAGGAGAATATATGACCATGGCGACTAGAGTTCAAGGGCGTTTGGTAAAAGACAGTATTCAGCCACTCGCATTGCGCTCGCGTTATATTATCGGAAATCAAGCGATTGTGTTTCCAAAACCGGTGGTCAAAGGTGCGTTTGATGTCGTAAAAAAATCGAGATTGCTTAAAGGGGACGAAGATGGTATTGCCTTGAAAATATCGGCTAATGGCAGCACCAAAATTTTGAAATTGCTAGGAGGGAAGGGCTCTAACAATCCGTTTAAAGATATTGAAGTGGGCGGTTTGGAATTTAATTTTAAATATGGATCGAAGCTTTTAGACCTTCCTTTTGAAATTAAACTCAATGATTTTATAGCGGAACGCTATCCCGGTACCGAAAAAAGCTATGCCTCTTTTGAAAGTAAAGTCACTGTTTTGGAGGCTCAAGAAGAAGATTTCGATTTTCACATTTATATGAACAATATTTTGGACCACCGTGGTTATAAGTTTTTTCAAGCCAGTTTTGATCCGGATGAAAAAGGAACCATTTTATCTGTCAATCATGATTATTGGGGGACTTGGTTTACCTATTTGGGCTACTATTTATTGTATTTTGGTTTGATGGCGATCTTGTTATCAAAACATGCACGTATGGAATCCTTGCGCAATCAACTCGATAAAATCAAAAAAAAGAAATCAAAATTAGCGATGCTAGTTTTGTTTCTAATGTCCTTTAATGGGGTTGCACAAACGTCGCACGGATCGGATCATGAAAATTTACGTCCGAGCACCATACAATTAGATTCCATTTTAAAACTGAATATCACACCAGTTAGTCAGGCAGATCGGTTTGGGCATTTGGTCATTCAAGATACGGATGGACGGATGAAACCCGTAAACACTTATGCTTCAGAATTGCTTCGGAAACTGAGCAAAAAAGATGTATATAAAGATTTTGATGCCAATCAAGTGTTTTTATCAATGCAAGAAAGTCCACAACTCTGGTACAATGTTCCAATTATTTTCTTAAAAGCTAAAAAGGCAGATACCATTCGGACCATTTTGGGCTTAGAAAAAACTGCTAAATATGCGGCTTTGGTGGACTTTTTAGACCCTAAATTAAATTATAAATTAGGACCTTATTTGGATGAAGCTTACAGTGCGCAGGTGCCTACAGCCATTCAAAAAATATTTAAAGATACAGATCAACGTGTGAGTTTATTATTTAATACTCTAGATGGAAGCGGCTTGCGTTTATTTCCAATTCCAGACGATGAAAACAATAAATGGGTCTCTTCAAATGAGTTTAGAGAAGGCGCCTACCAGCTACAAGATTCTCTTTATGGCAATTTCATCAAAACAGGGTTTATGGCGTATATGGCCACCTTACAAAATGACAAGGTTTTAAAAACGGATTTTTCTAAAAGCCAACAATTATTAGATGCGATTAAGAAAACGCAAATAAAATTTGGGGGTGATACCACGATTTCTGAAGATAAAATTGCAACCGAAATTCTATACAACCGCTATGATATTTTCAAAAAACTATTCGAGTATTATATGTATGCAGGTGTTTTGATGTTTTTATTGTTGATTGTTCAGATTTTTAAAGACCGCAGTAAGTACATAAACGTCTCTGTTAAAGTTTTTAAATACGCTATTTTAGGATTGTTTGCACTGCATACTGCTGGGCTTATTGTGCGTTGGTATATTTCTGGTCATGCCCCTTGGAGTGACGCCTATGAATCTATGATTTATGTGGCTTGGGCTACGATGGCTTTTGGAGTGATGTTAGGAGTTAAAAGCGATTTGACCTTTGCATCCACCGCTTTTGTGACCGCTATGATTTTGATGATTGCACACTGGAATTGGATGGATCCTTCCATCGGAAACCTGCAGCCCGTCTTAGACAGTTATTGGTTAATGATTCACGTGGCCATCATTGTAGGAAGTTATGGTCCCTTAACATTAGGGATGATTTTAGGGTTAATCACACTCTTATTGATGATTCTAACGACTTCGAAAAACAAGGAAAAGATGGCGTTAAACATCAAGGAATTGACCATTATTAATGAGATGGCGTTGACCGTTGGATTGGTAATGCTTACCATTGGAAATTTCTTAGGGGGTATGTGGGCCAATGAAAGTTGGGGACGCTATTGGGGTTGGGACCCCAAAGAAACGTGGGCACTGATCAGTATTATGATTTATGCGTTTGTGATTCACATGCGTTTGATTCCTGGATTGCGAAGTCGTTTTGGATTTAGTCTGGCTTCTGTTTTAGCCTTTGGAAGTATTATGATGACGTATTTTGGAGTGAATTTTTACCTTGCCGGATTGCATTCCTACGCAAAAGACGATCAAGAAATTAGCGTTACGTATATCGTAACCTCACTTATTGTAATCACGATCATCGCTGTGTTTGCCTACCGAAAACACTTGAAATATTTCAAGAAATAAAGCTAGTCAAAAATAGATTTAATTTTATCGAATTTAATGTCATTGTAATCTGATACTAGCATATCGGCTCTGGTATAGTCCTGATCTTTAGAATTTGCGCTTTTGTAAGCTATACAAAAGATGTTGGCGTCTTTTGCGGCAATGATTCCATTGGTAGAGTCTTCAATCACAAAACACTCTGAAGAAGAGACCCCAGCAGCTTTGGCAGCATTACTAAATATTTCGGGATGTGGCTTGGACGCTTTTAAATCGGCACCGCTCAACTTGTCTTTAAAATAGAGATCCAACTTAAAACGTTTCATCACATTATTGATGGTAAACATAGACGCCGAGGAAGCAACTACTAACGTTAATCCGTTGGCATGGTAATCTTTGATCAGATCTTCGACACCCTCAAGCAGTTGCAGATCGGGATCTTCAAAAAATAACTTCGTAAAATGCGCCCGTTTGCCCTTTTCTAAAACAATCGGTAGTAGCGTTAAATCAAAGTGCTTGCAAAGAAACTCACAGATGCCTCTTGTGGACTGTCCCGTAAAACTTCGGTACATCGTTTCAGACACATCGATTCCCACATCATCAAACATCATTTTATAAGCTTTATGGTGTAATGGTTCGGTATCTACAATGACGCCATCCATATCAAAAAGTACTGCTTTTAACATCCTTATTTTTTTTACGAAGATAATAAATAGAGCCAATTAGATTTTAGAAATAAACGGATAATAAAACATTGGTACTTTATAAAACTGTTTGTAGCAAAAGAGAAAAGTAAAAACGATTTAATTGTAGTGTTAACGGTTAGGCTAAGCGTAGTGTTGGGAGAAAATAGAACAATCTCTCTCAGTTTACCACATAGCCAAATGTTTCACTTTGTTTTTAAATTTACTCGTTTCTAAAAAAAATCAAAGATATGGCGGCACTATTTCTTGCAATACCTACTCATCCAGCACTCTCCCCACATTACGTTTAGGTGGTATTATGCATTCGCTCTTTCTGAATTCTCATTCTTTAATAACCATTCAAAAACATTCTTATGGACAATACCATTTCGATTCTGCGGAAAAGATTCTGTTGAAAGCAAATACTTTGGATAATTATCTTTAACCTTTTCTAAAGATGCAAATTCACGTTTCTCAGTCTCAGGATTAGAAACCTCCCACGCAACTTGGTAATATTCAATATCGCCATTTCGATTCTTTGCAATAAAATCTACTTCTGCATTACGCAAAGTCCCAGTCCATATTTTGTAGCCTCTTCTTAGCAATTCAAGATATACAATGTTTTCAAGAATATGTCCTTTATCTGACGTTCTATCTCGACCTACTAAGACATTTAAAAGACCTAAGTCAACAAGGTAGTATTTTTCCTGTGTTGCAAGTTGTTTCTTCCCTTTAATATCAAAACGATGCACACAGTAAAAAACAAAACTATGTACTAAATAATTGATAAACTTCTCGACTGTTGCATGATGTACACTTTGATTATCAGCTTTTAATGCTTTTGATATACTACTGGGCGATACTTGATTTCCAATATTTGAGGCTACAAATTTTATAACATTATTAAAAGCTCGTTTATCATTAATCTTATGTCTTTGTGTGATGTCTTTTTCAATAATTGTAGTGTATACAGCTTCAAGATATTCGTATATTTTGTCATAACCTTCATCTCGCAATTCAACCCCTTTAGGCAATGAGGTTTCATTAATGAAATCAAAAAATAAAGCCTCGTAATTTAGATACTTATTACTATAATCAATCTCCCTAATTTTCAAGTATTCCGAAAATGAAAATGGCAATATCGAAATTTCAATATACCTGCCGCTTAATAAGGTTGCCAATTCGCTTGAAAGTAAATATGCATTTGAACCTGTTATGTACACATCGACATTTTCATTAACATATAGCCCATCAACTAACTTCTCAAAATTTGGAATATTTTGAACTTCATCAAGGAATATATAATTATTTTTATCTTCTTTTAATTTTGATTTTATGTCAAAATATATGGTTTCCCACGTTTTATTAAGAAAGTTCTCGGGTAATTCAAAATTATATAACTGTGTCTGTTCTTGACTTACACCAAGTTCAATTAAGTCATTTCGGTACAATTCAAATAGTGTAGATTTTCCAGAACGACGTAAACCCGTAACTACTTTGATTATATCCTTATCTCTGTAAGCCTGTAGTTTGTCAATGTATTCTTGTCTATATACTAATTTTTTCATAAAGCAAAGATATAAATAATTATCAAAACATTCATATCTTGCAGGTTTTGATAATTTACGCTTCGTTTTTCGAGTGATGCATAACTAGTATATATACGCACTCCTTTCGATAGACTCAAGGAACGTGCGTTTATTTCTTTTATACGTTTTCAGTTTATTATATTCTTAATATACTGTTTATCAACGTGTTGATTGTCTATAATTGCATTCATAGTATTTTTTATTTTTGCAAGAGGTTTATTACGCACATGCTTATAAATTCGTGCTACTGCCACGCTTTGGCGTGGTAGTTTATAAAACCTATTTCAATAAAATAATATCTAAAACTTCGGTTAAATTGCGTATTGAAGATTTAGATTTGGGGGCATCCATGCTCAAATTTACAGAATTTTTTGAGATAATAAAAAAATCATGCGAATTTTAATCGAACAATCTAGAATTTCAAATTGAACTCATTAGATTTTAGAAATAAACAGAGAATAAATAACAAATTTTTTATACATTAGATTTAAATAAATGACACCAATGAATTTTTTAAAAAAACTTGGACTCACTAATATGTTATTGCTCGGCTTGTGTGCAATCATTATCTGTGTTTCCGAATACTTGTTTATGACAGGCGATGAGTTACATGGTATTTTTGTAGGGATCTGGGCACCAATGCTTCTAGGTTTAATGATATTCTTTAAACTCTTCCGTCTTGACCGCTAACTCCATCGTCCTCTCATTTTCTATTTTTGTATCTGTATGCGTTGTGATATGGGCTGTTGTTTTAATAAAACAATTTAACGATATTGGAAAAAAATAATAAGACCCTTAATCAATCCTTATGAGCTCTAAAAAACTAGGTTTAAACACTATTTGCACCCATTCAGGGTCCATCGAAGACAAAACCTTTCAAGGGAGTGTGTCGCCACTGTATATGTCAACGTCTTTTAATTTTATGGATGTTGATACCAAGCGCTATCCACGATATTTTAATACGCCAAACCAAGAACATCTATCAAAAAAAATTGCGGCTTTAGAACATGCGGAAGCAGCCTTGATTTTTGGTTCTGGAATGGCAGCAATTTCTGCAACTCTTTTAACCTTTTTAAAATCGGGAGACCATGCAGTGATTCAAAATGATATTTATGGGGGAACGCGTAATTTTATAGAGTCGCATTTCGCGAATTACGGCATAGAATATAGCTTTACGAAAGATTTATCTTACAAGGCATTTGAAGATTGTATTCAATCGAATACCAAATTAATTTATATAGAAACGCCTTCCAATCCACTCATGAAGTTAGTGGATATATTTGCGATTGCGAAATTGGCTAAAAATCATAAGATCATTACAGCTGCAGACAATACATTTGCGTCTCCAATCATTCAAAATCCGATTGATTTAGGGATTGATATTGTGATGCACAGTGCTACTAAATACTTTGGAGGACACAGCGACATTAGTGCTGGTGCGGTGGCTTCCTCTCAAGAAATTATGGATAAAATCTGGAGTCTAGCAAAAGATTTTGGAGGGAACCTGAGTGATTATACCGTTTGGTTGCTCGAAAGAAGTATGAAAACCTTGGGCATTCGTGTGAAAGCACAACAACGCAATGCGAAACGTTTGGCTAAATTTTTAGAAAAACATTCCGCTGTAAAAACAGTCTATTATCCCGGACTAAAATCCAATGAGTATCACAGCTTGGCTAAAATTCAGATGAAAGGGTATGGCGCTATGCTTTCTTTTGAACTTACAGATAAGTACGATGCTGAAAAATTCTTAGAAGCCTTGACACTCATCAAACCTTCTATGAGTTTGGCAGGCGTGGAAAGCACCATGTTATTGCCATCAAAAACTTCCCATGCATTACTCTCTGAATTTGATCGTGCGACACAAGGTATTACGGATCAATTGATTCGTTTTTCTGTAGGCATTGAAACTAAGAAAGATTTAATTGAAGATATAGAGCAGGCCATTTCTGCGAGCAATCCTAAAAAATAACTTTATGAAAATTGATATCCTTGCTTTTGGTGCCCATCCGGACGATGTAGAATTGAGCTGTGGCGGTACAATTTTTAAAGAAATTCAAAACGGAAAAACCGTTGGGATTATAGATCTCTCAAAAGGGGAGTTAGGAACAAGGGGCACTGCCGAGACTCGAAAGGTGGAAGCTGCCAATGCGGCTGAGATATTAGGCGTGTCGTTTAGAGAAAACCTGAATTTTTCGGATGGATTTATAATGAATGATAAAGCCCACCAACTAGAAATCATAAAAACAATACGTCAATACCGTCCCGAAATTGTGTTGTGCAATGCTGTTGATGACCGCCATACAGACCACGGAAAGGCAAGTCAGCTCGTCAGTGATGCTTGTTTTTTAAGCGGATTGGTGAAAATTGAGACCCATTCTGATGGAAAAAAGGATTTACAAGCGCCTTGGCGTCCAAAATCTGTTTACCATTATATACAATGGAAAACCCTTCAACCTGATTTTGTCGTGGATATTAGTTCGCAAATTGAACAGAAAATGGCTTCAGTTTTAGCCTATGCAACCCAATTCTATGACCCTAAGAGTCAGGCTCCTGAAACACCAATTTCTTCAAAAAACTTTGTAGATAGTATCCGTTACAGAGCCGCCGATCTCGGTCGTTTGGTAGGGGTGGACTATGCCGAAGGATTTAATGTAGAACGCCTTCCAGCAATAGATTCGTTATTTGACTTAAAATAATATAAAAAAAGGTTTGTATAAAATACTAAATACTATACATTTGCAACGCATTATTTGAATGCCAAACGGTGGTTGTAGCTCAGCTGGTTAGAGCACTGGTTTGTGGTACCAGGGGTCGCCGGTTCGAACCCGGTCTTCCACCCAAAAAGCAAAAGCTTCTCTAAATTTTAGAGAAGCTTTTTTTGTACACTTAATTTTGGTTTGTTTTACTCCACAGCCTTATCAACTCTAACGGCGTCTTCTCTATTGGCCAATTCCCAAGCCGTATGAAACACCAAGCGCGTTCTGTTCTCTAATAAATCGTATTCAATCTTATCTGGTGTATCTGTTGCCTTGTGGTAATCGGCATGGGTTCCATTAAAATAAAATATAATCGGAATGTTGTTTTTAGCAAAATTATAATGATCCGATCGGTAATAAAAACGATTGGGATCGTTCTCGTCATTATAAGTATAGTCCAATTCAATATTGGTGTATTTTGTATTCATTTCCTCAGATAGGTTGTGAAGATCGGTACTTAACTTATCACTTCCAATAAGGTAGATATAATTGCGTTTTCCTTCGGTTCTTTTGGGGTCGGTACGTCCAATCATGTCAATGTTTAAGTTGGAAACAGTCTGCGCTAAAGGCACAATTGGATCGTAATCCGTATAATACTGTGAACCTAACAATCCTTTTTCTTCGCCTGTCACATGTAAGAATATCACAGAACGCTTAGGTCCTTGACCTTTTTCTTGAGCTGCTTTAAAAGCTTCAGCGATTTCCAAAATAGCAACCGTACCAGAGCCATCATCATCCGCTCCGTTAAAAACTTCGCCGTCGTGCATGCCAACATGGTCTAAATGCGCAGAAAGAATGATGTATTCATCAGGTTTTTCGCTTCCTTTAATCATGGCGGCGACATTCTCAGAAATAATAGGTTCACTGACTTGTTTAAAATCGATTTCAATTGTGTTCGTTTTTAATAAAACGGCACCCATTGCTTCGCTCACTAGGAAGCCATACATGGGTTCTTCGTTGACATCTAAGGCCAAATTACTTTCACCTCCACGTTCGTCACGTGCTTGGTAATAGTTTGCATAGCGTTTAAACATCGCATCGTTAATCAGAAAGAAGGCTTTAGCTCCCAATTCTTTGGCGGTATTTTGTTTTGATCGCATTGCTTGACGTCCATTAGACCACTTAGAAATTTCATCAGTACCACTCATAAGATAGGTGCCATCTTCATTTTTTGGTTCGCCTGCAATAGCCACTACAATTTTATTGGTCACATCCATGTCTTTATAGTCATTATAAAGTGCATCTTTAATTCCATAACCAACCACAACAATATCACTTGCGTTGATGACGCTTGATTTTGCATCGGTAATGCTTATAAAATCTTGATAATATTCAAATGAAGTCTCATCTATATTTATAGATACTTTTGGAGTTTCTACCAATACTAAAGGCACATTTTGAAAATAATCTCCATCAGCCTTGGCTGCAGCGATTCCTAGATTTGTATAGCTATTCTTTAGATACTCTATAGCTATTTTTTGTCCTTTGGTCCCTGTTTCTCTCCCTTCAAATTCATCAGAAGCATAGGTGTAGAGTTTTTCTTTTAATTCTTCTGCTGTGATGCTAGAAGCAAAGGTCTCTTGGTTTTGAGCCTGACCAATGTTTTGGTTTGCTATCAATATAAATAGTAATAGCGTGATTTTAAGTTTCATAGAGTTGTATTAATGAAATGAATATTTATACAACGATATTACAAAAATTATAGTAACATTTAATTGATTTTAGCATTTTTTATACTTTTTAACCGTTTTTGATGATGGCAACTTCCATCTTAAAAGTACTTTAAAGTGTATGATTTTTACGATTAAAGTAAAAATCAATAGGTTTTGAATATTATTTTTGTTTAAATTTGCAACTTATATCTTAAACAAAATAATGATTATGAAAAAATTAATTACTTTATTATCTCTTGCCGTTGTAGGATTTACATTCGGTCAAGAAGAAGAGCCAAAATTGACTTTTAGTGGGTCGGTTGATGCTTATTACAGAGCAAATTTAGATGCTCCAAATGACGAAAATGCAATTGCACCAGGGTCTTCATTTGCAAACCTTTCAGGGTTTTCATTAGGAATGGCAAATATTGTTGCAAGCTATGAAGCTTCTAACGTTGGAGTTGTTGCTGATTTGGTTTTTGGACCCAGAGGAACGGATGCTGTTTTTGCATCTCCAATGAATTCAAGTTCTGCGAACGTTATCAATCAATTGTATGCCTACTGGAATGTAAGCGAAAAGGTGACCTTGACAATGGGTAATTTCAATACTTTTTTAGGGTATGAAGTTATTTCTCCTGTTGGAAACTTTAACTACAGTACGTCGTATTTATTTTCTTACGGACCGTTCAGTCATACAGGAATAAAAGCTGATTTTGATTTCGGTGATGATTTGACTTTAATGGCTGCTATTATGAATCCTACAGATTTAACTGAGTACAATCCTACAGGCGATTATGCAGTAGGTGTTCAGCTTGGGTACAAAGGACAGTACTTAAATTACTTAGCGTCTCAAGATTCTTTTGAAGTTGATTTCACAGGTGGAATTGATATTTCTGAGTCTTTTTTCTTAGGAATTAACGCTGCTTATTTTGATGCTACGGATGATATTGATATCGACACAAGTTTTGCAGGTGTTGCATTGTATCCTCAAGTTTCGACTTCAGATAAGTTTTCTGTAGGTTTAAGAGCTGAGTACTTTGTTGAAACTGAAGGTGGTGCTGGTGGTATTGGCGCTTATGATTTCAAAGGCGATGCAGATGTATTTGCAGTAACTTTAACAGGAAATTATTCAGTAGGTAACTTAATGATCAAGCCAGAATTTAGATTGGATTCAGCAAGTGAAGAAGCTACTTTTATGGACAATGATTTAATGCCTTCAAACAGCTTATCATCATTTGTATTAGCAGCGGTTTATTCGTTCTAACAAACATTTTATAATTTTTAAAAGGAGCCTTACGGGCTCCTTTTTTTGTTTAAATTTTTAAAACATTCACTTAAACAGTTTTTCAGAACTAAGTCCTCACATCTGTTGAGGGCTTTTTTATATATGATATTTTATAATATATTTGGCGAATTATTAATCATATAAACCCAAAACTATTATGAAAAAATTATTATTAACAGCTGTAGCTGTATTCGCTTTAACAACTGTTACTGCACAAACTGAAAAAGGAAGTTTATTAATTGAAACGAACATTGCCAATCAAATGGTGGGAACCACATCATTTTCACTTCTTTCTGCTGATGGAGAAATTGTATATTCATTAGGACTTGATGGCGGTTATTTTATCATGGATGACCTTGCAATTAAAGTAGGGTTGGGGTATGCCTCTAATTCTGTAACAGACGAAAATGTTTTTTCTTACCGTTTAGGAGCAAAGTATTACTTGATGAGTAAAATTCCTTTAACTCTTGATTATACTGGAGCTATAATTAAAGATTATGACGAAAACCCTTCATGGGTCGGCTTAGGAGCTGGTTATGCAATTTTCTTAGGGTCAAATGTCTCTATTGAACCTGGTTTGCGTTACAATGTATCTATGAACGACAAATTTTCTAAAGAAAATTTAATTCAACTTAACATTGGTTTTGCGTTACATTTTTAATATTCAATAGTTAAACAAAAAAAAGGAAGCCTTAGGCTTCCTTTTTTTTGTTTATAACTTAACTGTAATTACTTAAACAATAATTTTAAAGCTGTATTGGATCAAACTAATTAGAATACACGTGGCGTCAAAGGAAAAGAATACACTTCAGAGTTCTTAAACTTTAGGTTTTACTGAGTATAATCAGTATATCTATAGAGGTTTGTCGTATTATTCCCCCGAGAGCCAATCTACAATATATATTAATAAAATGTAATTATTTTCAATATTTTTGAATTTTAGAATTGTATCTTTAATTATTTTGTTTAATTTTACATTATTAATAATAAACTAAAATTAAAATTATGAAAAAATTATTACTTACGGCAGTACTAGCTTTGTTTTTAACAAACACAATGTCTGCTCAAGACTCTAAAGGGTATGTAGGTGTATCAATTGGTGCAGCGATTCCACAAGGAGATTTAGCTGACACAGCTAAAACAGGTTTAGACTTAGGCCTTATCAATGCAGGTTACCGTTTCAATGAAACATGGGGAGCAACTGTAAACTGGGGTGCTACTGGTCATGCTTTAGAAGGTACTGATGATGGTAGTATTGGAGTTGGATATTTTGCTGTAGGTCCAATGATTTCTTTTGGTGACTTTGACTTCAAACCTCAATATGCTTTTTCTTCTGCGACTATCGATTCA
>Ga0209094_1000646_pt1 | contig 23750 bp, 20 predicted proteins | sample COGITO_mtgs_1004_2_FD_184790 | JGI IMG/M metagenome (GOLD analysis project Ga0209094, IMG submission 184790) | Pelagic marine microbial communities from North Sea - COGITO_mtgs_100430 (SPAdes) (version 2) | ecosystem: Environmental > Aquatic > Marine > Epipelagic ...
TGGATAATACCACACTCCCATAAACCGTTTTATCTCCAGAGGAATTGGTAACGGTTAAAGTCTTGCTACCATCACTATTACTTAAAATAGAATACTCAAAAGGATTATTTAAATTATTGCTGTAAAAGTGTAAATAGAGAAGCTCAAATTGTCTGTCGTTAGTTAGATAACATCCCCCTCCTAGAGACTCCACATAACTCGTAAACATAAAACTTTGATTCGTATCATCATAATTAGCTTCTGCATATAAGCCTTCACAGACACTACTTGTTAAAGAGTTGTCCGTATTAAAAATTAAATTAACGTATGTTATTTCATTACTAACAGGGGGCACATTATTTTGGGTATTAATGATGAGGTTGTGTAAATACCAAGTGTTTTGAAACAATTGTGAATCTTGCGCTAAGCAGCTTAGCGACATTCCGAGGAAAAGAATTAGGATGGTATTTTTCATTTTAAATATATTTAAAGTGATACGGATATATCATCTTAATGATGTGTTTATTTCTTCTCTGCTATTAACCACATTGCTCGCGCTCCCACTTTTATATCAATGGGCTCCTCTCAGTAAATAATATCTAAAACTTCGGTTAAGTTGCTTCTTGAAGATTTAGACTTGGGGTCGAAATCAAGGATAAACTTACTAAAAAAATTGAAAGCTTCCAAAAAATTAAAAATTTTAACAGTTGGAGTGAGATTGCTTAAAAATAGAATGTAGCAACAGGCGATATTGTCTATTTCAATAGACATCTAAAAAATAAAGAACAAAATAAGCTTAATTGTGAAATTATGCCTAGAAAATTATTGCACAAAATTTATCAAGAAAAGAGTTGTTTTTAGCTCAGTTCTTTGCTGGTATTATTTTATAGACCAATTCTTTTATTTATCTTTTTAAAAATTTTTTCAACTTTTTTTGGAGCATTAAATCTATACCCAAAATAAATTTTAATAAAAAACAGATCATTCGTAATATTGGTCATGCTATCTTCATTGTACCAAGTGGTTTCAAATTTAAGATTGGCTCCATAAATATACTTTCTAGAGCTATAGCCAATTTGTAACCCTCCGTCAAAAGATAAAGGCCAGTACACATTATTGTCGATAAAATCTGTTTCGTTTTCTCCACTCTTTGAAAACCGAATACCAAAAGAAGGTGATGCATATAATGAAACAAACCAATTTTTGTGAATTACTGCAGTATAATAGTATTCAGGAGCAATACCAATATCAAAACTATTTTCAAAGAATTTAGTACCCCCTGTAGTCCCAGATAAATGAGTATACCCATAACGCAAAGTCGGAATAAAACTCCCAGCACTTTTTCGTTGCCACTCTGTGTTGTACGCTACATTCCTTAATGAAAAGTTTGGATTTAAAACGTAAGAGGTAGAGCCGCCCCAAAAAATAGTTTTAAGATCGGGAAATTGAATATACAAATCTTGTCCATCAATCCAGTTTGAAATAAAATCATTTGTGTTTTCAACATAAAAGCTTTGTACTTTTTTATATTTAATTCCTTGAGTCCAGTTTCCAAGAAAAAAACGAAAACTATAGTCTTTATAAGTTGATTTACCTTTTAAATTATTGTCATTGTTTCCTGGGAGAAATTCTGGAGAAAACCCAATGCTCGCACCAATAAATTCATAATCTAGTGATAATACCAGTCTAAATTGATTATTTGCAGAAAGGCGAAAGTTTGAATCATTTTCTGATTGAATAGAATATGAGTCGGTTTGCGTATCGATATTTGCTTTTATAATAATTTTATCTGTGAAGGACAGTATAGACGTAGAATCTGTATTCCCTTTATTTTGACTTACAGCATTTGAAATGTTCAAAAGAAGGATTATTAAAAAGCTTATTTTATTCATTTGATATTCAGTTTAAAATTAATGTCAACGTGTTATATGGAGATTAAACCTCCTGTTTATAAGTTCTTATTTCTGGATAATATGTTATTATTATCCAAAACATCAGTTAGCACACCTGAATCTTTACACCTGTGCACACTGATAATTCACACTAAAATAATATCTTAAACTTCGGTTAAGCTGCTTATGAAGATTTAGATTTGGGTCAAAATCATGGTTAAACTTATAAAAAAACTCAGTTGTATCCAAAAATAAATGTGGTTTTAACAGTTTTTCATTCCTCGTTATTGGCTTAGTTTCGCTTCTCGCCCATCGCTATTTACACACATATTCAAAAAAGTGCCTCCCTATATGGATTATTATTGTAATTTTATTCTCTCAAAACTTATCATCAATTGGACGGTTTTCACAACATAGAACAAAAACTAGAGCATTTCATAAGACGTTATTATTTAAGCGCCTTATTGAAAGGTCTTCTGTTGTTTTTCGCTATTGGATTGCTCTATGTACTGCTACTGTTGAGTATTGAGCATTTTTTCTGGCTGGGTTCTTCCGGTCGCTTGTTTTTATTTTACTGCGTTTTAGGTTTTGAAGCCCTTCTTTTTTATGGGTTTATTTTCATCCCCTTAGCAAAATATTTTAAGATCCAAAAAGGCATTGATCTTGAAACCGCCTCCAAGATTGTCGGCGATCATTTCCCAGAAGTGAAAGACAAGCTTTTAAATGTCCTTCAACTCAACCAACAATCCGAACACACCGAGTTTCTATTAGCAAGCATCGAACAAAAATCGAACAACCTAAGCTTAGTCCCTTTTAAAAGTGCGGTCAGTTTTAAGGAAAACCTTAAATATATTAGGTACGCTTTACTCCCCATTCTTATTGTATTTCTGTTTATTCTTTTTGGGAAACAAGCCGTGTTCACAGACAGCCTCAAACGCGTTGTCAATTATAATACCGCCTATGCACCTCCCGCTCCTTTTGAGTTTTTTATAATGAATACCAATCTGGAGGCTATCGAAAACACCTCTTTTACGTTGGTTGCTAAAACCGTTGGAAAGTTCGTTCCAGAATCCGTTCAGATTGTTTATAACGATGAGGTTTATATATTAAATCAAACCGAATTGGGCGTTTTTGAATATGAGTTTTCACATCCCAATTCCCCTATTGATTTTAAATTAGTCACTACTGAGGTGGTTTCCAAGCCCTACCGTTTAGAGGTGTTGCCCATTCCTGTTTTGCTCAGTTTTGACATGTATTTAGACTATCCAACATATACAGGAAAATCAGATGAAAAAATTGCCAACAACGGAAATGCCACCATCCCAGAAGGCACAAAGTTGAAATGGGAGTTGCGTACCAAGTCCACTGATACCGTTTCCTTTTCTTATAAAAATACAATCGCTTTTTTTGACCATAACGATCAAAAATTTCAATTCAGTAAACAAGTTTTTGAGTCTTTGAATTATACAATTCAAACAAGCAACTCCAAGCTTAAAAACTACGAAAATCTTGCCTTTTCATTACAAACCATCACAGACCAGTCGCCAGCTATTAAGGTGGAAATGAAACAAGATTCTACCTACCAAGCTTCTCTTTATTTTTATGGTCAAATCTCCGACGATTATGGAATTAAAGATTTGAAACTCTATTATTATCCAGTGGCAGATGCGTCTAACATCAACGAACTAAGCTTGCCGTCCAACACCACTACCTTTCAGGAGTTCACACATGCGTTTCCTTCTGGCTTAGAATTGATGGATGACACTCCCTACGCGCTTTACTTTGAGGTTTCCGACAACGACCCCTTCCACAAAACCAAAACCACTAGAAGCCGTGTTTTTAATTACAATTCTAAAAGTGAAAACACCATTCAAGAAATTCAACTTGAGGAACAAAGCGAATTGACCACTGCTTTTCAAAAGGCATTGAACACCCTGTCCGAACAAGACAAAAATTTGAATGAAATATCTCAAAATCAAAAAGAAAAGGAACAGCTTAATTTTAGCGATCAACAAAAATTAAAATCTTTTTTAGAGCGACAACAGGCCCAAGACAAGATGTTGAAGGAGTTCAATAAAAAAATGCAGGACAATCTAAATCAGTTTGAAAAATCAAAAGAGGAAGATCCGTTTAAAGAACAACTTGAAAAACGATTGGAAGCACAGCAAGAAGCGCTCGAAAAGGATGAGAAATTATTAGAAGAGCTAAAGAAAATCACCGATAAAATTAACAAAGAAGAACTCGCCGATAAACTGGAAAAAATGGCGAAGAAGAACAAAAACAAACAACTCAGTTTAGAGCAGTTGTTAGAGCTTACAAAACGCTATTATGTAACCAAAAAATCCGAACAGCTTTTAGATAATTTGAATGAATTATCTAAAGAGCAGATGCAGTTGGCGGAGGAATCCGAAGAACAAAACACCAAAGAAGCCCAAGAAAAATTAAATGAAGAATTCAAGGAGCTTACAAAAGAACTAGACGATTTAAGAAAAGATAACGACGCTCTTGCAAAACCTCTTGAATTGCCAGACGACCCAAATCTTGAAGAATCGATTGAAAAAGATCAGGAAAACGCAAGTGATGAGTTAGGCGAAAAAGAACAATCTCCCGACCCTCAGGAGCAAAAAGAGAAACTAAACAAGGCTCAAAAAAGTCAAAAGAAGGCTGCTCAGAAAATGCAGCAAATGAGTCAAAAAATGGCACAGCAAATGAGCAGCGGTGGCGGTCAGCAAATGAGTGAAGACATTGACTTGCTGCGTCAAATTCTGGATAATTTGCTTCTCTTTTCTTTTGATCAAGAATTGCTCATGAAGCGTTTTCAGGAATCCACCACAAACACCACCGGGCACGCCAAGCGTCTTGTGAGGCAAAGTAATTTGCGCGAACACTTTGAGCATGTCGATGACAGTTTGTTTTCGCTATCCTTACGCCAGCCCATGATTTCGGAATCTATCAACAAAGAAATAACAGAAGTCTTTTTTAATATTGATAAAAGTCTCGAACTCCTCTCCGAAAACAGTTTTAGAGAAGCCATTGGTGCGCAACAATTTGCCATTACAGCCACCAACAAATTAGCGGATATGCTCAGCAACACACTGGACAATATGGAAATGCAGATGCAGATGTCTCCTGGACAAGGCGAGGGCGAAATGCAACTGCCAGACATTATCATGAGTCAAGAGGCACTCAGTAAGAAAATGGAAAAAGAGCTTGGTAAAAAGGGTGAAAAATCTGAGGGCGAACAAGAAGGTTCTGAAAAAGGAGATGGGGAGCCAAAGAAGGAAGGTGAGGGTTCCAAAAAAGGAGAGCAAGGCCAAGAGGGCCAAGAAGGTGGAGAAGGAAAAGAAGGCCAAAACGGCAAACAAGGTCAGCAAGGACAACAGGGAAATCAAGGTGGTGAAGGCGAAGGCTCAGAAGGGGACAATGGCGAATTGTTCGAGATCTTTAAAAAACAACAAGAGTTGCGGAATGCTTTACAAGATTTATTAGACAAAAATGGCATTGGAGACAACGGTCAAAAGCTGCTTGATTCTATGGAAAAAATCGAACAAAACCTTATTAATCAAGGTCTTACAGAAAAATCTTTACAAGCAATGCAAAACCTTAAGCATCAGCTCTTAAAACTAGAAAAGGCCGTACAACAGCAGGGCGAAGACACCAAGCGCGTTTCCAACACCAGCAAAGCGGAGCGGTCACAACCGCCAATTCCTAGCGCGGAAACGATCAAACAATATTTTAATACGACTGAGATATTGAACCGACAAAGCCTACCTTTACGTCAAGAATTTAAGCAAAAAGTTCAAGAATATTTTAAGATAAAAAATGATTAGTTTTAGCTCAGAAGTCCCCTTCGAAATTTCCAATGCTGACACTACAGCCTCATGGCTCGGTGCCATTATTTCCCAAGAAGATTATAACGAGGGCGAGGTTTCCATTGTGTTTTGTGATGATGAATTTCTACACAAACTTAATGTTGAATTCTTAGATCATGACACCCTAACCGATGTGATTAGTTTCGATTACTCTATGGGGAAAGAAATTCATGGAGAAATATTTATTTCTATTGAACGCGTAAAAGAAAACGCCAACGAATTCAATCAAAGTTTCGATACGGAACTAGCGAGAGTCATGGCGCATGGCGTTCTGCACTACTGTGGTTATAAAGACAAATCTGAATCAGAAGCCGCCGCTATGCGATCTAAAGAAGAGTTCTATCTTCAACAACGTGCCGATTAATTTTCTAAAGCCTTATATTTGCAGCTGCAAATGATTTGTTCCACGTGGAACATTAAAAATGTAACCAATGTTTGATAAAATTTACGATGTAATTGTAGTTGGTGGAGGACACGCCGGAAGTGAGGCAGCAGCAGCAGCTGCCAACATGGGGAGCAGTACTTTGCTAGTTACAATGAACCTTCAAAACATAGCGCAAATGTCATGCAACCCAGCAATGGGCGGTATTGCCAAAGGGCAAATCGTTCGTGAGATTGACGCCCTTGGAGGCTACAGTGGAATCGTAAGTGACACCTCTGCGATCCAATTCAAAATGCTCAACAAGTCTAAAGGCCCTGCCATGTGGAGTCCACGTGTGCAGAGTGACCGAATGCGGTTTGCAGAAGATTGGAGACTGCTATTGGAGCAAACCAAAAACCTAGATTTTTATCAAGAAATGGTCACAGGACTTGTGATTAAAGGTGATGAAGTCACAGGCGTAAAAACGTCCTTAGGATTAGAGATTCGAGCCAAGACGGTTGTGCTTACCAACGGTACGTTTTTAAATGGATTAATACACATTGGCAATAAGAATTTTGGTGGTGGTCGTGCTGGAGAGAAAGCAGCCACAGGCATCACAGAGCAACTCGTTGATTTAGGGTTTGAATCCGGTCGAATGAAAACAGGAACTCCGCCTAGAGTGGATGGGCGTTCTTTAGATTTTTCTAAAATGATCGAACAACCGGGCGATGCAGTACCAGAAAAATTCTCCTATTCAGATATCACCAAGCCGCTCACAACACAGCGTCCTTGCCACATGTCTTATACAAGTTTAGAAGTTCATAATTTATTAAGAGAAGGCTTTGACCGATCGCCCATGTTTAATGGTCGCATCCAAAGTTTAGGGCCGCGTTATTGTCCCTCTATTGAAGATAAAATAAATCGTTTTGCGGACAAGGACCGTCACCAGATTTTTGTAGAACCTGAGGGTTGGAATACCGTTGAGTATTATATCAATGGCTTTTCAACCTCTTTGCCCGAAGACGTTCAGTTTAAGGCGTTGAGTGCCGTGAAAGGATTTGAAAACGTTAAGTTTTTCAGACCGGGATATGCGATTGAATACGACTACTTCCCTCCTACGCAACTGACACACTCTTTAGAAACCAAGCTCGTTAAAGGCTTGTATTTTGCAGGACAAATTAATGGAACTACAGGCTATGAAGAAGCAGCCTCTCAAGGGTTAATGGCAGGAATTAATGCCAGTTTAAAAGTACAAGAAAAAGAGCCATTTATACTCAAACGGAACGAAGCTTATATAGGAGTTTTGATTGATGATTTAATCACCAAAGGTACTGACGAGCCTTATCGAATGTTTACGTCACGTGCGGAATACCGCACGCTTTTAAGGCAAGATAACGCCGACATTCGTTTGACACCCAAAGGGTACGAATTGGGGATTGCGAGCGAAAAGCGCCTCAAGCGGATGGAAGAAAAGCTGTCCAAAGCCGAAGCTTTTGTTGGGTTCTTTAGAACACAAAGTGTGAAGCCTGAGGAAGCAAATCCAGTTTTAGAAAGTAAAGATTCCCAACCGATTCGCCAGTCTGATAAAATGTTTAAGATATTTTCCAGGCCTAATATAGGCATTGAAGATGTTCGTAAATTTGAGGCAGTCGAAGCCTATATACAATCCAATGATTTGGATAATGAAGTCATTGAACAAGCCGAAATACAGGTGAAGTATTCTGGGTATATAGCCAAAGAAAAACTGAATGCTGACAAACTCACACGTTTAGAATATGTCAAAATCCCTAGTGGTTATGACTACTCTCAAATCAAATCCATGAGTTATGAAGCACGTGAAAAACTAAAGAAAATACAACCCACAACGGTTGCTCAAGCGTCACGCATCAGCGGGGTGTCCCCTAATGATATTTCTGTGCTGCTGGTGTATATGGGGCGTTAATTAATTCAATTGTTCCACGTGGAACGTGATATGGAAACACACAAGAGCCATCTAAAACTTAAAGACCATTCCGTAAGCGGAGACTCCTTTGAACTCCTTTATGACCCGTCTAGAGAGTTGCTTTATACGCACCCCAAACCATCAGAAGAGAAATTGTCAAGCTACTACCCTGACACGAATTATATCTCCCATACCAACCAGCGGAAATCTTTATTCGATCTTTTATACCATCTAGTTCGATCTGTTTCTGTTATAAGAAAATTCAGACTTTTAAAATCCTTTCAGCCAAAACAAGGCGCACTATTGGATGTAGGTGCCGGCACTGGGTTTTTCTTAAGAGCTGCTAAAAAAAGAGGTTGGACTGTTACCGGAATTGAACCCAACCCCTCGGCGCGAAACCTTGCAAATTCAAAAGCGCCCAATACTGTTTTTGACACCGAAACCTTGGGCACGCTCCCCGAAAGGTCGTTTGATGTGATTACCCTTTGGCATGTATTAGAACACCTTCCAAATTTAGAGGACGACCTAAAAACATTCCAGAAACTTCTAAAACCAAACGGTCGCATTGTGGTGGCAGTGCCAAATTTTAAAAGCTTTGACGCAGCTTACTTTAAAGACTTTTGGGCGGCTTATGATGTTCCAAGGCACCTATGGCATTTTTCCCAACAGTCGATCTCAAAAGTGTTTTCTAAGGTTCAAATGAAATTAGAATCGACTCACCCTTTAGTGATGGACGCGTATTACGTTAGTTTGCTTTCCAATAAACTTAAAACAGGGTCTCATCGAATTTTAAATAGTTTGTGGGTTGGATTTCTTTCAAATTTAAAGGCAGCAAAGTCCGGAGAGTACTCCTCGCTTATTTATATCCTCAAAAACAAGAATTAGCGTTTTAAGACCTTTTAGAGGTTGTTTCACGTGAAACATCTAATGTGCCATTCGGCATTTATATTTCTTAATTTAAGAGGTGTTTAAAGAGGCTTAATAAAATAGTTTTTTACAATTACACTTAGTTAGATTGATAGTTTTTACTTATAATGCAACTCCGACACTTATTTTTACAATATTGCAATTACTTTTTTTACTTTTGCATCCACAAACAAATTAAACTGTCATGAAAAAAATAGCAATTGTATTTTTAACAATTATTACCCTTACAGCCTGCCAACAACAAAAAATTGGTTTTGTTGACAATGGAATTCTTATTAACGAGTACCAAGAGCGTGTAGATATTGAAGCAAAACTTCAAACTAAAATTGACGCTTTCAAAATGCGGACAGACAGTTTACGATCTGCTTTTGAATTGGAAATAAAAGAAGCAGAATTAAAAGCAAGAAAAATGTCACAATCTGACATTCAGAAACTTTCACAAGAACTTCAACAAAAAGAACAAGTCTTGTCTCAAAGAGTTCAATTTGAGCAACAGCAAATCGCCCAAGAAAGTCAAACACTCAATGACTCTATCATTAATAAGGTCAAAGATTTTGTTCAAACTTTTGGTAAATCAAACAGCTATAACTTCATCTTAGGAAGTAACGAAGCAGGAAGTGTTTTGTATGGTGAAGATGCCTCGGACCTAACACAAGAAATTTTAAAGGCATTAAACGAAAGCTACACGAAAGACTAAGCTTTTTTTAGGTGTAACAAACGCGTTAGCTTGATGGATAAATCGGTCAAAACAATCTTTGGATTGGCATTGCGTTCAATATGGTAGTTTGCCAATTCGATTTCTTTTGAAATTTCAATAATGTTGGAAGCGTCTATAAATGGCGCAAAGTTCTCCAATTTAAACGACTTATCATTTAACTTCATGAAAACCAAATCTTTAGCCCCGTAATTATAAAGGAGTGCTTGCCTAAAAAAGCGCAAACTATAGTCTAAAAATTGTTTTTGTATTTCGCGACCTGCCTTGGAAATTTCATCACTCCAAGCCATCAGACTGTTGATGGACTGCTTGTTACTTTTCGCTTGAAATGCCGTTCGCACCCACGCGATAAACCAAGCTTCAAACTGGAGATCTTCGGGTTCCTGACTTAATAAATCCAACGCTCTGCTATAGCTCCCCTCCGATTGATGAGCAATGTTTTGCGCCAAACCTGCTTCTGTACTATGAGCTGTAATAAGTGTGTTTTTTATCGTTTCTTCCGAAAGTGGATTTAAATGCACGACTTGACATCGCGATCGAATGGTATTAATCAGTTGCTCTTCATCTTCTGTCACCAGAATGATCACTGTTTTATCTGCCGGTTCTTCAATTAATTTGAGTAATTTATTGGCACACATGGAATTCATCTTTTCAGCCATCCACACAATCATTACTTTATAACCACCGTTAAACGCCTTCAAAGACATTTTTGACACCACATCATGTGCTTCTTCGACCCCAATATTTCCCTGTTTATTGCCCACACCAACCACATCATACCAATCGTTTATCGATCCATACGGATTTGTTTCTATAAAAGAACGCCACTCTGTAAGGTAATTAGATGAAATGGGTTTAGACTTCACCTTATCACTTGTGGTGACAGGATATACAAAATGGATGTTAGGATGTGTGAGTGGGCTCATCGCTCCAACTCCACCCTCTTGATGCTTCATTAAATAATCGGCATACGCAATCGCCATTGGGAGCGCACCGACTCCACGTTTTCCGACGTAAAGTTGTGCGTGTGGAATACGTCCAGAATTGACGCTCTGCGTTAAGTGTGTTTTTAAAAAAGATTGCCCTATAATATCCTCAAAAGTCATGAAACAAAGATAGCAGATTTAATTGAATCTCCTCATGAAATCGAGACGTCCTCTGAACTCAAAACAACAAACCTCAGCGAGATAAACTTTTCAAGGCTTCGCTACAACTTTCTTAAACGCTCCTTGCCATAGGCTAAAAGAAATTCTTACCTTTGAATTTTATAAATCAATCCATATTATCTCGAAGAAATGAAAACCATACAGAACGTAAATTTTAAAAATACAAAAGCATTAATACGTGTAGATTTTAATGTGCCTTTAAATGCGCAATTCGAAGTTACTGACAACACGAGAATTGTTTCAGCAAAACCAACCATTTTAAAGGTTTTGGAAGATGGCGGCAGCTGTATCTTAATGTCTCATTTGGGACGACCAAAAGCTCAAGAGTCGGAATTTTCATTGCGTCATATTGTAAGTACGCTTGAAACTGTTTTAGGTGTTCAAGTGCTGTTTTCAAGTGACTGTATTGGCGAAGAAGCACAAACCGCAGCAGACAATTTACAACCAGGTCAGGTTTTGTTGTTAGAAAACTTAAGGTACCATTCTGAAGAAACAAAAGGTGATCTTGGTTTTGCAGAGGCACTTTCTAAGTTAGGTGATTTTTATATCAATGATGCTTTTGGAACGGCGCACAGAGCTCATGCTTCAACGACCATTATCGCTCAATTTTTTCCAGTAAATAAATGTTTTGGAAGCTTGCTTGCTCAAGAAATTGAAAGTATTGACAAAGTAATGCAAACGGGAGAAAAGCCAGTATTGGCAATTTTGGGAGGTGCTAAAGTCTCTTCAAAAATTACAATTATAGATAATATTTTAGATAAAGTAGATCATTTAATTATTGGTGGTGGAATGACTTTTACGTTTGTAAAAGCACAAGGCGGCCATGTTGGAGATTCTATTTGTGAGGATGACAAAATGGAATTAGCACTTGAAATTCTTGAAAAAGCAAAAGTTAAAAATGTTCAAATTCACATTCCTGTGGATGTATTGGCAGCCAATGATTTTAGCAACGATGCAAACACACAAATTGTAGACGTGCGTGAGATTCCTAAAAACTGGCAAGGTTTAGATTGTGGTCCAAAATCAAAAGCAATCTTTCATGACGTGGTTCAGAAATGTAAAACGATTTTATGGAACGGGCCTTTAGGTGTTTTTGAGATGGAAACATTTTCTAGTGGAACGATCGCCTTAGGAGATTCTATTGCAGAAGCAACTAAAAACGGTGCTTTTTCACTTGTTGGTGGTGGCGATTCTGTGGCAGCCGTAAAGCAGTTTGGGTTTGAAAACAAAGTGAGCTATGTAAGTACTGGCGGTGGTGCCATGCTTGAAAGTTTAGAGGGAAAAACCCTTCCAGGGATTGCTGCTATTTCTGAATAATTAGCTGCTTGTGGTGTTGAATAGGGTGTGAAATTAACAATGATTTTATAGAATGAAATTTAAAATCTTTTTATTTTTTGGAGTATTGAGCTGTGGTCTTTTACACAGTCAAAGTGTTGACAGTTTAGCTGTGGTTCCTACTCCAACCATTGATTCTATTCCATTGAATCTTGCGAACGTTCAGAAAATTGAAGAACGCTGGCATAATGAAGTGTACAATAATTCGCTGTATGACACGCTTACGAATGTTGTTTCCAACCAGTCCTATGAGGCAATTTACTATCCAGAATTACCAACGGATACACTCAAAAAACGATTGGCGATTCTTGATGCCAAAACACCTTTTAACATAGCCTACAACACTTCTTTGGAAAGCGTTATAAAGAGCTATTTAAAAAACCGTAAACGCTCTACTGAAACGCTCATTAATCGTAGTCAGTATTATTTTCCAATGTTTGAGGAAGTTTTAGACAAACACAACCTTCCGTTAGAAATTAAATATTTGGCAGTGGTTGAATCAGCTTTAAAACCGTGCGCAAAATCACGTGTGGGTGCTACAGGACTTTGGCAGTTTATGTTTGCGACAGGCAAACAGTATGGGCTTGAAGTCAGCAGTTACGTCGATGAACGCTGTGATCCTTTACGCTCTACCAATGCCGCCGCTAAATACTTAGCATCGCTGTACAAAACATTTGGAGATTGGGACCTTGCGCTAGCAGCCTATAATTCTGGCCCTGGAAATGTTACAAAAGCAATTCGGAGATCTGGGGGATATCAAAATTATTGGAACATCCGATCGTTTCTACCACGTGAAACTGCAGGGTATCTCCCCGCTTTTCTAGCAACGCTTTACCTTTTTGAATACGCCGATGCACATGGATTTCAAGTTGAGAAAAACCAACTTCCAAGCGTTGCAACCGATACAATTCATATCAAACAAATGATTTCTTTAGATCAAGTTGCAGAGCTTACAGATACTAAAATTGAAACACTCCAACATCTAAATCCTTCTTATAAGTTAGATATTATTCCTGTTTTAGATAATAAGAACTATACCCTTAGACTTCCACTTGCTAAAATTGGTGATTTCGTTCAAAATGAAACACAAATTTATGCGGCTGCAAAAGCTGAGTTTGAAGCACGTGAGAAACCCTTGCCTCAGTTTTTCGAAATTGATTCTAAAATCAGATATAAAGTAAGATCGGGCGACTATTTAGGAAAGATTGCACGAAAATTCAGAGTCAGAGTGAGTCAAATCAAAAAATGGAACGGATTGCGAACAAATGATTTAAAAATAGGACAACGGTTGACCATCTATTCTCGAAACCCTACAGCACACACTGTTAATAATTCAAAATCAGTCACTAAAAGTTCTAAAAATACAGCCAATAAATCGACCTATTTGGTGAAGTCAGGCGACTCTCTTTGGAGCATCTCAAATAAATTAACAGGAATTTCTATCCAAAACCTTAAAGAATGGAATGATATTTGGGACAGTCATTTAAAACCAGGGATGACCTTGATTATTTCTAACTAAAACACAAATCGATGAGACTTTATTTGAAAGCGTTCTGTTTAGTATTCCTTTTTTCTGCATGTGATGATTCGAATTCTAAAAAAGTTTATAAGCCACAATCCTCCGGAAACATCAATAATTTATCAGTGGTAATTGATAATGATTTATGGGACACATCGGTTGGTGAAACGATTCGATCGACGGTTGGAGGGCCTTTATATGGACTGCCTCAAGACGAGCCGCAGCTTACATTGCGACAAATACCCACTTCAGTTTTTACGGGCTTTGTGAAAAATACACGTCTCATTTTAAAAATAAAAAAAGGTCTAGCCGCCACCACAAAATTTTATAAAGACCCCTATGCTTCGCCTCAACGGATGGTTACGGTTAGCGGAATGACCAATCAGGAAATTAGCGATCAATTTATAGCAAATCAAGATAAGATTGTCAAGGCATTTAAAGCGCAAGAGATCCAAGAAAAGCAACGTCGAACTAGAAAATCTCTATTCAATTCAACCGCCGTTACCAAGCAGTTTGGGATCAACATTCAGTTTCCATCTATTTATCGCATTGCAAAACAAGCCGAAGATTTTTTCTGGATCCGAAGAGATATTAAAACGGGGACAGTCAATTTATTGATATATACACTTCCTTTTGATGAGACTCTTACAAAAGAAGCTCTGGCAGAACGGGTGATTACAGTGCGCGATTCTATTGGAAAACAACACATTCAAGGACCTGTAGATGGGAGTTATATGACTACAGAAAAGGCGTACACGCCCTTTTTTGGGGATACCAAAGTGGCGAATTTAACTAGTTTTGAAACCAAAAGTATTTGGCAGGTAAAAGACGCTTTTATGTCGGGACCTTTTATTAATTACTGGATAGAAGACAAGGCAAATAACCGCTACTTGATTGCAGAAGGATTTGTGTATGCGCCTTCCGTTGGAAAACGTGATTATATTTTTGAATTAGAAGCGATTATACAATCGATAACGATAAAACAATAAGGCGTTTGACAAGCAAAAGACTTTTTAGTCAGCCTTATTTAATCTTTTTTATCTTCAATATTTTCACTGTCTTTTTTTTCTTCTTGACTGGCTTTTTTGAACTCTTTAATTCCGCCCCCTAAACCTTTCATAAGTTCAGGAATTTTTTTACCGCCAAACAACAAAAGAACTACCACCACAATTAAAATAATTTGTGGCGCACCGATCGCTAATGGTAACATATATATGTTCATGATGTCATAAATTTAGATTACAAAGTTAATAATTATCCTTTAAATAAAGAGTTATTTCAAACTTTAGTCTGTTATAAACACACGAATCGCTTAATTTTTAATTAATTTTGTCTTGTAATGACCAGAAAAAAAACAAATAAAAAGAAACTCAAAAAGAAGTTGCTTCACAAATACCGCCTAGTGGTATTAAATGAAGACACTTTTGAAGAGCGATTAGCGTTCAAGTTAACTCGTCTCAATGTTTTTGTTTTGGGCTCTTTAATTGCAATTTTATTGGTGGCGATCACCACGGTTTTTATTGCGTTTACGCCTGTTCGAGAATACATTCCTGGCTATTCTTCAACTGCGCTTCAAAAGCAAGCATTGGAACTGGATTTTAAAACGGATTCGTTACTAGAGGTGATTAATATGAATGATGCTTACATTACTTCCGTTAAAAGCGTATTACGAGGCGAAGTGAGCGCGGTTGTCATTAATAAAGATTCTATTTTCAAAGCCGCTCAAGCTGATACAGATATTTTAGATTTAAACCCTTCAAAAGCGGATTCTATATTAAGAGCGAAGGTGAGCAATGAGGATAAATATAATTTATTTGAAACGGCTACGACCGCTACAGATTTTGTGTTTTTCCCTCCTGTTAACGGATCTATAAGTGCCGGATTTGATACAAATGAAAAGCATTATGCCGTTGATATTGTCATTCCAAAAAACACCCCTGTAAAGGCCACTGCCGACGGACGAGTCTTGTTTGCTTCATGGACTTCAGACGCCAGTTATGTGATCATTATAGATCATGGTGATGAATTGATTTCTGTGTATAAACACAACTCATCTCTTACAAAATCTCAAGGAGATTTTGTAAAATCAAGAGAAGTCATCGCAATTTCTGGATCTTCAGGTGAGTTGAGTACAGGGCCACATTTACATTTCGAACTTTGGAATAATGGAATCCCCCTGAATCCATCTACCTTTATTGACTTTTAAAACCAATTAAAATGCCATCAATTAAAGCGTTTGTCGCAAAACTTTATGCGGCTAGAATTTATAATAAAATAAATAGGTGGGCCTCCAACCCTATTGAGACTCAAGAACGGGTTTTTCAATCGTTGATTTCTGATGCTTCAGACACTCAATTTGGAAGGGATCACAATTTTAAAAACATAAAGACGCATGCAGATTTTGTAAAACACGTTCCTGTGCGTGATTATGAGGCTTTGAAATCTTATGTAGAAAAAATGGTTGCAGGTGAAGAAGATATTCTATGGAAAGGAAAGCCTCTGTATTTTGCAAAAACATCTGGAACAACCTCAGGGGCGAAGTACATTCCGATCACAAAAGAAAGCATGCCGAGCCATATTGAAGCAGCTAAAAATGCCATTTTACTTTACATTCATGAAACTGGAAACACCAAAATTGTGACTAGAAAAATGATTTTCTTACAGGGAAGTCCAGTTCTAGAAACCAAAAACGGCATACAACTCGGGCGTTTGTCGGGGATTGTAGCACACTATGTTCCTAAATACCTTCAAAAAAATCGATTGCCTACCTGGGAAACCAACTGTATTGAAGACTGGGAAACCAAGGTGAATACGATTGTCCATGAGACATTGAACGAAGACATGTCTGTAATTGCGGGCATTCCGTCATGGGTTCAAATGTATTTTGAAAAACTCATTGAAGAAAAGGGACAAAAGGTTGGGCATATATTTAAAAATTTCAGTCTTTTTATTTTTGGCGGTGTAAATTATGAACCGTACCGTTCCAAATTTGAAAGTTTAATTGGAAGAAAAGTAGACAGCGTAGAGCTTTATCCTGCTAGTGAAGGGTTTTTCGCATTTCAAGATCGGCAAAATCAACCCGGAATGTTGCTTCAATTAGACTCGGGAATGTTTTATGAATTTATAATAGCAGATACTTTTTTTGATGCTTCTCCTAATCGACTGACTTTGAAAGATGTTGAAATTGGTGTGAACTATGTCATCATTATTTCAACAAATGCGGGTCTTTGGGCTTATAACATTGGCGACACCATACAGTTTACATCGGTAGCACCGTTTAGGGTGATTGTGAGCGGACGCATCAAACACTTTATTTCTGCGTTTGGCGAACACGTCATAGCGAAAGAAGTTGAGCACGCACTTTTAAGTGCTTTAAAAACAACCGAAGTAAGTGTGAGTGAATTTACAGTCGCGCCTCAAATAGCGCCAACTGAAGGGTTGCCGTACCACGAATGGTTTATTGAATTTGAAAACCCACCTTCAGATATAGAAGCATTTGCGACTCAAATTGATGCTGCAATGCAGCTTCAAAATAGCTACTATTTGGATTTAATAGAAGGAAAAGTACTGCGGTCTTTAAAAATTACGCAGGTTCAAAAAGGCGGTTTTCAAAACTATATGAAAACCATTGGAAAGTTGGGTGGACAAAACAAAACCCCACGATTATCGAACGATCGAAAAATCGCAGATGTTTTGACTCAAAATATTCAGACTAATTAACGTATATTTGTAGTACTTATGCAGAAATCTCAAATAAAAAATATAAATCGTAGCCGTGCTCAAGAAAGTTCTCATGCCATAGAGCGCATGTATTTGACAATGCGTCATTTATTTAACCGAGGATTTTATAAACCAATGGGTGTTTCTGGTGAGACCTTACGTCAAGCATTACTGCAATTACGTCCCGAAATATATGGCTCTATAGGGGGTGATAAAACGGAGTTGGAAGGCTTACTTTATGTGGTTGACCGTTTACCCGTTGGGATTGAAGAGTGTGTTCTGATAAACTTAACCAGTGCTGAAGGTTTTGGAAATTCTCATTTTGAAGTGATTGTTCCCTCTAAAAGGCGTCGTAATTGTTATCGAATTGATTTTGAGCAAATGAACATCGAAATCACTCGTGGACGTTCTGAGATTTATGATATTTTGACGCATTTAACATTTATGTTTATCGAGTCTCATAAAATCGCAAAACGTGTTGTTATTGATGACAAAGGAGCAACTACAAGAGATTGGATAAAGTTAGAAGCCGCCGTACTTTCTAAGAAAAAGCTAAATCAAAAAGAGCGGGAGTTAGCCATCACTCATACAGGGAATATTCTGGGTAGAACTTTTGAGGAAATTCTAGAGGTTTATGACCAGTTTGCAACCCCAAAACAACCGGATCATTTTTTACATCTGATTTATTGGTTAGGAAAACGAGCGATTGAAGAAATTGTAGACAATTCTAAACGAACCATCAGCTTTAGTCCTGTCTTAAGAGAACGGTTGGGGCATCATATTCACGGAGAAGTCTGGGCGAATACCATTAAAGACACCCTCCAGAAGCATCAATTAATTAATCGACCAATTCATATTATCTCCGCAAACTTACACAGTGTGATGAATACGCTTCATGCACCCAAAGCGCTAAAAGACTTGTGTGCGAAGCACGAAATTTTTACGGTATATGAATTGTTGAGTAAGGAAGAAAATAAAGCCCTTCGCAATAAAACCAAACAAGTAGCGTTGCAAGAAGGCATGATCTTTATAGAAGACAAGTCGGGAACCAACATAGACGTTCAAATTTTTGATGCGTCTAAAATTGATTTTTCTAATACGGAATTCGAGTTTGAATCTACAAAAAACGCACCCGTAATTATCGTTATGGACTATGCTTTTGGAGAGCAAGCTTACGAAACGATCGATGAATTGCTAAAGCCGTTTAAAACGACTGAAAACAACATTCATCTTAATGTGGATTCTATTTCTATAATGGGAAAAGCAGGAATCTTAGAAGGCTCTAAAGGAGATATTATGATTCCATCGGCACATATTTTTGAAGGAACCGCTGATAATTATCCTTTTAAAAATGAGCTAACACTTGCAGATTTTGACACAAAAGACCTGAAGGTTTTTGAAGGGACAATGGTGACCGTTTTGGGCACGTCGCTTCAAAATAAAGACCTTTTAAAGTTTTTCCATGATTCTACATGGAATGTTATTGGTCTTGAGATGGAAGGTGCGCATTATCAAAAAGCGATACAAGCAGCCTCAAGGGTTCGACATAGTATCAATCCTAACGTTAAGGTTCGATACGCTTATTATGCGAGTGATAACCCCCTTGAAACGGGCAGTACTTTGGCATCAGGGGGACTTGGTTCAACTGGCGTCAAACCAACCTATATAATTACGAAACAAATTTTACATCAGATATTTAATTAATAATACATTATGAGCACAAATTCTAACACCCCTAACAATTCCGAAGAAGTTGATTTAGGACAACTTTTTAAGCTTATCGGAACTATTTTTGATCGTTTTTTTAATTTTATACTTCGTATTTTCAAGAATCTTTTTTTGGCGTTTGTGTGGGTCATCCTCCTTGTAAAGAAACGGATCATTATTCTTACCTTAGCAACGATTTCTGGACTTATCATTGGGGCTTTAAGCAAAAAAACCGTCGCTGCTAAATATGAGTCTTCAGTGACCGTGGTGCAAAATTACCCAACGGGTGAGAATCTATACAACTCCGTAGGTTACTATAATGACTTATTAAAACAAAAAGATTTCGAGACACTGGGCATAGTTTTAAATTTAGACTTTGAAAGAACGAAATCTATATTAACTTTTGATGTGGAGCCAGTTGTTAGTGATAACGAAAAACTCCTTGCTTTTAATGAATATGTTAAGCAATTGGATTCTTTAGCAGCGACTAAAATCGAATATGAAGATTTCTTAGATAACAATGAAGACCATACGCATAAATATCAACAAATTCGTATAGAGTCTTCTGAGCGAAATAGTTTTAAATCTGTTTTTGAAAATATTGTTAAGTCGATTAATTTAAATCCATTTTTCCTAAATGAGCAGCGTAAAGATATTGTAGAACTCAACAACACCAAAGAAGCTTTAAAGCTTGCATTGGATAAGTCAGCGTCTCTACAAGAGACTTATAAGAGAGTTTTGGAACAAGGCATAGATGCTGATGAAACCTCCAAAACTTCTGAAATTGGAATCACTTTTGAAGGTTCTAGTGAAACTGATAAAACCAAAGAATACGATTTATATCAGAGTGATTTAGAATTGAGAAGTCAATTGGTACAAATCGAACGAGAACTATTAGATAAGCAATACATTGTTGAAATGATTTCGAACAAACAGGATTCTGGGTCGGCAAGTACCACAAAATCATTTTTCGGAATAGAATTGAACTCTACCTTGTTTTTGGGTGTTTTAGCGTTTTTAGTAGCTATGGCTGTTTTGTTCGGGATAGAGTTTTTAAAGTTCGCAGAAAAGTTTAAAACGAGTGTATGAAAGTTTTAATTACTGGTGGAGCTGGTTTTATTGGGTCACACTTAATAAACTTATTTGTAAAAAGACACCCACATTACCACGTTATTAATTTAGACGCCCTGACCTATGCAGGCAACTTAGAGAACCTAAAAGAGATTGAGTCTAAACCCAACTATAGATTTATAAAAGGCGATATTACCGATGAGGATTTTATAAACGAATTGTTTGAAGAATATAAATTTGATAGTGTCATCCATTTAGCAGCAGAGTCTCATGTTGACCGGTCGATAAAAGATCCCCTAGCATTTATTAAAACCAATATACTAGGCACCACGATTCTTTTAAATGCATTTAAAAATACTTGGAAAGACGACTTCCACGATAAATTATTTTATCATGTAAGTACGGATGAAGTTTATGGTTCATTAGGACAAACAGGATTGTTCACTGAAACCACTCCATACGCCCCTAACTCACCTTATTCGGCTTCAAAAGCAAGCTCAGATCATATCGTTAGATCTTATGGAGAAACGTATGATATGCCTTATATAATTACGAACTGCTCAAATAATTACGGGCAGAATCAATTTCCAGAAAAACTAATTCCGTTGTTTATTAATAATATTATTAATAAAAAGGCGCTTCCAGTTTATGGAAACGGTAATTACACGAGGGATTGGCTATATGTAAAAGACCATGCCGAAGCTATTGACTTGGTGTTTCATAAAGGAAAAAATAAAGAAACCTACAATATTGGTGGTTTTAACGAATGGAAAAACATAGATTTAGTCAGGGTTTTGTGTCATCAAATGGATGCGAAACTTAGCAGAGATCAAGGAGATTCAGAAAAATTGATAACGTTTGTGGCAGACCGCCCAGGGCATGACTTACGTTATGCGATTGACGCCTCAAAAATAAAGAATGAATTAGGTTGGGAGCCATCCGTAACTTTTGAACAAGGCTTAGCTATCACTATTGATTGGTATTTAACTAATGATGCTTGGCTAAAGAATGTTACTACCGGGGCTTATCAGTCTTATTACAATAATCAATACAATAAAGTTAAATGAAACGAGCATGCTAAAATCACTATTACCCAAGGGAATGACTATTAGCGAACCTGCCTGCGGCAGGCAGGCAAATGTGACCTTTTTAAAAATAATAGATATAGACACATGAAAGGAATCATTCTTGCAGGTGGATCTGGAACACGACTTCATCCCTTAACATTGTCCGTCAGTAAGCAGTTGATGCCTATTTACGACAAGCCGATGATATACTATCCCTTGTCTACATTAATGTATGCGGGGATAAACGAGGTGTTAATTATTTCAACACCAAAAGATTTACCGTTATTTCAAAATTTATTAGGAGATGGTAAAAAATACGGATGTTCATTTGAATATGCGGAGCAGGAACACCCAAATGGTTTGGCGGAGGCCTTTTTAATTGGCGAAGATTTTATTGGGAATGATAAAGTGGCTCTTATTTTAGGGGATAATATTTTTTATGGTACGGGCTTAGAAAAACTTTTGCAGGCTAACAATGACCCCGAAGGTGGAATCATATATGCTTATAGAGTGAATGATCCAGAGCGCTACGGGGTTGTTGAATTTAATCAAGAAGGTAAGGCTGTCTCAATAGAAGAAAAACCGGAAAAACCAAAATCGAATTATGCGGTGCCTGGGATTTACTTTTATGACAATACGGTTGTAGAAATTACTAAAAATATTAAACCAAGTCACAGAGGTGAGTTGGAAATAACAGACATAAATAAAGCATACCTTAAGCAAGGTAAACTTAGTGTTAGTATTTTAGATCGAGGAACAGCTTGGTTAGACACAGGGACGTTTCAGTCGTTAATGCAGGCTTCGCAATTTGTGGAGGTTATAGAGCAACGACAAGGATTGAAAGTAGGCGCTATTGAAGGCGTTGCTTTTGAAATGGGATACATTGACGAGGCACAACTCAAAAGACTGGCAGAGCCCTTGTTAAAAAGCGGTTACAGTAAAAACTTAATGGAACTATTGAACAAAAAACAATGACAGCCATAGAAACCAAACTTAAAGGTTGCTTTATTATAGAGCCCCAAGTGTTTAAGGACAACCGAGGCTATTTCTTTGAAAGCTTCAATCAAGATAGTTTTAATGAACTAATTGGAGAGGTTATTGATTTTGTTCAAGACAACGAATCTTTTTCTTCTAAAGGGGTCTTAAGAGGATTACACTTTCAAACAGGGGATTATGCCCAGGCCAAGTTAGTTCGTGTTGTTAAGGGAAAGGTATTAGATGTCGTCGTAGATATGAGAAAAGAGTCTCCTACGTTTTCTAAACATTTTTCAATTGAACTGTCCGAAGAAAATAAAACACAACTTTTTGTGCCAAGAGGATTTGCGCACGGGTTTATTGTGCTTAGTGATACTGCTATTTTTTCCTATAAATGTGATAATTTTTATAACAAGGCTTCGGAACAAGGACTTCGATATGACGACCCTTCTCTAGGGATAGACTGGATGCTATCGGCGAATGAGTTTATTGTTTCTGAGAAAGACTTAGTATTACCAACACTTTTAAACATAATCCTATGATGAATGTATTGGTAACAGGCGGTAATGGGCAATTAGCAAGTTGTATTAAAGACCTTGCAAAGCAGTATGAAGATTTAAACTTTATTTACACGGATTATCAGGAACTGGATATTTGTGACCTGAAACAGGTAGATAGTTTTTTTAAATCCAACTCAAAAATCCATTATTGCATCAATTGTGCAGCCTATACAGCTGTTGATAAAGCAGAAACAGATGTTGACAAAGCATTTGAAATAAATGCTCAGGGTGCGAAAAACTTAGCTATTGTTTGTAACGAATTTGATGCTATTTTAATCCAAGTTTCCACTGATTTTGTGTTTGATGGTGAAAAAAACGAACCTTATTCCGAAACAGATGTTGCAAAACCCATAAGTGTATATGGCGCCTCCAAATTGAAAGGGGAAGTTGAAATTAAAGAAACATTAAAAAAATATTTTATTATCAGAACCTCCTGGTTATATTCTGAGCACGGGAATAATTTTATGAAAACGATGTTAAAGCTTGCCGCAACTCGTGAGGAAATAAGTGTCGTTAGTGATCAAATAGGAACACCAACTTATGCAGGAGATTTAGCCGCAGTGATATTAAAAATCATCAACTCTAAAAACATTAATTTTGGACTGTATCACTACAGTAATGAAGGGGTGGCTAGTTGGTACGATTTTGCAAAAGCTATTTTTGAAGAATCAAATATAGAAATAAAGCTAAACCCAATTAAAACAGACGCATATCCAACACCAGCGAAGCGACCTTTTTTTAGCGTTATGGATAAGGCTAAAATCACAAGTGCTATGGAAATCGAAATTCCTCATTGGAGAGAAACAATAAGCAATAGTGTAAATTATTTATCAGAAGATTAAATATAAAAAAATGAATAAAAAGTTTGAATTAAAAGGAAAATCTATATTAATTACTGGAGGGACAGGTTCTCTTGGGAAAGCACTTACAAGTCATATTCTT
>Ga0209094_1000649_pt1 | contig 23697 bp, 25 predicted proteins | sample COGITO_mtgs_1004_2_FD_184790 | JGI IMG/M metagenome (GOLD analysis project Ga0209094, IMG submission 184790) | Pelagic marine microbial communities from North Sea - COGITO_mtgs_100430 (SPAdes) (version 2) | ecosystem: Environmental > Aquatic > Marine > Epipelagic ...
CAAAAATGACCTCTTGTCTTTTTTTTACCACTTTTTAAAACCTTGCTGGCCAACATAATAGACTTTATCTTTGGAGTGAAAATGTTGTTGCAACTCTCTAAATCAAAATTTTCGAATTTTTCGGTAAAGATGCAACCAAGAATCTTCTTTTTGGTTTTTCCATCTGCCTAAAGTAATAACCTTTGAATGTTTTTTGGGATAAACATAAATAATTAAAAATAATATGAATACATTTCTTTTTGCATGGAACCCGAACAGGTGGGATTGGACAGATTTAGAGGAAAACATTGACCATCTTGAAACTGTCGGTTATGTCGAAAGGAGATGGAGTTGTGGTAATTCAAAAAGTATTAAAAAAGGTGATAGAGTTTTCTTAATACGACTTGGCAAAGAGCCAAGGGGTATTATGGGAAGTGGATATGCAAAGTCATCATATTATGTAGCATCTCATTGGGATGGAACTAAGGGAAAGAAAACTAATTATATCGACATAGAATTCGATATTCTAATCAATCCTAATGAGAAAACTTTATTTGATAATGAATCATTGGAAGCCATTGATATTAATGGAGTACAACAATGGTTCCCTCAGCGAAGTGGGATTTCGATAAAACAAGAAATTGTTGAGAATTTAGAATCTAATTGGTTCAATTTCATAAAGGAAAATAAGCATATCAAAAACAGCTTTATTTCAAATGATGTAGTAACAATAATTAAAGAAACTTTTCGGGAGGGAAAATCTAAAGACATTACTCAAACGAGATATGAAAGAAACCCAGAAGCTCGTAAGAGATGTTTAAAACACTATGGATGTTCGTGTAAAGTGTGTGAATTCAACTTTGAGGATCATTTTGGAGAAGTTGGACAAGGGTTCATTCACGTACATCATATTAACCAGATTTCAGATATAGGTAAAGAATATGAAGTTGACCCTATCAAAGATCTAATCCCAGTTTGTCCAAATTGTCATGCAATGATTCACTCTAAACGACCTGCATTTACTATTGAGGAAATAAAGGAAATTAGAAAAACCACCGACAATAACTAAATATATGGCATGCCTATAGGTCACAAATTTTAGAAACCAAGGGATCATCGAGCCACTTCCTTCACAATTAAAGGAAGTTTGCATTCGTTACTTAAGTGTTTTTGAGGAAGGAGAATTGGATATCGTCCAAGGCGAGTGGATCGTCAAAAGAAGAAATCGTGCTGCAACTATGAATAATAGGGGGAGCTAATTATAATGATAAAACGGTTATACTATTATAGTGTAACCGTTTTATGTTTTTAAACTATTAGGTGTGTTTGGAATCTAATAAAGTATATATTTATATTCAAAATCTAAATCATGAAATCAATTACACTATTAGCATTTACATTATTTTCAATGAGTATTTTCGCTCAAACGAATGAATACGATGTGTCTTCATATCTTTCAGAAGGATTCAAGGCACCAAATACGAATTATTTAGGTGAAGCGTTGTTGAATCCACTGATTCGAGCGGATGAATCGTTATCCTATAATATTACCAAGGCAACTTTCAAGGCGAATTCAACATTGAATTGGCACAAGCATACTGATCAACAGGTATTAATTTTAGTATCAGGAAAAGGTTATTATCAAGAAAAAGGTAAACAACCTATAGTAATCAAAGAAGGTGATGTCATAAGATGTTCTGCCAATACTGAACATTGGCATGCGTCATCAAAAGAACAAGATGTAACTTATTTGGCAATTTACAAAGGCGAGACAGAATGGACTGATGTCTTAACTCAAGAAGCGTATGATCAAGTAGCAGGGCTTTTAGGCAATAATTAGATAGTATTTTTAATTTATAAAACCATCAATTTAATTCATTAAAAGAAGAAGTTGTGCTGCAACTTTGAATAATAGGGGGAGCACGTTATAAAGCACGTACAGCAATGTAGGTGCTTTTTTTATACAATACATTGGGCGTCCCGAACTCGATTCGGGACGCCTTAGAGGAGGAGTAAGCGTAACCGCTACACTGCACAATATCTGACAAGCAGTCAAAGCCGTTCACGCAAGTTAGGGGTTTTTTCTTCCCTAGTATCTAGACACTAAAATATACTCAAAATCATGTCCACTGGCTCATTGCTGCCAGATAATAGACCATTAAATCTCCAAAAAAATCCACCCTAAACTTTGAAATAAGACCCCATACCCAAAATTAAATCCGCTTTTCATTATAAGCTCAGCTTTTGCTGTTGAAGTGTCATTTTGTTTTTCTTTTGGATTTTTACAACTGAATAGAATTAAAGCAAAACCGAGAAGTGCAACTAGAGTAGTCTTTTTCATTTTTAAATGGTGTTAATTATAGTTATTAATATAGTTGTAAATTAGAATTTATAATCTAAAACCACACAACCTTAAAAAAGACTAATCAATTTTCAATAATACAGAGGTAGTTTCTTCTTTAATACCTGTTACGATATATAGATTTGCATTATTATTGTCTTGAATATCGGTATAACGATCGATTCCCAATATAGCATTAACAAATTGCGGTGTTGTATTTGAATGCCCAACAACCAAAACGGTTTTTCCCAAGGTTTCTTGCTGAAAATCTTTTGAATAGAGTTCCCTCGGATTATAAAACTGAATTTCCAATCCTTTTGCAGATGCCGTTGGTTTTGCCGTAGCAATAGTTCTTAAATAGTTTGTTGAATAAACCACATCAAAAGTTACATTTTCAAAAACGGAGCTCCACCTCAGCGCACGTTGGTGACCCAGATCCGTTAACTCTGGATTGGAATTGGTTTTATCCGATCGGTCTTTCTCTGCATGTCGGATCAGATAATAGGTGCTTACTTCCTGAGCAAAAGAGGTGAAAGAACAAAAAAAAAGTACGAATACTACTACTAATTTTTTCATGTGATTTTTATTTGAGATTCAATAATAGGATGCTACTCAAATTCCTTATCGTAATACACTGTTGCATCTTGAATTAATTCAGTCATTATTTTTTGCTCCAAAGCAACTCGTTTTTCATTCCAATCTAGATACAGGATACAGTCTTGTAGGATGATTTCCATAAATTGGGTAACACTAGCAATATCAAAATACAATCTGGCGGTTCTGCGAACAAAAAAATCCGCAAGGCTATTGGTCATTTCGTGTTGAATGCAATACCACAATTCAGCACGAATCAATTGCTCTTGCGTAGATCCATCTTTAAAAGCAGGTTTTTTATCAAGAATTAAGTCTGCATTTTTACCATAGGTTGTACACAGATACCATGACATATAGGGGTCTGTTATTCCTAAGGCAGCTAACTGTCCTTTCAATTCCTCTTGATAAGCAACTACCGCTTTACTTGTTTTAATGGCTGGTGAAACCAAGGGGATTTTTTTAGTAAATGAGGGTTTAAGTTTTTTCTTTTGAGTGGGGGACAGTTGTTTTGAAGCCGCAGCAAGAACTCGATCTGCCATTTTACGATAACCCGTTAACTTTCCTCCAGCAATAGAAATTAAGCCACTTTTTGACAGGAAGAGCTCATCTTTTCTAGAGAGTTCTGAAGGATCTTTCCCTACTTCATGAATCAAAGGTCTTAGTCCAATCCAATTGGACTCAATATCATCTAAGCTTAGCTTAAGCCCTTGAAAGGTATGGTTGGTTCCCTTCAGTAAATATTCTGCATCGGCTTTTGTTGCAACAACCCGATCCAAGGTTCCGTAATAATTCGTGTCCGTAGTCCCGACATAGGTTGTTCTGCCCCGTGGAATTGCAAAAATCATTCTCCCATCTTCAACGTCAAAATACACCGACTGTTTAATGGGTAGCTTATCATAAGGAAACACTATGTGAATCCCTTTGGTGAGGTGTAAGAATTTATTGTTTATCGAATTGTCTTTTTTACGAACGGTATCGACCCAAGGTCCAGCTGCCGAAACATAAGCGGTGCCTTTTATTTGAAATGTATTCCCAGTATTGTGGTCAATACAATTGAGCTTTTCAATTCGGCCGTTTGCATCATAATCCAATGAATTCATCTCGCAATAATTGAGTATTGTAGCTCCAAATTCGTTTGCTTTCTTTAGAATTTCTAAAGTTAGCCTTCCGTCGTCGGTTCGATATTCTGCATAGTATCCACTTCCCAAAACAGAATCCTTGTTTAGGAGGGGTTCTTTGAGTAGGGTTTTCTTTTTCCCTAGCATTCTTCTTCGATCTTGTCCGCCAACGCTGGCCAGTAAATCATACACTTTGAGACCAATCGATGTCATCCACTTGCCATAGGTTCCTCCCCTAATCAGCGGTAATAACATTTTCTCAGGAACTACTAAATGGGGTGCAAGCTTATGGACAATAGCTCGCTCAGAACCCGACTCTCGTACCAAGCCAATTTCAAATTGTTTAAGGTAACGCAAGCCGCCATGAATCAGTTTGGTTGACTTAGAACTTGTCCCAGAGGCAAAATCATTTTTTTCAATTAAACATACATTCAATCCTCTTGAAGAAGCGTCTAAAGCGACACCAGCTCCGGTAACCCCTCCTCCAATAATAATTAAATCAAAAGGGGTTGTTTTTGCTTTATGGAGTTGATCTTCTCGATCTAGGATCGAAAAACGTTTGATTTTATCTTGAGTTTTCTGCTTCATTCTATTTGTTTTCACTCCATCTCGGAACTAAACTACAAGGTAGTCAATTCGGGAATTGAAAAAGAAAAAGTATCTGGATAAATATGTAATGCCTTATTTTTGCTTTCTCCTATAATATTGTTCCCACGCCCAAGAGGAACGCATCATTTCATCAAGCCCTTTTTGAGCCTTCCAACCGAGTTTATTTTCGGCTTGTTCAGTTGCAGCGTAGAGTGAAGCAATATCTCCTGCTCTTCTATCCGTTAGTTTGTAATTCAATTTTACTTGAGAAACTGACTCAAACGAATGGATTACTTCAAGCACCGAATAGCCTTTTGCTGTTCCTAAATTAAAAACCTCTAACGGACTTTCTTGTTGTTGCTCTAAAAGTCTTTTAAGTGCCACAACATGTGCTTGAGCCAAATCTACAACATGAATATAATCGCGAATTGCTGTTCCATCTGGAGTTGGATAGTCGTTTCCATAAAGCAATAACTGCTCTCGAATACCTGCAGCAGTTTGAGTTATATAAGGCATTAGGTTGTTTGGAATTCCCGATGGTATTTCGCCAATAAAACCAGAAGCATGTGCTCCAATTGGGTTGAAATAACGCAACGATATTGCAGAGAAAGTTAAATCAGATTTTATGAGGTCTTCTAATATTTCTTCGCCAATTTTTTTAGAATTTCCATAGGGAGATGAAGCGCGTTTAAGTTCGCTTTCTTCGGTAACTGGCAAATGATCTGGATCTCCATAAACCGTAGCCGATGAAGAAAAAATAAATTTATTAATCCCATTTTCTCTTTGAGATGTAAGTGTATTAATCAGTGCAAACAAATTATTTTGATAGTACTTTAAAGGATCTGTAACCGATTCTCCCACGGCTTTATGTGCTGCAAAATGGATTACCGCCTGTGCATCTTGATGTTGTTTAAAGCACCTGTTGGTTTCTTTAGCATCTGATAAATCTATCTGAAAAAAAGCTGGGCGTGTTCCTGTAATTTGCTTAATACGATCCAAGGAAGCTTCTGTTGAATTGGAAAGATTATCAAAAACTAGCACATCATATCCACTTTCAATCAATTCAATAACCGTATGGGAGCCAATATAGCCGCAACCCCCCGTCACAATTATTTTCTTTCTCATAAGACAAAACTACTTGAATTTTATGAATTAGTAAGGAATGACTTATTCGATATAAAAGCAGCATTAAAATTAAAGCATTATTGTTTAACAGACAGGATGTCTTCCTACTTCAAATTTTTTACTTACGAGGGGCCTGCTACAATTCATATTATCTGGTATTGGGGAGGTGATAAAATGTATATTCTTAATAAATTAAAACAGCTTTTATGCTGTTTTCAATCATATACAATAAGAATCTGATTGTTTTCTTAAGATTTTTTAGCTAAAAAGTGTATCTTTGTATCAGATTAACATTTTAAGATTAAGCTTTGGTTACCGCTATAATACATTAAACCCTCAAAAAACCCTTCAATAATCTGAAGGGTTTTTTTTGAATAATTCCTTAAATGTAAATAAGACTTTACATTTTTTTGATTACATTTGTAAAATAAACTTTACATAATGTAAATAAAACTTAACCTTATATGAACAATACAAAAGAACTTAGACTATGGACATTTGCCTGGATCCTATCCATGGCAATAGCAACATTTGGACCTCAATTTTTATGGAGTGAAGAGTCAATAGGTACCCTTCTAGCCATAATTGCTAATCTTATTCTTGGAATCCGAATGATTCTAGCAAACAGAAAATTCATTAACAGCGGAGATGAATTACAGAAAAAAATTCATCTCGAATCAATGAGTTTAACCCTTGTTCTGGCAGTAATTGTAGGACTGAGTTATTCGCTACTTGATCAAAAGAATATAATTTCAGGGGATGCAGAAATTAGCGTCTTGGTTTTATTTATCGGAATCACCTATTTCGTAGCAACGATTATAAACAATAGAAAGTACAAATGAAAAATAGATTAAAGGTTCTGCGTGCTGAAAAAAATTTAACTCAAGAAGAACTCGCTTCAATCATTGGAGTTTCAAGACAAACAATCAATGCAATTGAAAAAGAAAAGTTTGACCCAAGTCTACCAACAACTTTTTTAATCTCTCAATTATTTAAACTTCCCATTGAAAAGATTTTCCTTTTTGAGAAGCCAAAAGAAGCGGAAAAATAAGATTCCCCTTGAAATCTTGTGCAGGCAAATAATTCTTAGTTAACTTGTTGCATACTATTTTAAATGAGCGAAATAAAAACAATACGAAAACTACCCGTTTTTGAAGGAGCTGAAATTTCTTGGTTTGCTCCTCTATGTGATGGAGATGATGATTTTTTAGGGCATAGAAATCCAGCCTTTAAAAGCAATTGGGAGAACACCTCTGATATTGTAACAACTGCGGATAGTTTGGGGTTTAGAAATATTTTGTGTCCTTCTTCTTATCAAGTAGGTCAAGACACCTTAACCTTTGCCTCAGCAATGGCGCCGTTGACACATCAGATTAACCTGCTTACGGCCATCCGTTGTGGAGAAGTTTACCCGCCCATGCTTGCCCGTGCACTGGCTACTCTAGACCATATCCTAAAGGGAAGGCTTACCATCAACATCATTTCATCGGATTTACCGGGTACGGAACTCTCCAGCTCCCAACGCTACGCTCGATCGAGAGAAGTTATTACACTATTGAAACAAGCCTGGACTCAAGAGGAAATAGATTTTCAAGGGGAATTCTACCAAATAAAACTTTCGGCGGCTCCTGTAAAACCCTATCAACAAAATGGAGGGCCACTGTTGTACTTTGGAGGATACTCACCCGATGGGGTAGCGCTTTGTGCAGAACATTGTGACGTGTATTTAATGTGGCCCGAAACAGAAGATAAACTCCAAAGCCTAATGAACACCATGACAAATCAAGCTGCTGGCTTTGGAAGAACGGTTTTATTTGGCTTACGAGTACATGTGATTGTCCGTGAAACCGAAGAAGAAGCCAAAGCCTATGCGCAATATCTGATTTCAGAACTTGATCTAAACCAAGGAGATGAAATTCGAAACCGCGCACAAGACGCAAAATCTTTAGGCGTTTCTAGGCAGTCAGAACTGAGAGATTCAGCTGATGAAGATTATTTTGTAGAGCCAAATTTATGGACTGGAATTGGCTTGGCTCGATCAGGTTGTGGCGCAGCAATTGTTGGAAACCCAGATCAAGTGTATGATAAAATTCAACGGTATATTAAAATGGGAATCCGCTCTTTTATTTTCTCGGGCTATCCTCACAAACAAGAAGCTGACTATTTTGCAAAACTTGTATTACCGCGTTTGAAAACGGTTTCTCTTCCAGAAGTCATGGGTAGAATACCCAAAGAAGCACCCAATACCCCTTTAGAAAAAGGGCCAAGAAACTAATTTATGATCGACTTTGTTATCGTTCTGGGATACTTTGGTTTAATTCTTTTTATTGCTTTAAAAGGAAAAACAAACGCAAACGCTACGGCAGAGGATTACTTCCTGAGTTCAAGAAACCTTCCCTGGTATTCTATTGCGCTTTCAACAATAGCAACCAATATCCAAGGCTATCAGTTTTTAGGAATGATGGGTTCTGCCTACCTCTATGGACTGGCACAGGCAAATTTAGAAATCAACGCAGTACAAGGAATTTTACTCGGAACGTTTGTCTTTGTCCCTCTTTTTCTTAAAGAAAAAATTACAACCATTAGTCAGTTCATTAAGAATAAATTAGGAGCGCGCGTAGCTCTATTTTATTCCTTGGCAAACATCAGCCTTTTTGCAACAATAACCCTCGGAGCAGCTCTTTTTTGGGGAGCCTATGCAGCGGACATGGTCTTTGGTGAACAGCTTGCCTTCATCCATTCCAATAGGGTCATTCGCATTGGAATTTTGATTTTAATTTTAGGCGTATTCTCTGCAATCTATACCTATCACGGAGGACTGAGTGCCGTAGTGAAAACCGATATCCTCCAATTTGGGATTTTATTAATCGGAGGTGTTGTAGTTTGTCTAACAGCGGTTTATCATTTAGGAGGTTGGGAACAACTGTATATCAAAACTCCCGAAAAGATGCATTTGCATCTACCCGCCTCCCACGAAACGCTTCCTTGGACTCATCTCTTTGGTTTGTTCTTTCTCAACATCAACTATTGGTGCGCCAATCAAACGGTAATGCAACGCGCTCTAGCAGCGAAGAGCGTAGCACATGCTCAAACTGGCTTGATGGTTGGCGGTTTAATAAAATATTTGATGGCTGTGCTGATTGTTGTCCCTGGAATTGCGCTCTACGGAATTCTTGGTGACAGCCTGGGTGAGCCCGATTTAGCTTTTCCTTATTTGGTTAAAACCTACTTGCCTGTAGGCGTAAAGGGCATTATTTTATGCGGTCTATTTGCTTCCTTGATGAGTACTGTAGACTCGACCTTCAACTCCTTGGCTACTCTTTGGTCTGTTGACATTTATGCAACCTATTTGAATCCTAGAGCCAACGATAAAGAAAAAATAAGTGCTGGACGCAAAGCCATTCTGGTGAGTCTGGGAACTGCCTTGCTTATGGGAATGATTTTACTTTATCTCAAATTCGATGATCCTGACTCTGCCTTTACGCATACACTCAACAACCTGAGATATTATATCAATTGTGGAATCGTGGTATTGATCTGTAGTACCGTTTTAATTGTAAAACCTAAAGCAAAACTAATTCTTGTAGCGTTCTTAATTACCGTTCCCGTTAACATCCTATTGCAACTGATATTTCCAGAAATGAATTACTTTGTTCGTGCTTTTTGGGTGATTTTTACGGGATTATCAATCTCCCTTTTAGGCAACCAAAATCGAATTGTTTCGATCAGTGGTCTGTTCAAAGCTGCTTCCCCTAAGCATACGTTTTGGGGGGTTTTACTCTTCATAAGTTTACTTACCTTGCACCTAGTCTTTCATTAAAACCAAATCTATGAAATCGCTTTACCCTTCAGTATTTACCATTTCTCTGTTCCTCCTTTTGGCTTGTCAGAATTCGAAAAACCTTTCGGCCGAAGCACTTATTGAAGCTTCCGTTGAAGCACACGGAATGAATGAGTTCAATAAAAAAGCTATTGAATTCCAATTCAGAAATTATCGGTATTCACAAACACAAGATAAGCAAGGATTGGTTTATACTCGAAGAAAAAATACAACTCCTAATATTCTCGATCTGCTGCATTCCAAAAATGGTTTTCAAAGAACCCTTGCTGGCGAAAAAGTAGCACTCTCCGATTCAATAGCGCTTATTTATTCAGAATCGCTAAACTCTGTTCTTTACTTTTTCAGACTTCCGCTCAGTCTAAAAGATCCTGGGGCAATTAAAACTTTAATGGATACCGAACAAATCAGTGGAAGAACCTATCAAAAAGTAGGCGTATATTTTACTTCCGAAAATGGAGGTGTTGATCATCAAGACACTTTTCGCTATTGGTTCGATAAAGAGATCAAAACACTAGATTACTTAGCATATCAATACCATACCAATGCAGGTGGAGTTCGTTTCCGCGTCGCTATAAATCGACGAGCAATCGAAGGTCTTGTATTTCAGGATTATGAAAATTATACAGCGCCAAAAAATACTCCTTTACACGATCTTCCGAAAATGTATGAAGAAGGAAAACTTGAATTAGTTTCCCTAATAGCAAACGATTCCATAACCCTAATAAAGTCTTAGATTTTGATGAAAAAAATTAATTTAGAAGAAAAGTTTAGCCTTTTTAACGATCATTGGAACCCCAAAGTTTTGGGGGAAATGAACGGTCAGCAGGTTAAAATTGCAAAGGTTAAAGGCGCATTTGTATGGCATGACCATGCAAATGAAGAAGAACTTTTCCTGATCATCAAAGGCACACTAAAGCTGGTGTTTGAAAATGAGACAGTAGTGCTGAATGAAGGGGAAATTCTCATTATCCCCAGAGGCGTTCCACATAAACCAATCGCTGATGAGGAAGTGTGGCTTTTACTCTTTGAACCTGCTAGTACGAAGCACACAGGAGATGTGGAAACTCCATTGACACAGACAAAACAAGAATATATTTAATTACTCCTTCCAGACAATTGGGAATGAAACTTCATTGCGCCTGTTGAGGAAGCTAAAGGGGCTGTTGTAGACAAAGACTTTCGGTGATCCAGCGATCTCTATCCCCTCTTTTTCCAGACTTGCTTTCAGCTGTTTGGTGTAGTTTTTTTCTTTTGATTCATTGGTGTAACCCGAATAGCGTATCGAGGCGTAATAGCCTCCTTTTGCCTCGTAAACTTTCACTTGAGAATCACTGGGAAGCGGTGTGGATTTAGAATCAAATTTTTTTGGCAAAACAAAGGCCATCGAACTCCCTTGTTCCTGTTTTTCCATATGAACTGGAGTGGTCATTGCGATCTTGGTCTGAGATTGATTTGAGCCGGAAATATAGCGAAACAAGGAGCGGAATCCGGAAGAATCATTTGAGCTAGAAACATAGGCAGCCATCATAACGGATGGATAGTATCGGATTTCGAAATCGGATTTAGTTTGTATAACTTCGTAGGCTTGTTCTTCAGTTTGTGCCATAAGCAACCAGGGTAATAATAAAAATATAGTGTATTTCATATACAAGTAAAGATATACATTCAAGCGCAAAAGTGTTGCAAATCAGCCAATTTTGTGCTTAAAGTCACAGAGATCATAAAAAACCACTACCTTTAAGTATGCGAAAAATGAAATTAGAAATGTCTTTCCTAGCGGAACCATCTGATGCAAATTACAGGGGAAATGTTCATGGAGGGAAAGTAATGAAATGGATTGATGAAGTTGGTTATGCACTATCCGTTCAATATTCTGGAAAATATTGCGTGACTAAATTCGTTGATGACATAGAGTTTTTGGAACCCATTCACATTGGTGATCTTGTGCTACTTGATGCGGAAATTATAAAAATTGGAAACACCTCTCTTCGCATCCATGTAAACGTGTCGAGTGAAGGGTTGATCGAGAAAATTAAAAAACAAAATTGCGCCTGCGATATTGTTTTTGTTGCGATTGATGAGGAAGGAAATAAGTCTAAAATTTAATTTACCCTTTTAGTCCATATTTCATGCATCGGTTTTCCTTTGCTGTTCAATCCTTGATGATACCAATCCATCCCTTTTATATCATACCGAAAAGGAAGCACCGCACCAACTCGGGAGTTGTCTCTAGAAAAATAGCCAATGGTTTCTATATAGTCTCCTTCTTTTGCGGAATAGGTTCCTCCACCTGAGCCAAAAAATTGAAAAGTTTCTGTGTTGAAAGCTGTCCATTGGAAATGTCCGTCCAATAAAAATTTCAAGGTTTTTCGCGCTCCGTTGATGTTGCGTCTTTTCTCTCCTTCCGCTTTTACCCTTCCAGCCATCAGCCATTTCCCTGAATGAATTTGTTCTGCTGCAGAAATTAACTTCCAAGCCGAGGGTACAATGCTTATTGATTTAAGACTATCTAAGCTGTAATTTGAATTGAACTCGAAAAGAATCTGAATCTCTTCGCCCTTCAACTTATAAAAACCCCCACGCGTACTAACAAAAATCTTTGAATCGGTTTCGTATTGTGTTTGAATGAGGTATTCGGAGTCCTTGAAAATTTTATGTGTTATGGATTGTCCGTCAGACTCGGAGCTAAAAGTATATACCTGTGCTGCAAGATTTATACTCATTAGATTCATCATTAATAAGAAAATATTTATTTTCATGATACGGGTTTTTGTTTTTTCATATTTAAGCTAAGATCCAAATAAAACCAGTTCTATTTAGTACTTTGAAGCTGCAAATTAACATTAATAAAATTGTTTATGGAAAAGCCTGATAATACCTATTGGAGAACCAATCTAAAATACCTGAGTATTCTTCTCAGTATATGGTTTTTGGTTTCTTTTGGATTTGGAATTTTGTTTGTTGATTTCATGAATCAATTTCAAATTGGCGGCTTCAAACTCGGCTTTTGGTTTGCGCAACAAGGATCGATTTATGTTTTTGTTGCTTTAATTTTTTTGTATGTCTTTTTAATGAACCGCTTAGACGATAAAACTTTAGAATAGTTATGGAACAACAACTGTGGATTTGGATAATGGTTGGAATAACCTTTACCCTCTATATAGGAATTGCAATTTGGTCTAGAGCCTCTTCAACCAAAGAATTTTATGTTGCAGGCGAAGGTGTTTCGCCCATCGCAAATGGAATGGCTACAGCGGCCGACTGGATGTCTGCTGCTTCGTTTATTTCGATGGCTGGAATCATTTCTTTTACGGGCTACGACGGTTCTGTTTATCTGATGGGTTGGACTGGTGGCTATGTGCTTTTAGCCCTCCTTTTAGCGCCTTATTTAAGGAAGTTTGGGCAGTTTACCGTTCCTGACTTTATTGGCGATCGCTACTACTCTAAAACCGCACGAGCTGTTGCCGTTTTCTGCGCCTTGATTGTTTCCTTTACCTATATCGCAGGTCAAATGCGCGGCGTAGGTCTTGTCTTTTCAAGATACCTTTCGGTAGACATCAATACGGGTGTTTTTATCGGAATGGGTATTGTTCTTTTTTATGCAGTTTTAGGTGGAATGAAAGGTATTACCTACACCCAAGTTGCACAGTATTGTGTTCTGATTTTTGCATTTTTAGTACCTGCAATATTCATTTCCATGATCATGACGGGGGTCGCAATTCCTCAAATCGGAATGGGATCGGAAGGAGCAGACGGAATCTACCTTTTAGAAAAACTGGATGGTCTGCACAAAGAATTAGGATTTCACCAATATACCTCAGGTTCTAAATCGACACTCGATGTGTTTTTAATTACGGCAGCATTGATGATGGGAACTGCTGGACTCCCTCACGTGATTGTCCGCTTTTTTACCGTTAAAAAAGTACGAGACGCACGAAAATCTGCTGGCTGGGCTTTGCTTTTTATAGCCATCTTATACACCACCGCTCCTGCAATTGCGGTGTTTGCAAGAACCAACCTCATCCAAACGGTGAGTAACAAATCCTATGAAACCCTTCCCGAATGGTTTTCGAATTGGGAAACTACAGGTCTACTGACTTACACCGACAAAAATCTGGACGGCTTAGTGCAATATGTTGCCGACCCTGAAATTAATGAATTGGTGATTGACAAGGACATAATTGTTATGGCAAATCCAGAAATAGCAGACCTCCCCAATTGGGTGATTGGTCTTATGGCTGCTGGTGCACTGGCTGCAGCACTATCGACAGCTGCAGGTCTTTTATTGGTTATATCTTCTTCTGTTTCTCATGATTTATTAAAAAAAATAATCTATCCTAAGATCACGGATAAGGAAGAATTAATTGCGGCACGTGTAGCTTCTGTATTTGCGGTTATTTTGGCAGGTTACTTTGGCATCAATCCTCCTGATTTTGTTGCAGCAACAGTTGCTTTGGCATTTGGTTTGGCTGCAGCTTCCTTTTTCCCCGCTATTGTGATGGGGATTTTCAGCAAACGCATGAACAAAGAGGGTGTAATTAGTGGGATGGTCGTGGGTATATCGCTGATGCTTTTTTATATGATGAAATTTAAACTTGGCTTTTTTGGAGGTGGAACTTCAGAAGATTGGTGGTTTGGAGTCTCGCCCGAAGGTTTTGGGACTTTAGCTATGTGTGCTAATATACTGGTTGCAATATTGATTTCTTATCGCACTCCTGCTCCTCCAAAAGCAGTACAGCTGATGGTTGATGAAATCCGAAAACCGTAATAGATTCATCTTGTAATTATAGACGTAAAATCTGCGGAGTAAAACATGTGAAGCAGAAAAACAAACAAGATGTACTTATATCTCGGTATAAAAAGCTAAAAGAAAGTACGTTACTTTTCTATACAGGATGTTATAAACACAATGCTTATCTGACCTGAGCTATTTTTCGTACACGTTTTCGTAAAACCTTCACTGCAAATAAAAGAAAATAAGGGATAATAAGCCTTTAGTTTTTACTACACAATATGGTACAAAAAATACCCCAACTAGAGTAACTGCTAAAGTGATCGATATTGGCTATGCTTCCGACTTTGGAGTGGGTGGTAATAGCAACATCTCCAGGACTGGATTTGAGCTCTTAGCTAAGTATGGGTTTTAAGAACTTCAATATTCAAATAGAATGATTATTATTATATTTAAATAATTTATTTATTTTTATCACAAAACAACAACTTTGGAAAAACTATTAATAATAGTGCTACTTGGTTTAATAGCTAGTTGCGAGGAAGACATAACAACACCTCTACTAAAGCAAGCACAACCCCTACCCATAGTTCATGTTAACACGAATGAAGTTCTTGTCGATTCTAAAGAAGATAAGATACCGGGAACTGTTTCTATTGATGGTGGAGAAAACTTTCCTAGCTTACCTTCTACTCAAATGACAATTAAAGGAAGGGGCAACTCTACTTGGTGGCAAGGAGGCATATGGGGAAAGAGACCTTATCAGATAAAGTTTGAAGACAAGACAGAAGTTTTAGGTATGCCTGAAGATAAGAAATGGGTGTTGCTGGCTGAACTATCAGACCCTTCGTTTATCAGGAATAAGATATCTCGTGAATTAGCAAACAAAAGTCTTTTTGATTACGTTCCGCAAATTGAATATACAGAGCTCTTTATCAACGAAATATATGCAGGACTATATGTGATAGGTCAAAAAGTAGAGGAATCGAGTAACAGGGTGAATATTGGAGATGATGGATACTTAGTTGAGATAGATACTGATGCCGATGGGAGACTTGATCCTGATGATGTGTATTTTAAAACTGATAACTGGCGTGATAATAACGTTTTTAACATAAAGGAACCTAGCTTAAATCAAGGCTCTACGGAGTTTGATTTAATCAAGGACTATATAAACAACTTCGAATCTGCACTCTTTAGTGTTGATTTTAAAAACCCTGAATCTGGATACAGATCATTCATCGACTTGCCTAGCTTTATTGATTGGTACTTGATAAATGAAATATCGAAGAACCAAGACTCACAGTCCTATTCAAGCATATACTTCAATTATATTGCTGGAGAGAAGATCAAGATGGGTCCCATCTGGGACTTTGACCTTGCCTTTGGGAACGTTGATTACTCCAATGCTAAATATCCAGAAGGGTTTTGGGTTAAAGAGAATCCCTGGTTCAAAAGAATGTTTGAAGACCCTTACTTTGATGGTTTAGTAAAAGAGAGGTTCCGCTATTATTTTGATAACTTAGATGAAACCCTATCAAAGATAGATGGTTTTGAGAAACAACTATTACAATCACAAAAGAGAAACTTTCAACTCTTTCCTTTCCTTCTTAATTCTAACGAATATGTGTGGCCAATCCCAGAAAAATTCAATACCCACAATGGCTATGTTGAGCATCTAAAGAGTTGGATCGAAACCAGAATGAATTGGCTCAATACAAACCTATAAGTAAATAGCAAAACACAAGTTACAAAGTGGAGTGAGTCAGTTAATTAATTGGCAACAGAAAGAGGCATTATCTGAATTCAATGTTCCACTGCCTAACTCATCATAAATATAACGAAGATAAGTAGGCTCTAGCTTGTTCATAATAATTATATTTTTTCTTTAAACTTCAAAACAATTAAAATAATTAATATCACAATTAAAGATGGGTACACAGATGTTAACGGAACAGTTAGTGGAGATGATATTTCAATAACAATAAATAATGGGGACACACTTAGTTTTGATGTAAATGCTCCAAATCATCCTTTTTGTATTAAGACAGTTCTAGGAACTGGAACAGATAAACAAGCTTCTAATGTAACTAATAATAAAACAATAGTCGGAGTAGTAAATTGGACACCTTCAGCTGCAGGAACGAATTACTAATTATGTTCAGCTCACGGTGGAATAAACAATGATAAGCAAATGCCACAAGACAACTATTGGTTTTTAGGTACCTCAGAAGAAGGAAGAAGAGTTTAAGGGCATTTTATTTTGTTGAGATGATCTAAATCTTATAATAAATTACTCAGCCATTTTCAATATATATTGTCACATCAGTAAAATAAAAGATATAATCTTTAGGATTTAATTCATACTGACATCTTTTATTATGGATTTATTGATTTTGTTTCTATTTCCATTTAGGTAAAATTATTTACCCAATTAAAACCTTTAAATTTGATTTAAACAAAAATTATTTCAAGATGAGTAAACTTATTATTGTTTCAAATAGACTACCTCTAAATATTATAATTGAAAATGATAATTTATCTATTAGTCCTAGTTCAGGTGGGCTTGCAACCGGAATGAGTTCCGTTCATAATCAAGGTGGTTCCTTATGGATTGGGTGGACTGGCATTGAAGATGAAAAGTTAGACTTAAACCTAAAAGAGAAAATTAAAAACGAGCTAGAAAATGAAAATTGTGCCTCTGTTAGTTTAAACAAAAATGAGGTTGATGACTTTTATTATGGATTATCTAATAAGGCTCTGTGGCCTCTTTTCCATTATTTCACTGAATTCAGTTCGTTTGACAACACACAATGGGAATCTTATAAGAAAGTAAATCAAAAGTTTGCCGATATAGTTATTTCTAACCTTTCGGACGGGGATAGGGTTTGGGTTCATGACTACCAACTGATGCTATTACCTGCTATGATTAGAAAAATGAATCCCAATGTAACAATTGGATTTTTTCTGCATATTCCTTTTCCTTCCTTTGAAATTTTTAGAATTTTTCCATGGAGAGAAGAACTATTGAATGGAGTTTTAGGTTCAGATTTAATAGGTTTTCATACCTATGATTACGAAAGGCATTTTATGAGTTCGGTAAAAAGATTACTTCGTTTAAATGTAAATTTTAATCAAATAGAACAAAACGATAGGTGCATTACGGTTGATACTTTTCCTATGGGTATTGATTATGATAAATTTTGGAATGCTGCCCATGAACACGATGAATTAAAAATTAATCAAATAACTGATCTTCAAAAACAACTTAATCTTCATATTGATTCTTCTCCATCTAACAAGCTAATTTTATCTATTGATAGGTTAGACTATACTAAAGGGATTGTAAACAGAATAAAAGCTTTTGAGGTGTTCCTAGAAACCTACCCTCAGTATAAAGAAAAAGTTCGATTAGTAATGCTTGCCGTTCCATCTAGATCGGACGTGCCTCAATATAAAAAACTCAAAAGACAGACGGATGAAATAGTAGGGAGAGTAAATGGGAAGTTCTCAACGGTTAATTGGACTCCAATATGGTATTTTTATAGATCGATGTCATTTGACAATCTAATTGACCTGTATACTTCTTCGGATATTGCAATGATAACTCCAGTTAGGGATGGAATGAATTTGGTTGCTAAAGAATATGTTTCAACCCGCACTTCTAAAAAAGGAGTTTTAATATTGTCTGAAATGGCAGGTGCATCTCAAGAAATGAATGAAGCTATATTAGTAAATCCAAGTGATTTAAATGCATTGGCTGATTCAATTAAAAAGGCTGTTGAAATGCCAGATGAAGAACAAATTAAGAGGAATAATACGCTTCAAAAAAGATTAAAAAGATATAATGTTCACAAATGGGCAAATGATTTTATGAGTAGTCTTATAAAAACAGAAAATCAAATGGACTCAGTTAAGTCAACTATTATTGGGGCTAAAGAGAATAAAAAAATCATTTCAAGCTTCAAGAATGCGAATAATAGGCTGCTTTTCTTTGATTATGACGGGACTTTAGTAGACTTTAATACCAATCCAGAATTAGCTATACCAGGTAAAGAAATCTTGAAAAATTTAGAAATCATATCTAAGATGCCTAATACTCATCTTGTAATTAATAGTGGCAGAGACGGAGCGTTCCTAGATAAGCATTTCAAAAATTATAATATTAGTTTAATAGCAGAACACGGATACAAATATAAATTGAGAAATGAAACCCAATGGAGTAAAAATGGAGTAATCAAAAACGAGTGGATGAATCATATACTCCCTTTACTAGAAGGGTTTATTGATAGAACTCCAGGATCTTTTATAGAAAAAAAGGAGGCTTCTATAGCCTGGCATTTCAGGATATCTCCACCTGAATTAGCCGAAAAAAGAGTTGTTGAATTGAACACTCTTTTATCCAGTTTAATTTCAGACGACCTACTAATACTCAATGGAAACAAAGTAATTGAAGTTAAAAACAGTAGAATTAACAAGGGGTTTGCTGCTGTTAAAATTGTTGAAAAAAAGTACGATTTTATTTTCGCGATTGGCGATGACACAACTGATGAATATCTCTTTGAAGAATTACCTGAAAGAGCATTTACAATTAAGGTAGGATCCAAAAATACTGTTGCGAAGTACAATATATCTAATATTAAAAAGGTTCACGAAATGATCCAGAATTTTATTTAAACTAAAAAAAAATGAAAAATGAAAAAACTATAAGCAGAGGTGTTATTGCAGGTAACTTTGACGTTATTCATCCGGGATACATTAAAATGTTTAAGGAGAGTAAAGAGAATTGTGATAAACTGTGTATTCTTCTTCAAACTGATCCATCTATTGAAAGAAGTCACAAACTACCTCCCATATTATCATTAGAAGAAAGAACCGAAATGTTATTATCTATAGAATATGTAGACGAAATAATTGTCTACACATACGAGTCTGAGCTTTATGACATTTTAAAGAAGGAGAAATTTGATATTCGTTTCCTCGGGGACGATTATTTAAATAAATCCTTCACTGGAGATGATTTAGGTACCAAAATCTATTTTTTAAATCGAGCTCATGGATGGAGTACAACCAAATACAAAAATTTAATTGCTAATTCAATAAAAAAGTAATTTATGCTTGATTCAAATAATCTGGACCTTGGAATAATTGGAAATTGTCATTCTTCTGCATTAATCTCCAAAACCGGTTCGATAAATTGGTGTTGTCTACCTGAATTTGATTCCCCATCTGTTTTTGCGAAAATTTTAGATGATAAAAACGGAGGTAGTTTTGAAATTATTTGTGATGAAAATTATAAAATCGAACAGCAATACATCCAAAGAACGTGTATTCTAATCACTAGGTTTTCTGAGGGCAAGAACATTTTTGAAGTTCACGATTTCATGCCTAGATATTTAAAAAAAGATAACAGTTATCATGCTCCTGCCGAGGTGATTAGATTTTTTAAATTGATTTCGGGAAAGCCAAAATTTAAGATTAAATATGATCCTAAGCTAGAGTATTCTAGTTGTAAAACTGAAACATTAATAAAGGATGATTTTATTGTTAGCATTACTAAGGAGGCAAACTACGACAGTTTGTATTTATACACTGATTTTGATACCTCCTCAGTAGTTAATGGTTTAGAGATTGAATTAATATCCGATGGTTATTTTTTAATCTGTTACAATGAAAAAATAAATTCTACAACTCTTAACGAAATCATTTCTGAACTAAACAGAACCAACATTTATTGGATAAACTGGTGCTCTATTACTCCTTCTTTTTCTGAGTATGAGGACGAAATAATAAGAAGCGCTATGACGCTTAAATTACTCACCTATGAAAAAACTGGAGCAATACTCGCAGCGGCTACAACATCGATTCCAGAGACAATAGGTGAGGTTAGAAATTGGGATTATCGCTTTTGCTGGATTAGAGATGCCTCAATGGTTATTCGGGTTGTACATGAGTTGGGTCATGAAAATGTTATAAAAAAATATTTGGAGTTCATAATAGATCTGATACCTGACAAAGGAGATGATTTTCAAATAATGTACGGTATTAATGGTGAAAAGGAATTGAAAGAGAAGAAGCTAGATCATCTTGCCGGTTACAAAAACTCCAAACCTGTAAGGATTGGAAATGCTGCTTTTAACCAAAAGCAAAATGATATTTATGGAGTTCTTATGGATATTATTTACACTGAAACTAAATTATTTTCTGATGATAAAGACCTCCATGAGCAGTTGTGGTCAATTACAAAAAATGTAGCCTGGGTAATAAATGATCAATGGAAGTACGCGGATAAAGGAATATGGGAGTTTCGTGGGGAAAATCAACATTTTACATTTTCAAAAGTGTTGTGTTGGGTAGCAATTGATAGAGCAATCAAAATTGCTGAGTTATTTAAAAAAGATAATAAAGCCTCCAAATGGAGTATTCTGAGGGATGAAATTAAACAAGACATAATTCAGAAGGGATGGAATGACGAAAAAAAATCTTTTACTCAATCCTATAATTCATCCGATTTAGATGCCTCTATTTTACTGATGGAGCCCTATGGGTTCATTAAAGCAAATGATCCGATGTACATCAGTACAGTTCATGCTATAGAAAAGGAATTGTCTAATGACGGCCTTCTGTATCGATATAAAAATGAAGATGATTTTGGCTTACCAAGTTCCTCGTTTACTGTTTGTACATTTTGGTTTATTGATGCTTTAAATAAAATTGGAGAAAGAAAGAAAGCGAAAATACTATTCGATAAATTACTCTCCTACAGTAATCATCTTGGCCTTTTCAGTGAGGATCTAGACTTTAAAACTAAAGAACTCTTAGGTAATTTTCCTCAAGCTTATTCTCATTTAGCTCTAATTGAAACTGCAATGAATTTAAATAAATCAAAAATATTAGTGAGTTAAATAACTTTGAGATTTATCTAGAAGAACATGAACAAGCAGAATGGGTTCATTATAAACTTAATTCTACAATGCTAAAGGGAGAGATATCTAGGAAAAAAAACTACACAATTGATCGAAAGGTTTCAACAGGGTCTGTAAAAACTAGTGATTACACTAACTCAGGATTTGACAGGGGCACTTTGTTCCCGCTGCAGATATGAAGATGGATTTTACCTCGGTGAAAGAAGCCGCTTACATGTCAAACATATCCCCTCAAAAAACAAAATTTAATCAGGTTAGATAATGTCAAGAAGCTTTAAAAACAGTTTTGTATATTGTATTGATAAATTAGATATTATTAACCATAAATCAATTAAAATGAAAAAAATACTTTGCCTGTTTATAGCGACTGCATTTTTAGCCTCTTGTGAAACAAATGTAACTGAAGAAACTGATAAGATTGCCGGCAAGTGGCTGAGAGAAGGAAATCGATTAAATAAAGGGTATATGGCTGGTAACCAAAGAGACTATGATATTGTTAAAAAGTTCATGGATGCTTATGAAAATATGGATGCTGAGTCGATGGTAGAATTATCTTCAGACACTCTTAAGTTTCATCCTTCTGATTTATCTGGAGTTTTTAATATAGACATGACAAATACTGATTTTATAAATGAAAGACAGTCGAATTGGGACTCAATTTCAAGAGATTACGTAGTCATATTACCATTAAAAATGGAGGGCTCGAAAAATAGAGTTGTAACAACAATGTTTACAGAAGCAAGATATGTTAAAGATGGTACTGTTGATTCTATAAATTTTTATGAAAGATTGTATCTTAATGAGAATGACAAAATAGTAAGGGTCGTTCAGTTTAGTAGACCAACCAATGAATGAAATAGAGTCTATGTTTAATATTATTTAAACATAAAAACCTCACCTAAGCAACAGCTAAAGTGAGGGCTACAAAGCATTATCTCCACTTAACCTTTATTTAATTAATAACTGGCATATCATTTTCAATGAGTCTTTAGATTTTGGAATTTATATGCAACTAAACCTACTGAAGATAATAATATAGTTTAGCTACATTAACTGCTGCTTTTACTTTTTTTGTTGCTGGAGTCTTTCATATCTTTATTTATAATTAGCTTATGAAAATGTATAGAAAAGTTTTTTTGTCATTTTTACTGGGTTTTATTATTCTAAATACATTAGTCTTTGGGGGAATAAGAATTTTTTTAAATTTAAATGATGTACCTATATATGATTACAGATTAATCTATGATTTTATATTTAGTAATAATGATGTAAATCAGTTTAATAATTTATCTGAATTATTAGGATACAAGAAAAATGATAAGCTTTTGATAATTCATGCTGATGATTTGGGTTTATCTAATTCAGTAAATCAGGCTTCTTTCGACGCTTTAAACAACAAATATGTTAACTCAGCAAGTGTAATGATGCCTGCACCAAACACGAGTGAGGTGGCTGACTATTTTATTGAGAATCCTGATGTAGATTTAGGTCTTCACCTGACTTTTACATCTGAATGGAAAGGTTATAAATGGGATGGCATTAGTCAAAAAGACTCTATTCCATCTTTGATAAATGGTAGTGGTCATTTTTATGAAAAGAAAAAAGAAGTTATTAAAAACTCTAACCCTGAACACATAAGGAAAGAGTTACAAGCGCAAATAGATTATGCAATATCAATTGGAATAAAACCAACACATCTTGACAGTCATGAGGGTGTATTGTTTTTTTCGCCAGAATTTTTTAAAATTTATCTTGAGGTTTCTGAAAAAAATAGACTCCCTGTTTTTATTCCAAAACTTTTAGCAGCACATTTTAATGATGATTTTCCACAACCCAAAAATTTAGTTGTTGTAAAAATGTATATGGCTGATAAAAATATATCTTTTGAAAATTGGGCAGGATATTATGATTATATACTTAATAATTTAGATCCAGGATTAAATGAAATGATTGTTCATCTTGGCTTAGATAACAATGAAATGAAAAAAATAACTTCAAATAGAATTGCTTTTGGTTCAAAGTGGAGAAATCTAGATTATAATATAGTATCTAGTCCTGAATTTAAGACATCACTAATTAAAAATAATATTAAATTAGTGACATGGCGAGAAATTAAAGATATAATATATCCTTAGTTTTGTAAATTGTATTGATAAATTAGATTGAATTGGTTAAAGAAAATGTACCTTAAGCTGAAAGAACGCAGAGATAGGAATATAAAATTTAGAAAGGAATTTAAGGAACGAACAGGTGTTGATTTGAATAATATTGATACTGGGAATAATTCAGGTACTAGTCATCAATAACGTCAATATCCAATTACTTAAATATTGGGTTTTCAGCTAATAGTTTTTTAGACTTAAAGAGTTAGACAATAACCAGCGCATTAAAATGCTTCAAATAGCCTCAAAATACACTTTACCAAGAATGAAACAAGCTACTAATAAAATAAG
>Ga0209094_1000650_pt1 | contig 23685 bp, 19 predicted proteins | sample COGITO_mtgs_1004_2_FD_184790 | JGI IMG/M metagenome (GOLD analysis project Ga0209094, IMG submission 184790) | Pelagic marine microbial communities from North Sea - COGITO_mtgs_100430 (SPAdes) (version 2) | ecosystem: Environmental > Aquatic > Marine > Epipelagic ...
AAAGTGCATAACCGCTTCAATCTGGTTATCGCGCAGGGTTTTTTCCAGCAGCGCTGTATCGCGAACATCACCAACCACAAGATCAGCACCATCAACGGCTCTGGTATGGCCTTCGACCAGATTGTCATAAGCGACAACTTGATGGCCAGATTGTTTTAAAAGCCGCAAGCAAGCACTGCCCACATAACCGGCACCACCGGTTAACAAAATTTTCATTCTTTCTTACTCCCTAAATTTTTCATTCCCTTAAAAACACTTTCCTGTGACAAATGTATGTCAAAGGCTAAATTTTGTACCTGTCACTGATAAAAATTATTCGGCTGCCCCGTCGATCGACCTCAAAAGGGATTTCCCGGGGATTACCCAAGGCATCGCGAATTGCCTGATGTTTTTCTGGAGGTGCCACCAACATTAAAAAACCGCCACCCCCTGCACCGAGCAATTTCCCCCCCTGAGCACCAGCCTTGAGTGCCGCGCTGTACCAGTCATCTATATGTTGATTTGAAATACCAAAGCCAAGGGACTTCTTAAGCAGCCACCCCTGATGAAGCAGCCCGGCAAAATCATCGATATTGCCACTACCCGAAATAACATTTTTCATTTCTTCAGCTAGATCGCGCATTTCTTTAAGGACAGCGAAAGTGTCCTGACGTTGGGTGCCAGCACTCTGTTTAATCAAAATATCGTCGGCACTGCGCTGCTGCGCGGTATACAACAGCAGTGTTCGCGACTCTAACTCGCGCAGGGTCTCAGGCTTGTAGGGCACAGGCTCAACATCAACGCTGTCATCAGAATTAAAGCGAATATAGTTCAGTGAACCAAATGCCGCAGCGTACTGGTCCTGCTTGCCAATCGGCTTTTTAAGGATATCTATCTCGATGGCACAGGCTTTCTCAGCTAGCTGTTGAGGACTGCTTATCTGACCTTTGTAGGCGTTTAAGGCATTGATTAAACCCACCGCCAAGCTACTACTAGAACCCAGACCAGTTCCAGATGGCACATCGCCAATAGTGGTGATTTCGAGATGTTTACCAAGATCAGTCATGCGCAACGCCTCGCGGGCAATAGTGTGCTCTATCTGATCTATAGTGTCGGCAATCTCAGTTTTGGTGTAAGCGATACGGGTCGAGGCTTTAAAGCGTGGACTCACCGTGACGTACATATGTTGAGACAGGCCAACTGACAACACAGCACCCATCTCTTTTTGATAGAAAGATGGCAGGTCGGTGCCGCCCCCAGCAAAACTCACCCGGTAGGGGGTTTGCGAAATAATCATTGGCTAATTCCTTTAGCATTGGTTTTATTAACGTTATCTGTATTCAGGTTATTTTCCTGAATACTCTGCGTGAATTTTTCAAACAGCGGGTTTAGACAGGTTGATAAATCAAATAAACGCTCAACTTGCTGGCGGCCATTTTGAGATAGTTTGCCTCGCAAAGAGTCATCATCAATAAGCTGCTGGAGTTTACCCGCCAGCTCTTCGCTATTATTTGGTTCAGCCAGCAACCCAGTTTCACCATCGACAACCAGGTCGGGAATCCCTACTAATCTTGTCGATACCACAGGTACACCACAGGCCATGGCCTCCATTAGCATCTGTGGCAAACCGTCGACATCCCCATCATCAGCCCACACACAGGGTAGACAGTAGATATCCCCGCTACGCATAAAATTCGGAATATCCTCCTGGAGTATCGGACGACCAGTGAGGATCACTCGACCACCTAAATGTAGTTGCTGTATTTGGTACTCAAGCTCATTTAAAAGCGGGCCATCGCCAGCAATCGTGCAATTAAAATCAACGCCCTGTTCCTCAAGGTGTTTACAGGCTGAAATAAGGTATTTAAAGCCCTTTTTATCCACCAAACGGGCTGCAGAGAGAAGTCTAATAGGGGTTTTCTCTGAGCTTCCAGAATTCAGTGCAGAGGTTTTTCCGGGAGAAAATAACCCTGTATCTATGCCGCAGTAACTAATAATCAACTGACTCGGATCGGCACCCTCAGAAAGATAGAAATCCCTGTGAAATGAAGAGATACAGACAATAAACTGCGAGCGTTTTATTTTGTCTTTTAGAGCGCAGCGCTCGCGAAATAAATCCGCCGCATGACCGGTAAAACTAAAGGATTTATTTAACAACCAGGCTGCGTACATACCCACAGTGCCGCAGGAGTTAATCCATTGGGAATGTATATGTGAAACCTGCTGTTTGCGCAGTGACCGAGCCCAGGAACAGGCCACACAGAAATGCAAAATAGATTTCATGCGAATAGAAGATGATTCTTTGCGCCCAAACACACTATTCCATAACGCGGGGAAAAAGAATCTTGGAAATAGAACAGGCGCCAGCAATAAACTGGTAAACATACGCCAGACACTCAGCGGATAAATATAATTTGTCTGCTCAGCAATCTGCTTTACATGATCAGATTTAAAAAAGGTCGCTGCGGGTTTATGCAGAGAGTGCAAGCGAAAGGGAACACCCCTGCCCGCCAGAGCCATTAACTCATTGCCAACCCAGGCATTGCCCACACCAGTACTTGTTATATAGTGAATCATCCTAATCCTTTAGCGAAAAACCGCTTCCCTAATCCTGTTTATCTTCTATCTTGTACTCAATTATTTTGCTGGTTTTACCCAGTGCCTTATTCAAATAGTAGTGCAACACCCCCTGAGTTTCAGGAAACTTGCCCAACACAATAAAGCAGGCATATAAGGCTGATTGTCTATTAGCGGCTTTGAGACCAGCTGATTTCGATGCAGCAGCCTTAAGTAAAACCCGAACATAAGATGCCGCTACCAATACCAATGCCGTGAACAACAATAACTGTCCAAAACCTGATGGATCGGCAACCAACATCAGTAAAATAAAAACCAGCAGTCCAGGCAGCGCCAAACCATAAACCAAACTACTAAGCATGGATTTCTTTTTATAGCTGCCAGTAACATCTTTAAGTTTATGCCGGTGTAAATCATAACCATGAGCATAGGCATGACCGCAGCGCACCGCGCGTTTCCACCACTGGGAAAAGTACCGCATATTGGCATCATGAATTGTCATCGGGCTATTCAGCCGCATAAGACGAGAGCCAAGATTACGCATACGCAAACACAGATCCGCCTCTTCACCAGCGATCATAGTTTCATTAAAGTAGCCCGCGGCCTGAACCTTATCAATTCGGTAAATCGCATCACCACCACAGGCATCTACCTCGCCCTCCGCTCCCTGCCACTCCATATCAATAAGCTGATTGTAAATCGTCGTCTCTGGAAATCGCTCATTGCGATTGCCACAGACACCAGCGTGATCCTGATGATCTTGCAAGAACTGCAACCCCGTCTTTATCCAACCGGCAGCCATTTCGCAGTCACCATCGATAAACTGCACAAACTGACAATCGGGATAACTATTCACCAAAAACCCAAACCCAGCATTTCTACCCCGTGCCATGGTGAAAGGAATACTGATATCAAGTTCAACAACATCGACATTGGTAAATCTGGCGTGCTCTACACTGCCATCCGTTGAACCGGAGTCTACATAAACCACAGGCCCTCTATGCTGGCTCTGGATCGAATTAAGACAGCGCTTTAAACGCTCGCCCTCATTGCGACCAATAACCACAACCCCAATTAGGTGAGGCTCAGTCACATTGAGCCTCAGCAGTCATACGCTGATGGGAATAAGCCATAATGTACTGAGTCGTCACATGCATAAGGCTCTGATGTGCATCCTCTGCCATGCCGTAGTTCTCTATGGGTATCCACACACAATGCCTGGCAATATCACGCAGCTTGCCCCCTTTAAAGCCGACAAACGCGATTGTCGGTATACCGCGACTATTGGCGTATTCACAGGCTTTTACAACATTGGGGGAATTGCCGCTGGAACTGACCAATAGCAACGCATCATTTTCACCCAAGTAGTATTTGAGCTGCTGGCTAAAAACCTCCTCATAAGAAAGGTCATTGCCAAGCGCAGTCAGCATCGCTGAATTTGAGGTCAATGAAATTGACTTAATGGTCGGCTGGTTTTCGCGATGGGTACCCTTGGTAACATCACAGACTGTGTGGTCGCCTATAGCGGCACTGCCGCCGTTGCCGGCAACCCAGAGGGTTCCGTTGTTGTCCCTGACATTTAGAAAAACATCCAGTACTGGCTCGAGTGATGATTTATCGAAGCTGTTTAGTACGCGAATATATTGTTGGTAGTAATCTTCTACAAAATCTTTGAAGTCCATTTTATTGCTTCCTTTTTACTTATCCATTATTACTAGCCTAGGCCTTAACGATATTTTCTGCCTGTTCGTAATACCCTCGGGTATCGACAATTAACTGTGCATTCTGTTTAATCATCGAGTAATCAAAGCAGTCATGGTTAGTTGCCAACAGTATGCAATCATAAGACTTTATAACCGCTTCCGAGAGCTCCACTGATTGCAAATCAAACTGATATTTACGCATCGTGGGGAAAACCGGCACGAAGGGATCAGAGTAATCAACTTGAGCGCCTTTATCCGACAACAGCTGCATCAGCTCTACAGAGGGTGACTCACGCATATCATCAACGTTCTTTTTATAGGCGATCCCCAAGACCAGTATGCGACTGCCTTTCACTGGCAGAGACCTTTCATTCAAAGCATCGGTTAACTTCCCTATAACCCATTCAGGCATAGCTGTATTAACCTCACCGGCAAGTTCAATAAAGCGCGTATTCAATCCATATTCACGAGCCTTCCAAGTAAGATAGAACGGATCAATTGGAATGCAGTGCCCACCTAGTCCTGGCCCTGGGTAGTAGGCGGTAAAACCAAAGGGTTTTGTGGCTGCGGCATCAATGACTTCATGGATATCAACACCCATCTTGTCAGCAACGATCTTCATTTCATTGACCAAGCCTATATTTACCGCCCGATGAATGTTTTCCAGTAACTTTGTCAGCTCTGCTACTTTGGTCGAGCTAACCATAACCACAGAATCAATGGCTCCCGAATAAAGCGCTTGGCCTAAATCCTTACAATGCTCCGTATGGCCACCACAAATTTTTGGAATAGTTCTAGTCTCAAAATTCTGGTTTCCAGGGTCTTCACGTTCAGGGGAATAGACCAAGAAAACATCTTCGCCAACAATTAACCCTGTGGATTCAATTCTCGGCAATAGTTCTTCTTCTGTAGTGCCCGGATAAGTAGTACTTTCTAGCGACACAATTTGCCCCCCTCGAAGATAGGGCAACATTAAGTCCATAGTGGAAGTGACAAAACTAAGATCAGGCTCGCGACTTTTATTCAGTGGCGTTGGCACACAGATTATGAGTGCGTCAGCCTGACTAAGCTGAGAAAAATCCGTTGTTGCCGATAGCCCAGAGGAAATAGCTGAGGCCACTTTTGAATCGTCGATATGCTTAAAGTAAGACTTGCCACTCTCGATATTAATGATTTTTTCTTCATCAATATCAAAACCGATGACTTTAAATCCAGCTTCAACAAACCTTAATGCCAAAGGAAGGCCGACATAACCCAGGCCAAATATTCCGATAACCGCAGATTTACTATTAAACTTCTCTAAGAGAATCCCTTTCATACTATGCAAAAACCTTTCCGTAGTTAGTTCCCCGAGAAGGGAATGTCATATCCTTTTGTATCTGGCTGCCAATAGGCTGCGCGCTCTTTATTGAGATTCTCAGTGGCTTTTCTCTTGCCTTTAAATAGACACTGCCATTGATATCTATTCATTAGACGAATCATTTCTGGATCATCAAGCCGCTCAACACGTTTTACAGCACTACTGATAAAACCCCATAACATTGCCAAAGCACCTGTTATGTAGGGTTTTTTATTCAGTCGATAAAGGGTCGAAGCCAAGACATAAGCTATCCCAGTGCCCATATAGTACTGCCCAAAACCATGCCTTATTCGACCAGTTAAGATGCCTTTCTGGCTAGAACCCATAGGCCGTAAGTGAACAAATCGCACCTCTTTCTCATCCCAGCTTAAAGAGATCCAACCAAGTAACCGGCATCTATGGCTATCAATTCCATCCCACATGACCTGACGGACAAAACCACCAATTTGCTTAAAACAGCTGACCCGATAAAACTTGGCAGCTCCAATTGACGATTCGTCACCACATTCTTCGGGAAGTAACTCTCCTGATTCCCCCGCTTTAAAGTATGTCTTGCCGCTACAAGTCCCCAAACGAGGGCTATTCTTCATCCGCTCAATCATTAGCTCAAAATATCGCGGCGGCATAATTAAATCCAAATCCAGCTTGCACACAAACTGATAGTTATTGAGATCAACGACATCCAAACCCGCATAAAAAGCCTCTATCACCCCCGGCCCCACGCTGCGGTGGCCACGGTTATGACGAGTGACTATTTGAATAAAATCGTATTGATCAGAGTAACGTTGAAGAATCTCGGGGGTGGTATCAGTTGAACCATCATCGACAATAATCCATTTGGCAGGCGTTATTGACTGGTTAACAACGCTCTCCAACGTGCTGACCATAAATTCGGCTTCATTTCGGCAGGGCGAAATAAGTAAGTAAGAATCGTCCATATATTCTCTAAATTACTGTCAAAAATGACATTCAAAAAACTATCTGTAAATAAATCTCTAATTTTCACAACCAGAAAATTTAAGCTGTGCAACTCTACTTAACACAAACAGGGAAAGGAACATCAAAGATAGTTTGAGACGGTCTTTAACTTCAATTAGCCAACTGGTTCACATAATGAGTTACATCTATAAATATAGACTATTTTTTACTTTGCACATGACTTTGATCAATTATCTTTGAAGCCATACTTGAAGTTCTCACAGGTCAACTCAACCTGCAACCAATCACTAACTATTTCCAAATCTCTATCAAAGATTTGAGTAATTCGAGCTAGCTGAATATCCGATATCTGTGGCCGCTGCTGCATAGTTAATCGCTTTTTTATGCGATTCCTTAAAGCCTGGGGAATTAGATTTTTACGCAACCATGCCATCGGCCTCGAATTAACCAGTAACTCATAACCATAAAATCGCCGAATACGCTGACTGGACTGATTATCCTGCGCCAAATCATCAATCCAGATTAATGGCTGAGTGCAGCCAATAAACTCACCCACCCTATTAAGAACCTCCTCCCTGTTCTTTTTAAGATCATCAAAGAAAAGTGGCAGCACCGCTTTATGGCCAAATTTTTGCAGATAAGGGGTAATCTGCATGCCATAACAGCTGTAACTGATCAATTCAGGATAGCGATCTATCGCCCGATTAATATCGCAGGAAATAACCCCCTCAGACCACTGATGCATATAATGAGAAATAAGACGATCGACTGGATGGCGCATTACATAGATCAATTTTGGCCGGGGAATGACCGCCTTTAATCGCTGAATAGTATCCGAATAATCAGGCAGCTTGGTGTAATGAGTACTCGATTCACCACAGATATCCAACCCACTAGCACCACTAAATAGCCCTGAATACCAGCCTAAACCCTGGCTATAGACCTCATCATCACTAAAAAAGTTAGGCTCTTTTGGGGTAGACATAAAAACACCAGACTGAGCACTCAACTGATTATGCAAGGTACTGGTGGCGCTTTTCATCGCACCAATAATGATAAAGTCAGGCAATCTAGGATCGCTGGTCATTAGTAATTATCCGGATGAATATAGGGTGCAGCTGGATTGCAGAAGTTAGTCCAAATATCCCGCCACTGCTTTTCACAGATATTCGGCTGATAACTACTGCTGAATAATTTACGCCCCATTGCCACCAGCCAACCCAGATGCCAATAGATATTAGCTCTGAACAACCCAAAACGGCCAAAGTGCTTGTAGTAGTAACGACTGCGGGATTCATAGAAATAGCGCGGCAAACGCTTCTTTTTCGCCGCCTGGCTTTTAACCGGCGAACTGCCACCGCGAAGATGAACTACATGGGCCTCGGGATTATGGATAATATTCCACCCCGCCTCTCGAGCGCGCTTGCAGAAATCTACGTCTTCAAAATACATAAAGAACTCTTCATCCAGCAAGCCAATATCCTCAAAGACTTGCCTGCGGATCAGCACGCAGGCAAAACTTGTCCATTCGGGATATATGACATTATCGGAGACCCTTAGAGGCACCTCATAACGCTTAAACAGCCGGGTTATTGGCCCAGTGGCAGCTGAACGGATAAGCTCGTTAATCGGCCTGTGGAATCTGAAACAGCTTTCTTGAGGGCTGCCATCGGGCCATTCCAGGCGCGGACTGGCCATACCCATCTCGGGATTATCTCGAAGGGTTTTGACCAGCAAGTCGATAGCACCGGGGCGGACAATGGTGTCGCTGTTAAGTAGAAGGACATATTCACTGGTGGATGCTTTGATGCCAATATTGTTACCGGAGGAGAAGCCGTTATTTGATGTATGGGCTACAAGTTGATGCTGATCTGAATAACTTGAACTATTTATCCAAGCATCTAAAACTTTCACAGAGTCGTCACCCGAATTATTGTCTACTATAAGGGTATTAACTTGAACGACCGTTGAATTTTCCTTATCCAAAGCATCTAGACAATCGACGGTCAGTTGCGGTGTTTGAAAATTTACTATGACAATACTTACTTTCATCAGACCTGTTTTTCTTACTTATGAGATAAGTGAAAGTGTAGTCAAAAATTTACGTTTCTGAGTAATAAGTTAACTTAGAAAATTACTCTTAAGCGCAGCTGTATAGATTGCATAACTCTCAACCCATTAAAGAAAAAAATAATATGGTCCATTCTCAAAAATCTTTAATTAGCTCCGCACCAAAAATATTCTTTGCACACGGACCAGGCGATGCTGCAGGAACTCTTAAAAGCTGGGCATCGAATATTGAAGATGATTCCATTATCGCTAAAACATATTCAGGCCAGGTATTTGATCTCGCGAAAGAGCTTGGCTCAGAGCTTCTGGTAATCACAGACAACCTTAGTAGCCATAAGCTTGACGCTGACAAGATTTCAGTAGAATCAATGCCTCGCGGGGAAATGGGAAACGGTTGGAAATACTTGGTCAATATGAAAAAACATGCTGAGCGTGTCGCGGGCAGAGCAAGTGAGTTTGGAGCAGACGTCGCTATTGTTTCGCTTCATTATGGGCTTTTATCTTTGTCGGCTTTTAAAAAATACCAAATCCCGGTTATTCTGGATATGCACAATACGCTCTGGCCTATGGGGGTCGAGCCACATTTTTTGCGAAAATTATTACTTAAGACTATGGCTTTTAACGGTGGAAGCGGTCTAGAAGCCGCAATAGCGGTCTCACCAGAGTGTGGTCGCCAGCTAAATAGATTAATAGCAAAAAAACCAATCTTTGAGCACATTCCTCAATACCCAGAAAACCTTAAGAATATTAGCAGTAACAAGAAACCTATTTCCCCTTCAGAGGAATTCAGAATTCTATTTGCTGGTCGCATAGAAAAGAAAAAAGGCATATTCGACATACTCGAAGCAGCAGAAATACTGATTAATGAGGGATATCCTCAGGTGAAATGGATTATTGCCGGATCAGGAAGTGCCGAACATCAATTAAAAGTCGAAATTGAACGCCGTAACCTCTCATTCCACTTTGAATTAAAAGGTCAACTCTGCCGATCAGACTTGACCGAAGAGTTAATCAAGGCAAATGCGACAATTACCCCAACACGTGCTGGATTCGCCGAAGGCTTAGCAAAGGCTCCATTAGAATCTCTTATAGTCGGCATTCCAGCGCTATTGAGCTCTGTTGTTCCTGCCGCCGAAGTGGTGAAGAATTCCGCAATTGTATTTGATCCGTCATCACCCACCGAGATTGCCAGTTCGGTGAGGCACGTATTAGAAGTTCCAGCGTATTATGATTCACTATGCAAAAGCTCAAAAAACCTTCGGAACTTATTATTTAATAATAAATATTCATTCAAAAATGCCGTTCTGAACGCCTTGGCAATAGCTCAGGGAAATAATTAACTGACAACTTATAATTGTCTCGCTTTGCGACAGGGAGCATATTTTAGGGTGTCCCTCTGCAAAAATCATAAATTCAAGATTACTACTTGTATCCAAGCGTATTAACACTGTTTATTGTGTGCACTCCATATCGCCATAAGCTTGTCTGATATACTCAAGCACAGCCTGGGCGGTAAAATCTCTACTCCAATTACTTTTTGTCTGGTTTACTGCCTGTTGCGTAAATTCATCAATTGACTGGGAAAGACCAATCGATTCAAGATAAGATTCAAATGTTCTTTTCGGCTCGAGAAATGAGTCCTTTCCTACCGTAGAACTAGTGTCGCTGGTGACCGGTCGCCATGTATCGATATCGTAACTCACCCCCTGAGAACGAAACCACTCAGCACTATCGAGATCCGAGAAATATTTATTTTCTTCGAACACAACAGAATCTATTTGGTCGGCAATTAAAACACGCATATTACTATCAATAAGCTGAATGTTATTTCCTGATATACGAATATTCTCCTTAGGGTCTGAATTCATACTAATAGCTCCAGTTTTAGAACTTGGATTAGGAGCAATTAATCCATGAATGGTGTTTTCAGCAATGGTAACGTCATTACTATGCCCATTAAGCCTTATACCTACGAGGTTTTTTACCTGAAGATTATCTGTATGCAATACATAATTACCACAGATCAAACCACCATCCCAATCTGTCGCATCAATATTCCATCCCAATGTCCTATTTGTTGGCTGGTCACGACCAATTGCCAGCATTACATTGTTAATAATGGTGATGTCCTTCCACCGCGGCCCAGTACCATAATCTGTATTACCACCTGCGCTAATGCCAATTTCTCCACCAACATATACATTATCTTCCATCCATAAGTCATGGGATTTTATTGAGTCAATATTACTATCTGAATCAGAACTAGCAGTCCATTTATTCTGGATACTAGATGAGCGAAGAAAAATATTCCTAATAAATTTCGAGTTAAAAGACTTAGCAAAATAGGTATTATGGTTGAACATATTCCCCTGCCCTTCATCCTTTTCGTTGCCAGTACCCACTTGTTGCTTATACCAACCATTGTGATCAAAAATATTTTCCTCTAAAAGTGCAGAGGTATGGGTAGCATATATTCCCTGAGAGTGATCACGCTCACTATATGAGTTTCGGATAGTATTCCTTCGAACAACAACATCTAAAACATCACCTCCACCATTAATACTGACACCCTTACTAAAGAAATTAAAATCATTATTTTCCAGTAATAGCGTACCCATAACTGATTCTTTTGGGGAATATATTCTGATTGCTGTTGACTCACCTACCAGGCCCCATCCAGAAAATTCGGCAGACTCTGGATTTCGTTTATATGCATAAAATGCCAGACCAGTAATTGCTATATACCTCCTATAAGACCAAATTCTAAAAGTCTCATTAGCATCACTTTTTATCATTGGACGCTGTTCACCTGACCCATAAGATGTAATAACGGAGCGCTCTGTTACTGAACGTCCTGTATTTAACTGAACCTTGTCATGAATCTCCCAAACATCACCACGACGAAGAAGAACCCAATCTGGATATCCTTCACGAGTATTTGCATATGCTGCCTCAATAGTTTTAAAAGGCTTAATCAGACCAGGATTATCGATATCACTTAGGTCTCTTGGCGCATAAAACTCAGCAGTTTCATCATCACCAACAGAAGAACTTACATAAATTAGTCTTGAATCTTCAGAAGGGGTAATAATTGACCAACCACTTTCATCCCAGCCATTGACTTCACGAGGATAAAGGTTAAATTCACCGGGCTGGACACTGTATTCATTTTGGTTTGTTTCATATTCAGAGTTAGTGTCAGCTGTGCTAGCCACCGGGGCCTCCGGCTCTGATGTAGAATCAGTTATCGTCTGCTCACTAGTAGCAATAGGTGTGATTGCTAGATTTTCTGAGCCGTCTTCCTCAGTAGGTGTTGATTTACAGGCCGTAAGGCCAATCATTACTAGAATAAAAACCAAAGATTTATATTTAAACATCGCTAACCACTCCCGAATAGAAACGACCTGAATCGTATCCACCTTTTACTGAACTGTCTCTGGGAACACCCAAGATGCGTGATCCAAGTTTAATAGTTCCACCCAAACTCTGAAATAGCTCACATTCACACCAAAACCTAATATGGAAAAGGTTGTAATTAAGTGCTTATGGGGGCTTGACGCTTAGCTTTACTCCCCATTTTTAGTTGCTACCAATTAGATTAGATCGCTTTGAGCGCCAGAACCTAATTATTCTTGTCACTCGACTCAAATGATCTATTCTTAAAGGAATAGAAATAAGGAAACACCCAATGCCCCGCTCCCTTCACAGGCGATCATTTTTAAACAGTATTTTACTGTTCACCCTAGTGCCCTTGGCAGCTACCAAGAAACCACCGTTGACTAAAAAACCAGCAAATGACAATCAACAGATACTTAGAGCTATCAAAAGCCTGGATCAGGATTTCGTTTCTGTTAATGGATGGGTTTTACCGAAAGAAACTCTAATTAAGGGTATCCGCTAGCATGCTCTTTGATTTTAATTTACAAACCGACATAGATAAAAACTATGATGTCTGTGTAGTGGGTACAGGCCCAGCAGGTATTACATTAGCAAGAAAGCTCTCAGCGGCTGGTCAAATAGTCCTTTTGCTTGAAGCCGGCGGACTTGATTACTCAGAACAATCACAGGATTTTTATGAGTGTGAGGCAGTCGGCCATAATGCTTGGCCAAAGTTTTCCCGACTGAGATACTTTGGCGGCACCTCCAATCACTGGTCGGGGCGCTGCAGACCCTTTGATAGTTCTGACTTTAACCCTCGAGAGATAAATGGTCTTCCAGGATGGCCCATCAGGTACAGTGAGATTGAGCCCTATCTTGACGAGGCAATGGAAATACTCGACTTAGACAAAGAAATGGGATTTCAACCGGCCAATGACGATCTTCTCAAAAGACATTTTTCGCCAGATGCCTATGCAAAAAGCCCCCCTACTCGCTTTAAAGGTACATACCTGTCTGAAATTGAAAGCTCAAAGAATATCGATTGTTATTACAATGCTACCGCTATTGATATGAGACTAGATAAATCTCATCAATCCATCACCCATATCAAGATCAGTAATTACAATAGTTTTTCAACCACAGTTTCTGCACAGAAATTTATCCTTTGTCTTGGAGGCATCGAGACACCCCGCTTTATGCTCAACTGCAACAACCAAATTTCAACGGGCATTGGCAATTCCAGTGATATGGTTGGGCGCTGTTTTATGGAACATTTAAACGTACGGATGGGTTCCTTTCTTTATCGTGATTTAGATAGTACAGCAGGCATGCAATTTTATTCGGATGATGTTTTTGTCAACAAGAATACTATCGGAAAATCTAATATCACTTTTGGCATTGTCAGACAAATAAAGTCCTACGGACGAACAAAAGAGATAAAGAATTTCTTTAAGAATCTCGCCTGCCAGATGGAGATTGAAGACAAGGTTCAGTTTATCAGTGAATTTAAATGCCCTGGCATGGGAAATATTGGCACTTTGATAGAACAATCTCCAAATTTAGACAGCAGAGTGTCCCTAAGCAAGGAAACTGATAGCTTTGGGCTCAACAGAACAAAATTTGACTGGCAAATAAATGACTTTGACAGAAAGACCATCAGGGAAGCAGGACAAGCTGTAGCAATAGAGTTTGCCAAGGCAAATCTCGGATCAGTTCGTCTGGCTGACTTTATTTTGGATGATACGAAAGAAATTGAATTTGGCCGTCATGCTCATCATATGGGTACAACAAGAATGTCAAAAGACCCAAAAAATGGTGTGGTCGATACAAACTCAAAAGTACATGATCTCGACAACCTGTATATCGCTGGCAGCAGTGTTTTTTCAACCGGGGGCGCCTGTAATCCAACCATGCCAATTCTGCAGCTAGGTCTGCGGCTTGTAGATCACCTTACAGCCACATAAGAAATAATTAACATTGTCTATGGTCGGTAATTTCATTTAGCAGGGCGGATTCTAAAATTTCCGCCGACTTATCCCAGTCGAAAGATTTTACATAGGATGCGCTATTACTGCTCATCTCACGCCATGAAGGCTCATCCATAGAGAGCACCCTGATTATTTTTTTAGCCATATCTTGGGCATCACCCACATTAACCAGAAAACCGTTGTGACTATCCTTTATATAGTCCTCTGGCCCACCACAGCGAGTTGTCACCACTGGGCAGCCACAGGCTGCGGCTTCAATGCCAGGCATACCAAATCCCTCAAGTGTCGAGGGCAGCAACCAACAATCAGTCCTTTTATACAACTCTGGGATCAAATCCTGAGTTGGGCGAAAGAAATACTCGAAGTTTGCTGGCGGCTTGTGTTCGGGTTTCAGTTGGTGAGAACCAAAACATATAACCTTTAATTCAGGAATAGTCATCTGGACAATTCGGATTGCCTCAAAAGCAGTTGCCGCGCCCTTCCACTCGACAATCCCGTATAACATGCCAACTGTTGGAATCGACTGCTTTATTCGTGGCTGAAAATTAAATTGTTTCCAATCCACGCCGTTTGGAATTAATACTGAACTTTCGTCACCATAGTCTTCCGCCATCACCCGCTTTAACCAGTTGGCAATAACAAGCTTTTTATACGGCAGACGGTAAGTCTCCTTAACAGACTCAATATCACCGCCATGTAGTTCATGATGCCTGATAAAGTAAGCTTTTTTTCCCTTTCCTTCAGGCCAGTCTTTTATCCAATGCGCTGTTTCCCACCAGGTCGCTATTGTGAAATCTGCATCGGGAACATCGGTCTCAATAATCACTCGACGCCGAACTGGAATCAAGTTAGCCGTGCTTTTCTCAAAATGATGGACTTGCTTTCGGTTCCTGTATCTTTTGATCCAGTAGCGAATAAATGTTCGAATGCGCCAAATCGTTGGCATCTGCGGGGGAAGATCAACAAAGACCATATTGACCCTATGCCCCCTGCGAACCATTGCTTCAGCGATTAAACGATTAGATTTAACTCCACCAGCAAGGCTTGGGCGAGGGCATATCCAGTTGATAGTAAGTTTTTTATCCGTCATAGCAGCAATCCTTATTCACTCATCCAGTCTTTGCTGTCGACGTAACCTAAAGTAAGCAGCAGTTCCCCAGCGACATTATCAAAGTCTTTTCTCTCATTTTCGGTTAAATCATCTCGCCATCGCCCAAGACTACGACTAGAAATTTTCTCTTTACTATTTTGATTGTTAACTAAGCGTCCAGCGTTCATATTGTCAGCTTTGCTGGCACTGGGGTCGACCATAGAGGGTTGGTAATCTTCATCAAGAAATTCACATAATTCTCTCAGTACAGTTTCAGGGTCTGCAACTAAGTCTTCATATTTAATTTCATGGTAGTTAGGGTGTCCTCTATAAGCGAGACCGCTACTGGTATCGTTCAACCATCTCTGGGCACATTCCGCGATAGGGCGATTGATATGACTGGGCACAATTTTACCGTTCTCAATCTTTTCTTTAGGGTGATTCCGCAGTGAGCAAGCGACATCTCGACCGTCTCTAATGATGTGAATAAAACGACCTTTGGGAAACCAGGTTAATAACTTGCCAATAACCCTGACATTATTTGGGGTTTTATCTGCAGGCCTAGCCTTGCCTGCTTGAGAACTCTGCTCGATATAAAAATCTTCAGCGAAATTCACTAGATTTTCTGCGGCCTGCGCATTTGAAATAAGAATTTTCTCATCAAGATTCCACATCTTTGAAATATTATTCGGCCAAAATGGCAGCCCAAACATCGATGTCTCTGGGCCGCAAAATAGCTTCGAGTGACGATTGAGCATTTCTCGCAATAAGGTTGTGCCACTTCGCCCACAGCCGCCTATTAAAACTAGGGGAAGCTCAGAGCGAGCAGATAGGTCATACCAATTGCGCTTGATTAGAGCCCGTTCATAGCTTCTTATGTGCCAGCGCTTAAAATCTCTAATTTTTCGCCGTAAAAATCCCAAACATCGGCGATAAAACCCCGGTAAATTACCCACCATTTCTAAATCCTTTCATCCTTGAGATATTACTGTTTTAACCCATTATCGATCATGAGTGCTAGCTGAAAAAACATCTGATTAAACGTTGGCCCCAAATCTTCCGAGTAATTAGCTATTAACTGGGAAGCTGGTAGATCTATCACAGGGTCAAGAATATCTAATGCATCTGACATTTCCAATTCCAGCCGCTTTTCCTGCCATTCAGGTGCATATTTTTGCAGGGCAACCATATCAAACCAGCTATTGGGGACATTGTTCCAAACTTTGGAACCCTGTGGCTTGGTGCTCAATGCGGGGAGACTTACCCCCCTGCGCTTCCCAGCACCAGGTAATTGACCCGTATTAGCGTCATGGATATGGCCCAGTTCACCATAAAGTATGGCGAATGCTTGAGAGGCAACTGATCCCGAATAACGGCTTTCAGGTAATAGCTTCGTCGCAAATTCGGTTATATATCGGTGTAGGAATAAAGTTTCAAACGCGAATAATTTGCTGTTACCCATAATATGCGCGAGATCGTCCTGACGACTAGTAGGCCAAAATTTCACCCACTCTTCAGCAGTAGACGGGCGTATCTTTTTAACTTCATCTAGCCGATAAGCTCTTCGGGCTCTCACCTGTTGACGAATTTCAGCACTCAAGTATTTTTCCAATCTATAACGGCCCAGATTACTACCAATCCCAGGCAGATGAACTGGCTGAGGGATATTCAAGACTTTACGAAGCACAACCCCTAGGCGCTCTTTAGGGCCCTTTGGACGAAAATACTCTTTCTGCCATTTCGGCATATAGTGATCTTTAAGATAGGTATCGCTTAACTGGCCACCGAGAATGACATCAAACTTATTAGATAGTCCAGATTCCGGGATACATAGCCCATGCAACATGGCTCTCCGCTCAGTACCTAGTATAGCCGGGCCCTGGTCTAATAATAGGCGAGTAAAATAATCTTCTGATCGGCGGGCAAAAACATGCTCACACCCAAACTTTTTGGCGACAGCTTGAGCGGTGTCAGTCTCATAATTTTCGTGAGTTACATAAGTGATCGCAGTTACCTTTTCTTTAGGCAGAACTGCCAGAACTGCGCGGGAATCTAGGCCCCCACTCAAAGTAACGCCAATAGAATCTACACTCTGGGCTATATCCGATCCTGCAGCGCGCATCCGTTCAACCAATTCATCTACCAGTCCTTTTTCTGGAGAATCGGGTTCATCTGGCGTCAAAAGTACAGTTTCATCGATGATAGGAGCTAAATCATTAAAGCTAATATTAATAATTGATGCGGGATTAAATTCAGTTATTCCATTGCGGCTAGTAAATGGAAAGCTGACATTGTTGTGAACCAATAATTCTCCCAGAGAAATTGGATCGAAGTCTTGTTGACGATCAGAAAGTATCGCTAAGGCCTCTACATCTGTGCCGATACCCACCAATTTCCCATTTGCGCTATGGGCACAGTACACCGGCTGAGCACCCATGTGGTCTGTCAAAATAGATATTTTTTGTGCACTAACTTTTACCAGAGAAAACATTCCAGTAAGACTATTCAGCAGCCCTTTCGGATCTATTGAATCATTCCACTGCTTGGCGAGAATCAAACAAAAGTCTTTTGATAGCTTATTATCATTCAAAAACCTAGGACGACCGACACAGCCCACTAAACTAGCCATATCAACACAAGGAGCATATCCCACACCAGGCGACTCCTGAAGAATCAGCTGTCCCCAAGCATAGACTTTCGAGTGAATTGGACGATCATCTAACCATGGGCGCTGTCGCAACGCCTCTATTATTTTTTCAGAAGTAATAGAGGCGCCAAATTGAATAATAAAATCACTCATTGCCTGTTATACCGAGATTCCATCCGTCACCCATAAACCAATAAAAATAAAGACTATTGAGATAATAAAGGCACTAAAGTCCACTGCTGGCAACCATACTTTGTGCTTATTTAAGGTGACCGCTAAAAATGGGTAACCAATAATTTTAGAGAGAGCAACACCGGCTATCAGCCCTACAGTATTGAAATAATAACCTCCGATGACCATACAGATTACAAGCAATATAGCTCTGGACACCTGAAACAGCATAAAGCCAAATGAATCCCCAAAGGATAAAAGAGCGGTACCCGCAGTTGCTGTAATAACACTGCCAACTGTGCCTATAGCAAGGATTTGAAGCATCCACCCGGCAGAGTAATAGCGAGGATCATAGAGAAACTCAATGACAAATTGGCCACAGATCACCATAAACCAAGTTGCCGGTAAGGTGATTAAAAGTAGCGGAATACGCCCGCGCTGTATTTTTTCTTTAATCGTCGCTTTATCGCCTCTATAAGCCTCGGCATAAACAGGCATCATCACCTGATCATTAATTTTTAAGACCAGTTGCAGCACCATACGCGACCAAATCGCGGCAATAGAAAACATACCCAATTGCTCTTTGGATAAAAATGTACCAAGAATTAATATATCGCCCTGCTGTATTAAAAAAGTTAACGCAGTGCTAAGGAATATCCATTTACCAAAGGAAAAAATATTATCCAGTGATGACGACTCAAGATGAAATTTTGGCCGTTTCTGAGACATCAAGTAAGAGACGAGACATCCACAAAGAGCCCCAAGAACACCGCCAACAGCGATCGCCCATACAGATTGATACTGCCACGCTAAAATCACGGTCAGAGCAATGGTAAAGGCTTGGGTAGCAACTTCCCAACTGACCAACTGAGCTAATTTAAGGTGCCGCTTGAGCGTTAAAATAATTGGCGCATTAAAACCTTGTATGCAGGCTGTAAATCCTATGGCCGGTATTAAGTAAATTAACTCTGGAGCGTTGTATAACAATGATGCAGGGTAAGCCAGCAGAGCACTGACGCCCCAGATTAGAACGCCACGTATAACTTGAAGTGTCCATGCTGTATGTAGATAGGCAGGTTCATCCCCCCGCTCATCGCGCACAATCGATGTTGAAATTCCAACATCAGAAAACATCTTTATACCCTGCAAGACCACCTGAACTAGGGCTAATATGCCAAAAGCTTCAGGAAACAATAGTCGAGTTAGCAATAGATTGCTGACAAGCCGCAAGAACTGTCCAGCACCAAATCCGGTCACAGACCAAATAGATCCATTTACGGCGCGCTTCTTCAAAGATAGAGGGGATTTGCCTACAGCGGAACCCAAAACTAAAAACTCCTTCCTGGAATTTGGCCAACTTTTTCGAAAGCCGCCGTAAAGCATTAATAAATCTTTTTATTAATATAACAATTTTGATTTAAGTCTAGTATAGAGGTAGGATTAGTCAATCAGAAAAATTATATATTAATGGATAAAAAGGAACAGGAACGTTCAAATGCCAGAATATCTCCGCGCTTATATTGTTGTATTTTTACTCTCAAACTTTGTTTTCTGGCTTCTACCCAAACTTAAAGTTAATTTTATAGATAGACTGGAGATTAAGCAGTGGAGAAATTACTGGTTAATAGTTACCACTCTATGCTTTTTTGTTACCAATATTTGGCTTTATGTTGCCTGTCTTACCGTGATTCTCGTCTATGCCAATCATTCAAAGATTGATCGCCTCCCACTTTTCTTTGCTATTGCCTGCGCTTCACCTCTGTATTCATTTACCATCCCTGGATTTGGGGTTATAAATTACCTTATAACTTTAAGCTTCACGTCTTTGCTTGTGCTATTCCTATTATGGCCTGAGGCGCGAAGAAACAAAACCCGACCAGTATCTGTCTACCCTTTCTATGGCGCCGTCATCGCCTATGTAATTGCCATATCGGTACTGGATTCACGTGACAACACGGTAACTAATTCACTTCGGTTATTCGTTACTTACTTTATAAGCATACTTTTCCCATTTCTAGTTATTAGTAAATCCATACACAGCGTTGATTCCCTAAAAAAATGCCTCTTCACGCTGACTTTATGTTTAACACCCCTAGCATTGATAGGCTGCTTTGAAAGCATAAAATATTGGAAATTATACTCTTCAGCGTTCGTGAATGTTTTAGGGGAAGATAGCTTTCTACGCTATGGATTACGTGGCGACTCTTTACGATCTAGCGCTCTTTTTGCGAGTCCAATTGTGTTTGGCTATATGATAGTAATCGGCTTAGGACTCTTACTATTCGTACAGAAATACAGCAATAAAACCAATCTAATAAAGTTTATTTTTATTATATTCATACTCGCACTTTATTTAACTAAAGCCCGGGGGCCTTGGCTTGGAGCCATTGTAATGGTAATACTATATATCTGGTCCGGACAAAACAGATTTGGAAATTTTTCAAAATTTACATTTGGTTCTGTAATTGCCGTAATAGCCTTAAGTATGACTAGCTTTGGCGAAAAACTAATTTCAATGCTGCCCTTTGTTGGCTCTTCAGATACTCACGAAGCATCCACTGTTGAGTACAGAATTCAGTTACTTGAGCAGGCGCAGACTCTTTTCCAAAAAAACCCACTATTTGGATTGGCTAATTATCGTGAATCATCAGAAATGGAAGCTATGCGCCAAGGACAGGGAATCATCGACGTTGTTAATTCATATATAGATATCGGTCTAAGCTACGGCATAGTTGGCTTAGGGCTATTCTTGTTTATATTTCTCGGGTTATTTTTTACTGTTCTGAAGAAGGTCCGCTCCTTACCTTCTGAACAGGAGGATCTTATTAATATTGGCAGATCGCTCTACGCCATATTAGGTGCCGTCTTATTTATCATATTCACAGTAAGTTCGATTAACTATATTCCGATATTCTATTGGCTTATTGCTGGTTTGTGCTCAGCCTATATAAGGCTCTGTAACACAACTATAGAGAAACAAAGGCAAAGCCCTGTTCCGGTCTAATCAGCAATTAGCTCAGATAGTTTTTTACTTAACTGCTGATTGCCCTGCCATGAGAGATGGATGCTATCGCCATGAGGCTTAATTCCTTCCTTATATAAGGCTTTGTAAAAACGCAGCGTACTAAAAAACTCAACCTTATGTTTTTTTGCAATGGCTGCATAATAGGTTTCACCCTTAGCGGAACCATTAATGGCTTCTTTTTTGGTTGCGTGAAATACCATTACAACTTGAGCGTAATCCCGTTTCAGCAATTCGAGCAAATCAACAAGACTAGCTTCTGACAGTGATAGACGTTTTTTAAAAGGAAGCTCTATTACATCACCTCTTACCTTATCTTCGAGGCGTTCACCTGCACTTTGTAAAAAATCATGCAATGCAGAGGTAGGCTCCACCACTCTATAAGGCGTTAATCTTCTAGTCATATAGGGAATATCGGATCGATCATGGGACGAGAGAACTAAAAATGCTGTATTACCTTTAAAGGGACCGAACCTTTCATAGAATGCCAACATATTGCCAGGCCCCCAGCTAGATGCTGCAAGACTGCCTACAACAATAGATTCATCTTGCAGCTCAAGCTTCAACTGTCTATTAAGGATAAATGCTAGGGTTTGCGTTTGATCTAGGGTGTGCTCACCATAGACAACGCTGTCACCTATAACTGCATAAAAGGGCTGTTTTTTATCGCGATCAAAGTCGACGCTACGCATACTATAACGATTCACACTAATCTCATTACCAAACCGTTTATAGGACATCTGTGGTTTAAGGTAGTACTCGATGTCTTCATCGAGTACTACCAAAGGAGCCTGACCGAATCCTAAAAGGTAGGAAATCGCATTTGCCAGCAGCGCTAGACTCAGGAATATTGCTAAACCTTTAAGACTTTTCTTTACTAAGAATAACGGCGCCATAAGAATCCTTTTTATGCGAATTTTTTTCTAATTTTATAAAAGTATCTTTCAATATATCTATGCACCAGAAAAGCATACAGAGTGCTAATGCTCATCGAACTAACCAATAGATAAAACGGCATAATTTCATGGTTCGTCGCCTTCATCAGAAAATTAATAACAAAGAAGTGAATCAGGTAGATAGAATAGGAATAGATACCTATTTTCTGAAACAGTGAAGTGCTGAGAAAGCTAAATATCCAGTGCTTGTAACGACTAATAGCTAAGTAAAACAAGGGCATCAAAGCCAGCCCTTGCAAGGTATAGCGCAGCGTTTGCCTGAATACAATATCACGATACATAAAGGTGAATATAAGAACAGAAACTGCCGAGATTATAGCCAACCAATGCTTGAATCTTAACTCGCTATTATTACCTTCAAATCGAACAGGGTTAAAGGCAACAGCTAATACACAGCCAAATAAAATGGAGTCAATGCGGGTATCTGTTGCATAATATATCCTCTCCTGAAAAAAATCTGGGGAGAGGACAAGATTTAACCTCCATGCTAAGACAAAAAAACATATCAATAACAACCATAGAATAATTCCGAAATTGCTTTTAAATCTCAACAAAATAGCTAGCAGTAATGGGTATACAAAGTAGAAATGCTCTTCAACAGCGAGAGACCAAAACACACCAGTTCCAGCAGGAATACTATTGGCCTGTTGAAAATAAATACCATAGTAATTTGCAAAATAAAACAGTTGCGCCATAAACCCATAGAATGTTGCTCCGCCATCAGAGAGCCCCAAGAACACCGCCAGATAGGTAATGATAAGAGTAATCAGAAGAGGTGGTGTTAAACGCAGAAACCTTCGGATATAGAAGTTTTTTATCTCAAGGTAATTCTTATTTAAGAATTCCTTAAGCAACAAAGTTGTAATCAAGTATCCGCTTAAGAAAAAAAATACCGTTACTCCAAATCCTCCCGGAACCACATGCCCAAATCCAGCATGGGATATAAGAACAAGAATTACTGCCAATGCTCTTATTCCATTTAAAGATGGGATATCTCTGAAAACATTTAATGGGTTAATATTTTTTTTCGACTCATCCATATATCAATCTAACACTCAACCCCATCCAACTCAGGCAGCATCTCCTTAATCTTCACCCCCTTAGCCTCTTCCAACCAATGAGCGACCTCTTCCACCTCTTTGGTCTGGGTCTTAGTCGGACGAATCACCGCCGATAGATTGCGGTCTTTAATCACATCCAGAATCAAACCGGCGTTAATACTCTTGCGTTCGTCAGCAAAGGCATAAACCAATGCCATATCACAGAGAGTATTAATCCGTCTTGGCACGCCCTCTGAAAAGCAGAAGATGGCTGCAATGGCATCGGTGGTGAATATGGATTTAGGGCTTCCTGCGGTTTTGAGACGATGCAGAATATATTTACCTGTATCCACGTAATCCATAGGCCGCAGATTGAAATCTACCCCTATTCGTTGGGCAAACTGGGTTAATCTTGGGTTATTTAGCTTTTCAATTAACTCGGGCTGGCCAATCAGTATTAACTGCAAGAATACGTCGTTGGAAATATTGATATTGGAGATCAATCGTAACTCTTCTAAGGTTTCTTCAGAGAGGTTTTGCGCTTCATCAATCACTAGCAGAACGCGCTTGCCATCGGAATACTGGTCCATGACAAACTCGGTGAATTTGCGCAGCTTTTTGGCATTCTCAGGGTTGGGCTCTTCGAGATCAAAGGCATCCAATACCCAGGTCATCAGGTTGCCAAACGATGCGTGGGTGTTATTAATCACTCCAATCACCACCTCTTCGCCTTCTTGGGCAAGCAGGTAATTAACCAGTGTGGTC
>Ga0209094_1000678_pt1 | contig 23023 bp, 16 predicted proteins | sample COGITO_mtgs_1004_2_FD_184790 | JGI IMG/M metagenome (GOLD analysis project Ga0209094, IMG submission 184790) | Pelagic marine microbial communities from North Sea - COGITO_mtgs_100430 (SPAdes) (version 2) | ecosystem: Environmental > Aquatic > Marine > Epipelagic ...
TTGTCGGGGTGGCAGGATTCGAACCTGCGGCCTCCACGTCCCAAACGTGGCGCGATAACCGGGCTACGCTACACCCCGAATTGGTTATCTAAATATCTTTTTGCACCTCTTTTTTTGATTTTACGCTCCAAAATTAATGCTTCACTTCTACTATTAACTTCAATCTTATAAATCAACTTCCAAGGCAAACCCCTTTTGGTTGATTTAACATAACCGTTGTTATGTCTTAATAATCTACTTTCAATATTTGCAGTTTGACCTACATAATACCTTAATATCGTTTCACTATAAAGAATATAAACATGCATCAGTATCCTTTTTAATGTGGTGGTCACGCCTCAGCGTGACGGCCTCCACGTCCCAAACGTGGCGCGATAACAATTCCGTTGGCTTTGCAAGCCGGGCTACGTCCTGTCACGCATTTTCTGCGTGATACACCCCGAATTTGTTATCAAATTTGTTCTTAAAATAAATTAAAAACTAAAAAACAAATTAACAACAGACATTCTATTAATTTTAAAAGTGCCTACGAATAAACGAAAACACTTTAGTCGGGGTGGTCACGCTTCTAGCGTGACGACCTCTTTGTCGGGGTGGTCACGCTTCTAGCGTGACGACCTCTTTGTCGGGGTGGCAGGATTCGAACCTGCGGCCTCCACGTCCCAAACGTGGCGCGATAACCGGGCTACGCTACACCCCGAATTGATTATCTAAATATCTTCTCGCACCTCTTTTTTTGATTTTACGCTCCAAAATTAATGCTTCACTTCTACTATGAACTTAACTAAAAAATACATGAAAATTCATTCATATCCTTTTTAATGTGGTGGTCACGCCTCAAGCGTGACGGCCTCCACGTCCCAAACGTGGCGCGATAACAATTCCGTTGGCTTTGCAAGCCGGGCGACGTCCTGTCACGCATTTTTTGCGTGATACACCCCGAATTGATTATCTGTTGTTAATTTACTTCTTGCGGAGAGACAGGGACTCGAACCCTGGCGACAGTTACCCGTCGACAGATTAGCAATCTGCTCCATTACCACTCTGGCACCTCTCCTATTAAATGAACTTCAGCAATTAAAATTGCGGTTGCAAATGTAACTTTTCATTATCTAGAACGCAAACTATTTTTTTACTTTTTTGTAAGCTTTTTTAATTTAGTCCGGATATTCAATGCGCAAGTGGTACATGTTGGCCAATTTTTGCTTCAACACCTTCTTAATGGATTGTATTTCTTTCAAAGTAATATCTGCATTCAAAAATTGATCTGTATCCATTTGTTTGGAAATAATCGCATCTACAAAATTATTTATCTTAGTGGAATTGGGATCCTTTAAACTTTTGGACGCCGCTTCCACGCTATCACACATCATAAGGATGGCCGTTTCTTTATTAAATGGCTTGGGTCCATTGTACGAAAAATCACTATTTTCAAAATCTAAATTCGACTCTTTTTGTTTGTTATAAAAGTAATACACAGTACTTGTACCATGATGCGTTCTAATAAAATCTATAACACGGTCGGGCAAATTGTTTTTCTTAGCCAATTCGACCCCATCAATAACATGGTTGATAATGATTTTCGCACTTTCTTTTGGAGACAACTCATCATGTGCATTGGTTCCTGTCATTTGGTTTTCGGTGAAATAGGTAGGGTTTTTCATTTTGCCGATATCGTGATACAAGGCTCCTACCCTTACAAGCATTGTATTGGCGCCTATTTCGTTAGCGGCAGCTTCTGCTAAATTTGCTACATTTAAAGAGTGGTGGAAGGTTCCTGGCGCCTTATCAGACAGTTCTTTCAAGAGTTTAGAGTTGGTATCTGACAATTCTAACAACGATACATCCGAAACAAGTCCGAAGAGTTTTTCATACACATATATGAGAGGCTGCACAAACAGCGTCGCCAATCCACACAAAACAAACAACAAAAAGGTTTCCCATTTTAAATTATCAATACTTCCTTCATGAATTACAAAAAATGCAAAATAAGACACTATGTATATTAGAGTGATTTGTCCCACAGATATAAATAAATTTGCGCGCTTATAAAGTTCCGAAACGGTTAAGATTGTGACAATACCAGCGATGATTTGCAAAAACATATACTCATAGTTATTTGCGACTACAAATCCTAACAATAGTACCGTGATCACATGCGTAAACAAGCCCAATCGGGCATCAAAAAAGGCTTTCAGTATTAAAGGCAAAATACACAGGGGAACAATATAAATATAAGATGAATTGAAGTTGACAACCAAAGTGGTTAAGAATACCATCAAAACGATATTGAAAAAAATAAAGGTGACTTTGGTATTGTTTGAAAACACCTCCATTCTGTATTTTTTCATAAACAACAATAGCATCAATAAAGCCAATGAAACCAAAACTGTATAAGCCGTCACAACTAGAGTATAGTTTGAATCGGTCCATACCTGTGATTCATATTCAGACACTAATGAGTTTAGAACGGCATACTTATCGCCTTGAACCACTTCCCCTTTTGAGATAATAAGGGTTTGCTTATCGACACGCCCTCTTACTAATTTCATTTGACTTAAGCGTTCTTCAAACGAAATTTGAGTAATGACTTTGTTTAATTGAGCATTGGGTTTTACAACGTCAAAAAACAGTGCCAAGTAACGTTGCTTATAGGCTTCTAAACCCAAAGCTTCCACACTCGATTCTACAAATGATTTTAAATTCGTTTGAAGAAAAAAGCTATCAAAACGTTTGACCCCACTTTGCGTTTTATCAACCAAAATAGAGATCTGCTGATTGGTATCATAATCGTATGAATCTTGAAGTACACCACTTTGATACAATTCATCCAAAAGTACAACTCCCCTATAATATAAGTCTATTTTGATTTGGTCTCTTGGTAGCTCAAAAAACAAGCGGTCAAATGCTGAAGAATACTCCTTTTTAACCGAAGTGATTAGGGTGGTATCCACATCGAAAAAGACAGGAGACTGTAGTGTAATTTGCTGTTTTTCTGCCTCAATTTCTTCGGCTGTTTTTTTGATTGCAAAATCAAAAGGTGCGTATAGATTTTCGGACTGCCAAGGTTTTCCTTTTTCAAAACTGTATCTGAAAGTTCCACTTTTCGGAAACAAATAGACAATTACAAAAGTGGTCAACACAAAAAGAAAGACCTTATAAATTAAGGAGTGATTTTTATGAAAAAGGTTCATTATATCTTTCATGTGTATTTATTATTTATTGTTTCAAACACCATGCTTTAATATGAGTTGGTTCATCTCGCAATTGGAGAGCTTATACTTCAACTAATCCTAACATTATATGATTGTCAACACCCAAAAGTAATAAAAAGAAGTATCTTTTCTCTCTATATTAAAATATTACTACTTTATATATCCTAAATTTTAGTTATTTTCGCATGAACCATCTCTAAATTCTAAATTATGAGTAAAGACGTTGTAATTGTATCCGCAGCAAGAACCCCTATCGGGAGTTTTTTAGGAGGTTTATCCTCTGTTCCTGCGCCAAAATTAGGTGCGATTGCTATTAAAGGCGCGCTTGATAAAATCAATCTAAGCCCTGAACTTGTAGATGAGGTTCTAATGGGCAATGTTGTACAAGCTGGCACTGGGCAAGCCCCAGCAAGACAGGCCGCTATTTATGCGGGCATTCCTGATTCGGTACCCTGTACCACGGTCAACAAAGTTTGTGCCTCTGGAATGAAAACGATTATGCAAGCCGCCCAATCAATTGCTTTGGGAGATGCTGATATTATTGTTGCGGGTGGTATGGAAAACATGAGTTCAATTCCGCACTATCACCATGCACGTTCGGCACATAAATTTGGCTCCGTGACATTTGATGATGGCTTACAGAAAGATGGTTTGGTGGATGCTTATGCAAATCAAGCCATGGGAATTTTTGCAGATACTTGTGCAACAGAATATAAGTTTACAAGAGAAGCACAAGATGCTTTTGCGATTCAATCGTACAAACGCTCTACAGATGCATGGAATGAAGGTAAATTTGATTCTGAAGTGGTTCCTGTAGAAGTCCCACAACGAAGAGGAGAACCTATTGTTGTCGATAGAGATGAAGAATACACAAACGTTCGTTTAGAAAAAATACCGAGCTTGCGTGCTGCTTTCACAAAAGACGGAACTGTAACCGCTGCAAATGCATCCACCATAAATGATGGTGCCGCTGCATTGGTCCTTATGAGTAAAGAAAAAGCAAAAGAATTAGGTTTGAAACCTTTAGCCACTATAAAAGGCTATGCCGATGCTGCAAGAGAACCCGAATGGTTCACTGTAGCACCTTCAAAAGCACTGCCTAAAGCATTGGCAAAAGCAGCGATTGATATTTCGGAAGTAGATTTCTTTGAATTCAATGAAGCATTTTCGGTAGTGGGCTTAGCAAACATGAAATTATTGGGGCTAAACGATTCAAATGTAAATGTCAATGGAGGTGCCGTTTCTTTAGGCCACCCCCTTGGATGTTCGGGTGCTCGAATTGTGGTAACCTTATTGAGTGTCCTCGAACAAAATAATGGGAAAATTGGAGCTGCAGCGATTTGTAATGGCGGTGGCGGTGCTTCGGCATTGATCCTAGAACGAAATATTTAAGGAATGCAATACGGCCTTTGCTACCTCAGCGTTGTTGCTTTAAGATCTGAAGCTACGGATACGAGCGAATTAATTTCGCAAGTACTCTATGGCGATCATTTTAAGGTTTTAGAGCACCGTAAATCTTGGAGTCGCATCCGGTTGGGATTTGATAAATATGAAGGATGGATTGACAATAAACAGTTTCAATTTATTGACGAATTGGAATATAAAGAGCTCCACAAATCCGATCCTTTAATGACCACGGATTTGGTTGATTTTATCACAAATCAAAAACAACAATTACATCCTATTTTGTTAGGTTCAGCGCTTAATGGCCTCTCCTATTTAAAACATACATTTGAAGGAGCAAAAGCTATTGGGTCTAAAGACAAATCTAAACTTGTAGAGACTGCTATACTATACCTCAACACTCCTTATTTATGGGGAGGAAAAACACCTTTTGGGATTGACTGTTCTGGATTCGTTCAAATGGTTTATAAACTAAATGGATTCAAAATTTTAAGAGATGCCTCTCAACAAGCATCTCAAGGGGATGCCCTTAGTTTTATCGAGGAAAGTGAACCTGGTGATTTAGCTTTTTTTGATAATAATGAAGGGGAGATTATTCATGTAGGGATGATCATGGAAGACCATCACATTATTCATGCGCATGGTAAAGTTCGGATTGACCTCCTCGATCAAAGTGGCATCTATAATGTAGATACTAAAACACACTCTCACAAACTGAGAGTCATCAAAAAAATTATCCCATAAAAAAAGTCATTCAAATTGAATGACTTTTTAATATCGTAAAACTAAACGTTACTCTTTTGGTTTTAATGAATCCGAAAGTGCTTTAAATTCTTTGTATTTATCCGTATTCCCTACAGCACTGTATATGTTTGCTAAGGTTTTAGCCGCTTGATAATTGCTTGGATCTATGCCAAATGCACTTTCTAAATAAGGAATTGCATCTAAGTATAACTGGTTTCGCTTTGCTTTTAATTCATCGTACTTTCGGTCGTCTGCAGCAGATGATCCTAATTTGTTCATTTCCTCTAGCACTGATTCTTCTTGTCCTAAGATTAAAGCCGCTAAATTTATATAAGCATTGGTATAATCTGGCTTTAATTCGATGGCTCTTTGGTAATATTTTTTAGAACTTTCTAAATCATCCGTTTCTGCAGAAATAACTCCTAAGTTATATTGTAATTCAGAATTATTAGGATCTTTTTGAATGGCAACTTCCAACAACTCTTTAAATTTTACGGTATTACCCATTGAGTAATAAACATTTGCTTCTGTCAATAATAAATTTAAATCTTCAGGAGCTTCTGCTCTTGCTACAGCCATGGCTTGAAGTGCTTTTTCATTGTCTCCATTTTGAACATATATGAGCGCGATGTTTTTAATGATTTCTGGAAACTTAGATTTAGTGGTTTCATCTTTGGGATTGATATGCGATTTAGCTTTCACCGAAAGGTCTCTCAACATCATATTACCAAACGCTTCTTCAACTTGTGTTTCTTTGTTTGTAGCGAGGTAATTTTTTTCAATCCCCGTATAACCTAGACTTCTCAATTCTTCATACATCATAAGGGAACGGTCATATTGCTTGGCATTGACCGCTGTAGAAGCAGCATAAAACAAATAAACCGTATCGTTAGGAGATAATTTATAGGCGTTTTCAAAATAACCTGAAGATGCTTCATATTCATCTGTTCTCAAAAGGGAACTTCCTTTATTAACCAAATGGGCTTTTAAATTTAGCGTTTGATCTTTAACTCCTTGTGCCTGCGCTGGTGCAGTGACTAATTTTAAAGCTTCAATCGATTTTTTGATGGTACTAAAATCGGGCTCGCCATTGTTTAGGTAATAGATACTTCTTTGTAAGTAATATTGACTTTTATATTTTTCGTCCATAGAACCTAAAAGTGCTTCGGCAGCATCAAGTGCCACGCCTGCTTTTTCATAATTTCCCTTTGCTATCTCCTTCGTCGCTGTTTTAATTTCTTTCTTTTGGGCAACAGCAGAAAATCCTAGAGTTAGTGCTATTACAAATACAAGATATTTTTTCATCTTATTTAAATTTTAATAGTTAGTATTAATAGTTATTCTTCTTCTTGAGTATCAACAGTTGTGTCATCTGTTTCAGTAGCACCTGTGGTTTCTTCAGCGCCTTCTTCCGTTAAACCTTCAATTGCTTCGATGTCTTCTTCATCTTCCCGCATTACTTTTGCAACGGCAGCAATCGAATCATTCCCTTTAAGGTTGATCAAACGAACGCCTTGTGTGGCACGTCCCATCACTCTTAAATCTTCTACAGCCAATCGGATTGCAACGCCTGATTTATTAATGATCATTAAATCATCTTCATCGGTTACATTTTTGATGGATACTAAATTACCTGTTTTATCTGTAATTGAAATGGTCTTGACACCTTTTCCACCTCTATTTGTGATTCGGTAATCTTCCAAGCTAGATCGTTTACCATAGCCGTTTTCAGATACGACTAGGATGTTACTTTCCATGTCATCTACAGCAATCATTCCGATCACCTCATCCGCTTCATGCGCTAAAGTAATCCCGCGAACTCCTGAAGCACCACGGCCCATTGGACGGGTTTTGGCTTCTTCAAATCGAATGGCTTTCCCAGATTTTAATGCTAACATCACTTGACTTTCGCCTGTGGTAAGTTTTGCTTCTAGTAATTCATCATCTTCTTTGATCGTAATGGCATTAATTCCATTCGTTCTTGGTCGAGAATATTGTTCTAAAGATGTTTTTTTAACCTGACCTTTTTTGGTGGCCATAATCACATAGTGCGAATTCGTGTATTCTTCGTCTTTTAAATCCTGAGTACAAATAAACGCTTTGACTTTATCGTCTTGTTCTATGTTTATTAAATTTTGAATGGCGCGCCCCTTAGACGTTTTACTACCTTCTGGGATTTCATAAACACGCATCCAGAAACATTTTCCTTTTTGAGTGAAGAACAACATATACTGGTGGTTGGTTCCTACAAATAAATGTTCTAAGAAATCTTCGTTACGAGTGGTGGATGCTTTTTGTCCAACTCCACCTCTATTTTGAGTTCTATATTCTGTTAATGACGTACGTTTGATATACCCTGCATGTGAAATTGTAATGACAACTTGCTCATTAGGAATCATGTCCTCAATCGATAAATCACCTCCAGCATATTCAATCACAGAGCGACGTTCATCACCATACTTATCTTTAACAACAGCAAGCTCTTCTTTAATGATGAGCATACGACGTTCTTTTTTATCAAGAATGTCTTTTAACTCATCAATCGTTTTCATGATTGCATCGTACTCGCCACGTAATTTATCTTGTTCTAAGCCTGTTAATTGTCTTAATCGCATTTCAACAATCGCTTTGGATTGTAGTTCGCTCAGTTTAAAACGTTCGATTAATTTTTCACGGGCTTCTTCAGCATTTGAACAACCTCTAATAATTGCGATGACTTCATCGATATTATCGGAAGCAATGATCAATCCTTCTAATATATGAGCGCGTTCTTCGGCTTTTCTAAGTTCGTAGGTTGTACGACGTACGACCACTTCGTGACGGTGCTCTACAAAATGATGAATCATATCTTTTAGATTCAACATTTCTGGGCGTCCATTTACCAACGCAATATTATTCACACTAAAAGAAGACTGAAGTGCTGTATATTTATAAAGTTTATTTAAGACAATATTAGGAATGGCATCTCTTTTTAAAACATAAACAATGCGCATTCCATTTCTATCTGATTCATCACGAATGGTAGAAATCCCTTCCATCTTTTTATCATTCACCAAATCAGCAGTTTTCTTAATCATGTCTGCTTTATTGACTTGGTATGGAATTTCGGTAACGATTATGCACTCACGTCCATTCACGTCTTCTATATTCGCTTTGGCACGCATAACGACACGGCCACGACCTGTTTTAAACGCTTCTTTCACACCATCATAGCCATAAATAATTCCTCCTGTAGGAAAATCAGGTGCTTTAACATATGTGATTAATTCATCAATATCGATGTCTGTGTTATCTATATATGCTGTAATTCCATCCACTACTTCCGAAAGGTTGTGAGGAGGCATGTTGGTGGCCATACCCACAGCAATTCCTGAAGCACCATTTACTAATAGGCCTGGAATTCGTGTTGGTAATACAGTAGGTTCTTGAAGTGTATCATCAAAATTTAACTTATGATCAACCGTTTCCTTATCAATATCCGCAAGCATATCTTCCGATATTTTACGCATTCTGGCTTCTGTATAACGCATTGCTGCAGGACTGTCACCATCAATCGACCCAAAATTCCCTTGCCCATCAACCAGCATATATCGCAAACTCCATTCTTGAGCCATACGAACCATTGCGTCATAAACAGAGGTATCACCATGTGGGTGATACTTACCTAAAACTTCACCAACAATTCTTGCCGATTTTTTGTGCGCTGTATTGGATCGAACACCAAGTTCATGCATTCCAAATAAGACCCGGCGATGCACAGGTTTTAATCCATCCCTTACGTCAGGAAGTGCCCGAGACACTATTACCGACATCGAATAATCGATGTAAGCTGACTTCATTTCATCTTCTATATTAATGGGGATTAACTTTTCTCCTTCTACCATACTACGTTATATTTTTATTTATTAAATAACCTAGCTAATATACTACTTTTCAAATTATTACTGAGTGAATTTTCATGACTTTTTTTAATCAAATTTATCAACAATTTTAAGAGGCAAAATGGTTAATAAATAGTGGCTTAAAAATTTTGATTTTAATTAGTTTTTGCTATCATTTGTATAAATAAAAAATAAAAAGGTATAGTTTTTGATTTAATGCCTTTGAATTTGTAAATTTAACCAAAGATTTTTTATGGATGATAATTTTTCCCCCAGAGTTAAAGATGTTATTTCTTTTAGTAAAGAAGAAGCACTCCGATTAGGTCATGATTTTATTGGCACCGAGCACCTTATGCTTGGACTTTTAAGAGATGGCAATGGCAAGGCAATCGATATTTTGAACGCTTTAGACGTTGATCTTAGTCATTTGCGTCGTAAGGTTGAAATCCTCAGTCCTTCCAACCCCAATATTATGATTGCTTCTGATGAGAAAAAAAACCTCCACTTGACACGTCAAGCAGAACGGGCTTTAAAAACAACTTTTTTAGAAGCGAAGCTTTTTCAAAGTAAATCTATAAATACAGCACATTTACTTTTATGTGTGTTGAGAAATGAAAATGACCCTACAACAAAGCTATTGAATAAACTAAAAGTAGATTACGATAACGCTAAAGAACAATTTAAATATATGATCACAAACGACGACTACACGGAGACTCCAAAAGCAGCCGCTTTTCCAAGTGAAGATATGCCTAAAGATGAAAATAAAGACAGTTCATTTGGTCAAAGCAGCGTTCAAAAAGGAGTGAAAAAATCGAAAACCCCCGTTCTAGATAATTTTGGAAGAGACCTTACTGAAATGGCAGAACAAGGGAAATTAGACCCTGTAGTCGGACGTGAAAAAGAAATTCAACGTGTCTCTCAGATTTTAAGCCGTCGTAAGAAAAACAATCCTTTGTTGATTGGTGAACCTGGTGTTGGCAAATCTGCTATTGCCGAAGGCTTGGCCATTCGAATCATCAAACGTAAAGTCTCTCGAATTTTATTCAATAAACGCGTGGTTACTTTAGATTTGGCCAGCATTGTAGCTGGTACCAAATACCGTGGTCAGTTTGAAGAGCGCATGAAAGCGGTGATGAATGAGTTGGAAAAAAATGACGATATTATTTTATTCATCGATGAAATCCATACGATTGTAGGGGCCGGTGGCGCTACGGGAAGTTTGGATGCTTCTAATATGTTTAAACCCGCATTGGCACGTGGCGAACTGCAATGTGTAGGCGCTACAACTCTTGACGAATACAGACAGCACATCGAAAAAGACGGCGCACTTGAACGTCGTTTTCAAAAAGTCATCGTGGAGCCAACAACGGTGAGTGAAACGATTGAGATATTAAACAACATTAAAAACAAATACGAAGATCATCACAATGTAGAGTACACAGATGAAGCTATTGAAGCTTGTGTAAAATTGACCAATCGTTATATGACCGATCGGTTTTTACCAGACAAAGCGATTGATGCGTTGGACGAAGCAGGCTCAAGAGTTCACATCACAAATATTGATGTTCCTGACCAAATCGTGGAACTAGAAGCACAACTTGAAGAAGTAAAAGTGACTAAAAACTCTGTGGTTAAAAAACAGAAATATGAAGAAGCTGCCAAGCTAAGAGATGACGAAAAACGTTTAGAAAAGAGTCTTGCAGAAGCGCAGGAAAAATGGGAAATAGAATCTAAATTAAATCGCATTGTTGTCAGTGAAGACAATGTAGCTGAGGTAGTTTCCATGATGACTAGCATTCCTGTGAACCGTATTGCTCAAAAGGAAAGTAATAAATTATCAAAACTTCCAGAGCTCATAAACGGAAAAGTAATTGGTCAAGATGAAGCGGTTTCAAAGGTGGTGAAAGCTATTCAGAGGAATCGTGCGGGACTTAAAGACCCCAATAAGCCCATTGGGTCATTTATCTTTTTAGGACAAACTGGCGTCGGTAAAACACAGCTTGCCAAAGTACTTGCTAGAGAATTATTTGATAGTGAAGATGCATTGATACGAATTGACATGAGTGAATACATGGAGAAATTTGCCATCTCACGATTGGTCGGTGCACCTCCAGGATACGTTGGTTATGAAGAAGGTGGACAACTGACCGAAAAAATCAGACGTAAACCTTACGCAGTGGTTCTTTTAGATGAAATTGAAAAAGCACATCCAGATGTATTTAACATGCTTCTTCAAGTGCTTGATGATGGATTTTTAACGGATAGTTTGGGTCGAAAAATTGATTTTAGCAATACAATCATTATCATGACCTCGAATATTGGCGCTCGAAAATTGAAGGATTTTGGCTCTGGTGTTGGGTTTGGAACTGCCGCTCAAAAATCTCAAGAAAGTTCCAATGCACGTTCGGTAATTGAAAACGCACTTAAAAAAGCTTTTGCACCAGAATTTCTAAACAGAATTGACGATGTGGTCGTTTTCAACAACTTAGAAAAAGAAGATATTGATAAAATTATTGACATCGAACTTGCGAAACTTTTGGAGCGTATTTCAGAATTAGGATACACCCTTAAATTAAGCACAAAAGCAAAAAGTTTTATTGCTGAAAAAGGATTTGACAAGCAATACGGCGCACGCCCTTTAAAACGTGCCATTCAAAAATATGTGGAAGATGCCTTAGCAGAGGAAATTATTAAATCCAATGTGCATGAAGGGGACACCATCACGATGGATATTGGCAAAGATGATGCGAAATTAGACGTCAACATAACATCGCCCAATGAGGCGAAAGAATTGTAACAATGAAGAGGCTGTCTAAAAAGCTACATTTTGTCAATCTGAACTAGTTTCAGATTCTAATAATATTTTGAAAATCAATGTATTAAAATTCTGAAATAAACCTGCCTACCGTCAGGCAGGTTCAGAATGACAGGTTTTCATACTTTTTAGACAGCCTCTTTTTTTTCAAGGTTTAATCAAATAAGACATCGTTTTCTAGTTCAAGTGTCTGAATGAATTTGATGGCTTCCTGTATATCATCATGAAGTACTCTATCTTCCGTTACTTTTGGAATTTCCGTTCTGAAACTAGACAGAATCCCTCTTAAAAATGGAGATGTTTTTTGGTTTCTAAAAAACAATGCTTGAGAAGCATTTAGCAATTCAATTGCTAAAATACGCTCTACATTTTCTAAAATTTGATAGGTTTGAATAGCCGCATTGGCACCCATACTCACATGGTCCTCTTGTCCGTTAGAAGATACAATGGAATCAACACTGGCAGGCGTTGCTAATTGCTTATTGGCACTCACAATACTTGCCGCTGTGTATTGTGGAATCATAAACCCTGAATTTAATCCCGACTTTTCAACCAGAAAAGAAGGCAATTCTCGCAAGCCTGATACCAATTGATAAGTTCTTCGTTCCGAAATATTCCCCAATTCTGCCATGGCAATTTTTAAAAAATCAAATCCAAAGGCTAAAGGTTGTCCGTGAAAATTCCCGCCAGAAATAATTTTATCGTCTTTGGAGAATATGTTAGGATTGTCGGTCACTGCATTTATTTCGGTAATAAACGTGTTTCTAACAAACATCAAGGTGTCTTTAGTCGCCCCATGTACTTGCGGCATACATCGAAACGAATACGGATCTTGAACATGCTTTTTGGGCTGCTTCATTAATTCGCTACCTTCTAAAAAACTCAGAATGCGTTCCGCTGTTTTTATCTGTCCATTGTGAGGACGTACCAAATGCACTAAGGGATCAAAAGGTTCAATTCTCCCATTGTAAGCATCTAATGACAGGGCACCAATAAGGTCCGCCATATAAGATAATTTGAACGACTTTAATAAGGAATGTATCCCGTAAGCCGTCATAAATTGTGTGCCATTCAACAATGCTAAACCTTCTTTAGACTGCAATGTGATTGGCTCCCAATCAAACGCATTTAAAACTTCCGAAGCAGGAGTCTGAACGTTTTTGTACCAAACCATCCCTTCGCCAATAAGGGGCAATGCCAAATGCGCTAAGGGTGCCAGATCCCCAGAAGCACCCAACGATCCTTGAGTATATATGACGGGTAAAATATCGTTGTTATAAAATGTAACCAAACGGTTCACGGTTTCTAACTGAATGCCACTGTGCCCATAACTCAAGGACTTAATTTTCAATAAAAGCATTAGTTTTATGATGGGTTGTGGGACATAATCTCCTGTACCACAGGCATGAGAACGCACTAAGTTTTCTTGTAATTTTGTAAGGTTTTCAGAGTGAATTCGCACATCACACAACGATCCAAACCCAGTATTGATGCCATAAATAGGATCGGAAGTTGCCTCAATTTTTTGATCTAAGTAATCTCGACATTCTTGAATTTTTTGGATCACTTCGTCTGAAAGTTCAATTTTTGAACCTTCAAACACTAAGGTTTTAAGGGTTGATAAACTTAACGCTTTGGTGCTTATAATGTGCATTTAATCGGTGTTTGTGTTGGTCAAATTTGAACATTCCATAATAGATATGCAAATAATTGTTAATTTTTTAATTTTTTAAGAGGATTAACTTATTTTTGATGACATCATTATTTAAAATTTAACACGATAAATATAAATACTATGAAATCAATCCTCACTCTATTTTCATTAATCCTATTATTTGGATCTTGTTCTAAAACGCCAAAAGACTACGCAACACTTTCTGGGAAAATCACCAATGCGAATGAATTTAAAAACATAACAATTAGCAATCGAAAGGGATACACAAAAAACATCAAAGTCAATGACGATGGGACGTTTAGCGATACACTGCATGTAAGAGAAGGTCTTTATCGGTTTTCTGACGGCAATGAAGTTGGTAGTATTTATTTAAAGAATGACAATACCATTTCCTTTACTCTCGATACGAAAGCGTTTGATGAAACTTTAAAGTTTAAAGGAGATGATGCGGATCGAAGTAATTTTATAATTGCCAACAGTCTGTTACAGGAAACTTATTTATCTGAAGATCTTTTTGACGGCACAGAAGCTGAATTCTCAAAAGCATTTGATAAATTAGAAATTGCTTACGATGCATTAAAAACAGAGTACAAACAACTTGACGCCGCTTACTTTGAAGACCAAGACAAAGATTTTAAATCCATGCAAAAAGCTTACAAGGGTTATTTCATGGGAAAACTTGAAATGCGCAAGCTATTTGCAAAAGGAACCATATCTCCTACATTTTCAAATTACGAAAACCACAGAGGCGGAACGACTTCCTTAAGCGACTTGAAAGGGAAGTATGTGTATATTGATATTTGGGCAACTTGGTGCGGTCCTTGTAAGGTTGAAATTCCATATCTGAAAAAATTAGAATCCAAATACCACGATAGAAACATTGAATTCGTTAGCATTTCTGTGGACGATGACAGACGTAGTGGAACGATGGAAAAAGCACACGACGCTTGGAGAAAAATGGTTACTGAAAAAGAATTAACAGGGGTTCAATTGTTTACGGGCTCTGGATGGAAAGCGGACTTCGTTCAAGATTATAAAGTGAGTGGGATTCCTCGATTTATACTAATCGCTCCCGATGGAACTATTGTAAATGCGGATGCTCCTCGTCCATCCAGTGAAAAACTCATCGTACTTTTTGAAGAACTCGGTATTTAGTAGGCTATAGAAAGTTAGTTAGATGTAGTTCATTAATCCCTTCGTGGGATGAATTTGCAATTGCTTTTCCATTTTTGATCACAATCAATTGTGGCGATTGGTGTTGTACCTCAAAGCGTTCAGCAATGTCGTTAGAAATATCTCTATGGTTCAATAAATCTAAATAATGGGCTCCAAATTCATCTGCTGCATAAGTGTAATGTGACGTAAAATCAGCCAACACAAAACGACTGATACTACAGCGGGTTGAATGTTTAAATATCAATTGAGGTGTTTTAAACGAAGCGCTAATGATGGTATCCAATTGATCTGCAGATTCGAGTTGTTGACCTGGCCAGTTTGAATCTTTAGTTTCTGATTTAAATAATGAATTGAAAATTCCCATGTGTTATTTTTTAGGTTTTAATATCAAATTGAAGCGTCTAATAATCCTTCGTATTAAGTTTTCAAAATTATACATTAAATCTTAAAGAAGGCCTCGTTTTATCAAAATGAATATATAAAATTGAATAAATGATTTTATTTTAATAAAAACTGTAACAATTTCAACTTAGACTCGTCCTATGAGTGTTGGTTAGTTAGTTAAAAAGCAATGCAAATTCTATTCGTTAGAACAGCATTGCTTTTTATTTTTAGTATCTTTATTTATCTTAAAACCTCCACTATGAAAAAATTCCTAAGTGCCTTATTTGTAATACTATGGATGACTCCAATTCAAGCACAGTCACCCACTGATAGTAAGGTAAGCTCGTTTTACTTTATCCGTCATGCGGAAAAAGACACTTCAAATCCAGCTGACAGAGATCCTGATTTGGTAATGGAGGGCGTTTTGAGAGCGGCACGTTGGAGTTCTGTTTTCAATCGTATTGATTTTGACATCATTTACTCTACGGATTATAAGCGGACGCGCAACACTGCGCTTCCAATCGCAGAAAAAAAGAAACTCCCACTGACCTACTACAGTCCAAACGGTTTTGACAGTGTGGACTTTGTTAAAAAAAATGCTGGCAAAACCGTATTAATTGTGGGGCATAGTAATACGGTTCCTGCAATGGTCAACGCACTTATTGGAAAAAACCAATACAAACAAATAACAGAAACTAATTACGCCAACCTATACATTATAAATATTACTGAATCTGGAGAGATTATTCACCAACTCTTAGCCATCGAATAAATATTTTGCTTAGTTTTGACCACTGATGAAAAAGTCTGTTAACATATTAAACAAAAAGGCCCGATTTACGTATGAACTCTTAGATACGTACATTGCTGGTATTGTATTGACAGGGACTGAAATCAAATCGATTCGAGAAGGCAAGGCATCCATTACCGAAAGTTTTTGTGAATTTAATTTAAGAGGTGAACTTTTTGTGATTAACATGACCATTCAAGAGTATGATTTTGGGAATCACTACAACCATGCACCCAAAGCGGAACGGAAGTTATTACTCAACAAGAAAGAACTCAAAAAACTCGAAAAAGAAGTAAAAAACACGGGGCTGACCATCATTCCCCTCAAACTTTTTATCAATGATAAGGGCTTTGCAAAACTGAGAATTTCTCTCGCAAAAGGGAAGAAACTTTTTGACAAACGCGATACCATCAAGGACCGTGACAACAAACGTGATTTGGACCGTGTGAAGAAGAATTTTAAGTAGGCTTTTACAGCTTTAAAGTAGTCACTTGAAAAACGGAACACTTTTTGTAACACCCCATAAAATCAATCGTCTTATAAATTACAATCCTATATTCAAAAGCATGCGTTATTTAATTGTATTATTTTTTTGCTCTTTATCTGTTTCCGCTCAACTCAAAGGCAGCATTTCAGATGTTGACAATCAACCCATTCCGTTTGTGAATATTTATATTGAAAATTCCTATACAGGCACCACCTCAAATGAGCAAGGGGACTATGAATTGGCACTTCCTGAATCAGGAACTTACACCATTGTTTTTCAGTTTTTGGGATTTAAAACACAAACCAAAACCATTGAAATTAAAGAATTTCCTTATGTTTTGGACATCACTTTGTTAGAAGAAAACATCTCCTTAAATGAAGTGGTCATTTCTTCTAATGAAAATCCTGCCGACCGTATTATACGTGCCGCCATTGGCGCACGAAAAGCGCAACTAGAAAAAATTAATGCGTATTCTGCTGACTTTTATTCCAAAGGCATCATCCGACTCAAAGATGCTCCAAAGAAATTTTTAGGCCAAGAAATAGGAGATATGGACGGCGTCTTAGATTCAACTGGTTCGGGAATTTTGTATCTATCGGAAACCGTTTCAAAAATAAAGTATCAAAAACCCGATAAGCTTTCAGAAAAAATAATTGCTTCTAAAGTGAGTGGAGATTCTAATGGGTTCAGTTTCAATAATGCGAGCGATGTCGATTATAATTTTTATTACAACACGATTCAAATGGGTTCAGAAATCGTGTCGCCAATTGCTGAATATGCGTTTAATTATTACCGCTACAAATTGGAAGGTGTTTTTTATGACAATGGCGGCCGTTTGATTAATAAAATTAAAGTAATTCCAAGACGTGAGAACGACCGTGTGTTTTCGGGGATCGTTTATATTGTAGAAGATCAATGGGGGTTTTACGGCCTCGAGCTGAGTGTTACGGGCAAGCAAATTCAATCGCCTGCAATAGATTTGATCACATTTAAACAAAACGCTTCTTACGATGAAGAAAGTGATTTTTGGGTGGTCCGCTCCCAGACAATTAGTTTTAAATTTGGATTTTTAGGTTTTAATGGAAATGGAAGTTTTGTGGCCAATTATTCCAATTACAAACTGAACCCCAATTTTGAGAAGTCGGTGTTTACGAATGAAGTTTTAGCCTTTGAATCCGAAGCCAATAAAAAAGATTCTACTTATTGGAATACCCTTAGACCGGTACCATTAACCAGGGAAGAGTTTAAAGATTATATTAAAAAAGACAGTCTTCAAACTTTATATAATTCCAAAACCTATTTGGATTCCATTGATGCGAGTTACAATAAATTTAAAATTGGAAATTTAGTTTCTGGATATACCTACGAAAATTCTTTTGAGGACAAGGAGTTTAGCATCAGCAGTCCCGTGGCTGGACTTAGTTTTAATACCGTACAGGGATTTAATACCAATCTAGACATCAATTATACAAAACGCTACGATGAATTTAAAAATTACCTCGCGATAGAAAATCAAGTGAATTATAGTTTTGACACCCAAACCCTTCGAGGCACTGTTGGGTTTCGGTATAAATTCAACAATGTCAATGATTTAAATGTTGGATTTAGCGCAGGTATAAAAGTCCAGCAGTTCAACGCTCAAGAGCCTATTTCGAGTCTCATTAATGAGGCGAGTAGTTTGTTTTTTGAAGACAATTATTTGAAATTATTTGAAAATCGATTTGTTAAAATAAATTATGGGCAGGAGCTTTTTAACGGCTTCCGTTTTGGAACCGCGCTCAGTTATGAAAACCGCAGAGGACTCTTCAATAGCAGCGATTATACGACTATTAATTACGATGATAAATCGTATTCGAGCAACAATCCTTTAGACCCTTTAAATTTTGATTCGGCGCCCTTTGAAAATCACAACATTCTTAAATTTAAATTCAATGGTGCGTTTCGATTTGGGCAAAAATATCTCAGCTATCCGGGCAGTAAATACAATTTAAATACGCCCAAATATCCGAAGTTAAATTTTAGTTTTGAAAAAGGATTTGGGGCTACAAATTCAAACTATAATTATGACCATCTGAGTGTGAATCTTTCTCAAAATTTTAGTCTCGAAAACAAAGGAAATTTTAGTTACAACTTATTTGGAGGTACTTTTTTCGGCACTTCCACAACAGCGTTTATGGATGCTAAACACATCAATGGAAATCAAACCCATGTAAGTCTCGACAATACGTATTTATCAAGTTTTAAAAACGTGGGCTATTACGACTTTAGTACTACCGAAAATTATTTTGAATACCACTTAGAACATGATTTTAAGGGTTATATCTTAGGTAAAATTCCGTTGATTAATAAACTGAATTACAACTTGATTGTTGGGGTTCATGGGTTTTCAGCAAAAGATCAAAAACCGTATCAGGAATTTAGCTTGGGAATAAATAATATCGGATGGAAAAAGTACCGTTTTTTAAGGGTTGATTATGTGCGGTCTTACCATTCTGGCTTTGTAAACGATGGGGTGTTATTTGGAATTAGTTTCTAGTTTTTATTTTCTAAAAGCGGTACAAACTTAAAGTTTCCTAATTCGTGTTTTTCAAATTCTTTGGTTCCTTTCCGAATGTAGAGGGTCATTATTTGATCTTTGTCTCCGACAGGAATGACCAAACGTCCTCCTATTTTTAGTTGCGATAGTAATGGTTTCGGGACAAAAGGTGCGCCGGCAGTGACTATAATACTGTCAAAAGGAGCTTCTTCTTTCAGTCCTTTATAGCCGTCTCCAAAAATTAAGCGTTTAGCCACATAGCCGATTTTTGGTAAAAATTGACTGGTTTTTTTAAACAATTCTAACTGGCGTTCAATACTATAGACTTGGGCTCCCAACAAACACAGTACGGCTGTTTGATAGCCGCTACCCGTACCAATTTCGAGGATCTTATCTCCAGACTTAACTTCTAACAACTCCGATTGAAATGCGACGGTGTAGGGTTGTGAGATAGTTTGACTGGCTGCAATGGGAAACGCCTTGTCTTGATACGCATGGTCTAAAAAACTAGAATCCATAAAAAGATGTCGGGGTATAGAGTCAATGGCATCTAAAACTGCAGGATTTTTAATTCCCTTAGCGATTAACGTTGCAACCAATTGTTTCCGAAGTCCTTTGTGTTTAAATGTATCTTTCAAAGTTGTAAGTGCGTTGAAGAAAACTCTCCTCTTTTAAAAAAAGTAAAGATAGACTAAAGACTAAATGATGTCAAATTTATAAGGCTCTAATTAGATTTAAGAAGCAAGATTGCTAAACTGGCTTTAAAAGTCTTATTTATTTTTATGTTCTGTTTTTGTATATATATTACAAAACAGAATCCAATAATTCCGATTGCTATAAATACATCAGATTTACTTACTGAATAATGCTGAACAAGCAATGCAACCTTTGCTATAAAATAAAAAATTGCTCCAAGCAAAGGGATGCTTTTTTTACCACCAATTTCTTTAGAGAGTTTAAATCCTGTGTCGTTTACAACCGTAAATATCAATAAGAAGCCTACACTACCTGCTGCTGAAATACTCTCCAATTTTAAGGTATTAACTAACAAAAATTAATTAACTCCTAAAATCAAAGAAAAAAGGGATTTACTACTAGAAATGTATCCCAAATTAGGCGAAGGTTATAGATTTAAATACCTTTTTAAAGACTTTTGGGACATAGAGGACAAACAAGCTGAAGGTTATTTAGCCTTCTGGTGCGATAGAGCTGATGACAGTGGCATTTCCCCTTTTCAAAAGGCTGTAAAGACAATAAAAGTACATTGGAGTGGTATTATAAATTACATTGAAAGTAAAATTAATAATGGAATACTAGAGGACTTAAATTCTAAAATTCAACTTGCTAAAAAAAGAGCTAGGGTATAGAAATATAAATAATTTTATCAATATGATTTACTTCATTTGCGGTAAACTCAAATTTGATTACCCATTACAAACAACATAGAGCCAAAAACAAACTATACTACTTACTTTTTTAATTTTAAATTTCTCTAATTAATTATTACAAACTATTCTAAGTTCTTGATTCTTATACTCTCATCATAGTTTATATTTATTTATGTTAAATTGTAGGCTATCGTTATTCCTTAACCCCTAATGCTTTTTCAATTTTAACCATTCTAATTTTTAGAGCTTCATTACTTGCTTTTAAGTCCTCTATTGCTTTTTCTTTCGCTTTTAGCTGTGCTTGTTGTTCTTGTATGGCATTGATAACAGTCCATAAGATTTCAGAACTATCAAATTGTCTTTTGTCAGCAAATCCACTTGGCCCATTGGAATCATCGAATTCTGTCACTGTCTCTGGAAGTATTTTGGCAATTTCTTGTGCGGTGATACCTACATAGTCTTTCTTCAAAAATTCCCCTGTATATCCTGATTTTGCATTATAGTTAAAGATAATCGGATTTATTTTTAGAATTTCGGCAAGTCCTTTACCATAAGAACGAATGTTTTCTTTTACGCGTTCATCTGAAAATGTAGCCCATGACCCTCCTCCTACCTTGGAAGCATTCCCATTAACTGAAAGGAGGTGGGTTGGAGTATCCGTTCCTATTCCTACATTTCCGTTATTGGTTGCTAGTACAGTTGTTACATTATCTGTTAAGTATCGAATAATTACAACACCACTTCCGCCGTTTGCACCAGTTATTATGCTTGAACCTGCATTACCTGTTCCACCTGCTCCACCACCAAATCCATCTATTCCATTTCCTCCCAATCCTCCAGGTAATCCACCATTACCTGCGTTAGTTCCTCCAGGGACTAGCGTTAAAAAACTCCTATGAGCTCCACCACCACCAGAACCATACACTTGAGATGTTCCTGAAATACTTGAAGACAATCCCTCTCCACCTGCACCTGGTGTGTTTCCTGTTGCATCTGCTCCAGCTGCTGTAGCTCCACCTCCACCTCCAGAGTTAGGATTTATTCCACCTCCACCTGCATTACCTTGACCTGCTGTGGGCTGACCACCTGCTGTCGTGCCAGCTCCTCTAGCACCTCCACCACCAGAACCTCCATCTAATCCTGCTCCATAAATGGGTGCTGCAACACCTCCTATTGTGTTAACCACATGACTAGAACCTCCAGCTCCACCTCCAGTAGCTGTAATTCCTCCTAGGGAACTGTCCCCTCCGTTTGTAGCACTAGATGTACTAAATACACCAGTAAAAACAGGGACTCCACCTTGTCCTACTACAATTGGTGTGTTGGCGTTTGCTATTGTGGTTGTGTTTGTGAGAACTCCTCCACCTCCACCTCCACCAGAAGGAGAGAATCCACCACTAATACCCGCAGAACCGCCACCTCCAACAATAAGGTATTCAATGTTCGTATTCCCGTTTGGTACAAATGTACCACTTGTTGTAAAAGTATGGACTGTGTGTGCTCCATCAGTAGTAATCACTCCCCCAATAGCTAACCCATTTCCATCTAAAACAAGTAAGTCCTTAGCTGATATTCCGTCATTTTCATCAATAACTGTTGGTTTCCAATTTGTTGTATCTGCATTTGGTAATGTATCTAAGTTTATACCTGTAAGATTTTTGTACAAAACTCCACTGTAGTTAATAATGTCGTCGATAGCATATGATCCTCCGTTGGTATCAGATTTCCATAATGGCACAATGACTCCACTTCCCCTAGCCTCAGTCGCATTGAAATAGAAGCTCCCTGCATTGTCTGTAATGTGAGCGAGGTATCTAGTATTAGATTTTAATGTTAAGCCTCCTGTTTTCACATCTGCCTCTGCCCCACCATTCCTTAGAAAGGCTCCTGTAAAAGAGGTGAATGTTAACAGTCGGTCCATTCCTGATGTATTAGTTATATAAAAGTTTGTTCCGTCGTTTACATCTACTTTTGCTATAGACAAATCTCCCGTATTTTCTACATGAATATCTGCGTTATTGTGGTCTGCGTGTTTTATGGCAAGTGTAGTAACAGCATTATGATGTACTGTTTGATTACCAAGATATGAATTTGTTTGTGCCCAGTTTGTAGTGTCTGAGCTTGGGATTGTGTCAAGATTCATTCCTGTAAGATTTTTGTATAAAACCCCGTTGTAATTTACAATATCATTGGTACTGTATAATCCTCCATTTGTGTCAGATTTCCACAGTGGCACAATGTCTCCACTTCCCCCTGCCTCAGTCGCATTGAAATAGAAGCTCCCTGAGTTGTCTGTAACATGAGCGAGGTATCTAGTATTAGATTTTAATGTTAAGCCTCCTGTTTTCACATCTGCCTCTGCCCCACCATTCCTTAGAAAGGCTCCTGTAAAAGAGGCGAATGTTAACAGTCGGTCCATTCCTGATGTATTAGTTATATAAAAGTTTGTTCCGTCGTTTACATCTACTTTTGCTATAGACAAATCTCCCGTATTTTCTACATGAATATCTGCGTTATTGTGGTCT
>Ga0209094_1000681_pt1 | contig 22924 bp, 17 predicted proteins | sample COGITO_mtgs_1004_2_FD_184790 | JGI IMG/M metagenome (GOLD analysis project Ga0209094, IMG submission 184790) | Pelagic marine microbial communities from North Sea - COGITO_mtgs_100430 (SPAdes) (version 2) | ecosystem: Environmental > Aquatic > Marine > Epipelagic ...
TGCATGAATGATTACCTTTTCTCGAATAAATATGGGGGTAGCAAGCTCAACATAGCGTGAATAGCCAACATGGTCATTAATAGTAAATTTAGCGAAGACAAGAGTAGGCATAATCTATGTTTTTTTAGGGTAAAGATAGAGGGAATTAAGAACGAGTGCAAATTCCAATAATGAATGTTTGTTTTGGCAACAGCATCTGGTTCAAATAATCTCCAACTTCTTGTTGAGATAATCTTTTTTCATGTCTTTTGTTTCGTAAGTGTTTTCCTATTTTCATATCATTTTTTATTAGTATTGTCTCACTTATTTTGTTCTTAGTTCTATTCCTATAGGTGTTTTTTTAAAAAAACAAATGTGACTGTTATTTTCTTTATTAGCTTGTGTACAACGGTTAGTATAACGTTAGTTTGGGAATTTAGAGTGACTAAATAATCAAACTAGCGATAATTTTTGTTAAAAGTATTGAGCTTCGATTAAGAAACAAAGCCCAAATTAATGTTATACATTGTTAGCTTACGTTTTCTCAGATTGAATACTTCCTTATTGCTGAAACAATACTAACTGTGTTCCAACCTACCATAATATCAACGTTTTCACTAATAATGTTAGGAATTCTACTTTGTCCCCAAGGTTGAATTCCAATTATTGGTTTATTATACTTTTGTGCAATTTTTATTTCTTCAATAATCCAATCACTGTATGTTGCATACATTCCTGCGAATATTAATACACAGTTAACAGGCTTTATTTGTTCGTCTAATTCTGCAATCAATTTATTTTTTCCAATCCAAGTATTTGAGTCTACAAGAGGCTTGTTTTCTGGCACGCTATAATTTCTCCAATAAAAGAAAAAGGCTTCATTAAGCATTTTTACAACTCTTTCATAATCGGAACTATAATTCCATACATGACTTAAGAATAAATCGTAGGTTTTCAAGTTTGGCATTTTATTTTTCTTTTTTGTTTATGTATTGACTCCAAGAGGAATTCTCCTTACTTATTAAGTTTTCGATTCTTACAACAAATGATTTAAAATTATCTGTTCTTTCATTATCATAAGGTCCAGATTTAGTTTCGTATAAATATTTTTCATGTTTTAATGTCTCTGATGTTGTTCTATATTCACTCCATTTTTCTTGAAATTTCATCAGAGCTGTTAAACTAGTTAGTACAGCTATTAAAACACCTAATACTCCAACAATAATGGTTAATGATTTTGATTTATCTTCTATTAATCCAGTCAAGAAAGGAATTGTTGCTGAAAACACAATTATTAGTCCTCTAAACCATAAGTGTAATTTTTTATTTAAAGCACTTTTTTTACTATACCAATCTATTTGGTTTTGGACTCTTTCTTTTATATATTTTTCTTCATTCATTGCAAATATGTAAGCTAACTCCTTATATGCGTTATAAATGTTCTGTTTACAGGTGATTAGTTCCGGTTAACACAACTTTTTTTAATGTTCTAAAGTTCAAAAAATAACCACCGCTACACAATCCCTATAAATGGTGAAAATAACCCCTCCCTATTTTTTGTAGAACTATAATTTCTAGCCTATTACTCCTCTACAGACCAACTATACACCAAAGAAGCATCGCCACTAAATTCTTTTTTTCTATCAATTTCATAAAGATCTTCAAACTCAGGCCCAAACCGTTCAAAAGCACTTAAAAACCCAAAATCTCTGTCTTTTAGCTTCAAAAGGATCTTCCCAATCATAGGAACCGCTTTTTTTGCCACCACCAGCCAAGGTAGGGTAGAGGTGCCTACCACATCGGTAACCATGCCAAAAGCATCTCCTCCAATACCCTCTTCAACGTCTTTTAAAATTTCCCCCAAATCTCTGGTGGCTTTTCGGGTATGCCGTAGATAAATATGAACGTTTAACTCTCGATCTTCTGGAAGTGCTCTACTCAAGACAAATAAACCATTAGACCCAGCGTCGTCTGTATCAAACTGGAAAGAATTGTCATGTCTTCTAGACAATTTAAAAGGTTGGTGAGGTAGGGTTGTGATGATCATTTTATCTTCTTCTGTAGGATGGTCTGTAACCACTAAAAAGTAGAGTTTCCATCTTTTTTTGGGGCGATGAATTTGCACTTCATCAATTTCTAAACGTACGCGAGTCATAGGGTTTAATTTTAGGGGTTTCAATTAGGGAGCTTATCGCTCAAGAAAAGTTAAAAAAAGAGAGAGAGGCCCTCATTCCATCTCTCTCTAGATTTGTAGTGGTAAAGATGTAAGTGTATCACCAACTACTACAAATCTAGGGTAAAGACATGTTGCTTACAATACCCAAAAACAATGAAATTTTTTCTTCCCCATAAAAGAATAGTACCTGATAAACTAAGAGTTTTTATGGAAGTGCCAAGAATAACCGGTGGTTTTTCTCTAACCTCCCGCTTAGGAAATGCAGTATGTTGTGTTTTTAGCCAGTCGTCTAAAATCAACAAGCCCTTACAAATAAATTTGCAGGGCTTATTATGATTTTATCCGCAATCATACTGCGCTTCATCGTGGAGACAAAGGGAGTGAAGTCGAACTATTTTAGGTCTGATTTAGCAATTTTTAGAAAAAATTATTCTCGGGAAAAAAAGTGGAAAATGTGAAAGTAAAGTACGACTGTTTTTGGGGAAGAATTTTTAAATAATTGGTGCATAACTAGCATGTATTTTTTTTATTTTATATTAAAAAATAATATACTATATTTGGTAAACCAATCTGGTAAACCAATTATTGAAATGATAACCCTTTTAATTATTCCAAAATTGGATATTATTCAATTATAACGGACTTAGAAGTATTTCTTATGTGAAGTATTATAAATCAAATTAAAACTATATTATGAAAACAAAATTACTTTTTACACCTTTACAAGCAGTTTTTTGTTATTAATTCAAGTAACTATTTTTTAAAAAATTTTTCGATGGCCAAACAGATTTGTGTAAGCTTAATTTTATTGATACTATTTTTTTCATGTAAGAATACAACCAAAAAAGATATTAATAAAACAGACAATATAGTAAGGTATGCTAATGATATCATACCATTTTTCCAACATTGGAATTTAATCTTAGGAGATGGTTCCAATGTGGGTAAAGCTGTAAACTTTGAAAATAAGAATTTCTTTTTTACTGCAAATGATGATAAAAACAATTGGGTTGTTTTTAAAACACCTAATGCTGGAAATACACATGGTACTTCTAATAACACTCGAACTGAATTAGCGCAATTAAAAAAATGGACACCAATGTCCGAAGCTAAAATGAACGCTACACTTAAAGTTATGAATGTAGCTACTACTGGAGATGCAAGTGTTGCCTCAACTTTTTCTGTAGTGGTTGGTCAGATTCATAGTGCCGATGGTCATGAAAATGAACCTCTAAAAATATTTTATAAGAAATTTCCAGGCCATACACGAGGTTCAGTCTTTTGGAATTATGAAATTAATACTTTTGGTGATGATAACTCTAAAAGATGGGATTATTCCTATCCTGTTTGGGGATATGACTTCTCTGATGTTGGAACTAATAAAAACTCTTATCCACCAGTACCAGAGGATGGTATCGCTTTAGGTGAAGAATTTAGTTATGAAGTTGAAGTAAAGGATGGAGTAATGAATCTTACATTCACTAGCGAAGGACATGAAACCAAAAGATTTACAAAAAATCTAATTTCTTCTCAATATTCAACGCGTTCAAAAATTCCAGAGCAAGTCAAGAATTTATTTGTACCCATTGGTCAGGATGGAGTGGAGCGTGAAAAAGCTTACACAGACGAAGGTCTCTTTTTTAAACTTGGTAGTTACAATCAAACTAATGGAAAAGACCCTAAAGTAAATAAAGTTTGGTGTTCAGGAGCAGAAACCCACGGTGGCGACATTCAAAAACAATATTCAGATGGAAATTATGCTGAAGTTTGGTTTAAATCAGCAACTGTAGAAATAAGTGATGATGCCATTTCAAATGCAGGTTATTTTACAGCGAATGACGGTTTGAGTTCAAAAACAGTTTATCCAAGTGAGGTAATTCCATTTATGGACAAGTTTAAGATGTTAATGGGTGATGGAACTAATGTAGATGATCTCATTGATTTTGAAAATAAAGATTTTTTCTATACTGAAATTGATGGTACAAGGCGATGGGTAGTTTATAAAACACCAAACTCTGGAGTAACATCAAAAAATTCTAGTAATACAAGAACTGAATTACATGAAAAAAGAGAATGGACTCCAGAGCAGGGAGGTAAATTATCTGGTACATGTAAAGTGATGCAGGTTTCTGTATCTGGTGATGCTAGAGTAGCTGCATCTTATTCAACAGTAGTTGGACAAATTCACAGTGGAGAAGGTCATGAAAATGAACCCTTAAAAATATTTTATAAAAAATTTCCAAATCATGCCAAAGGCTCTGTTTTTTGGAATTATGAAATTAACACTGAAGGTGATGATAATTCTGGCAGATGGGATTATTCAACTGCTGTTTGGGGTAATGATATGTCTGTAGTTGGAAAAAGTAAAGATGATTTTCCTTCAGAGCCTGAAGATGGAATAGAGTTGGGTGAAGAATTCAGTTATGAAGTTAATGTCTATAAAGGTGTTATGTATCTTACTTTTAAAAGTGAAGGGCATAAAACTAAAACATTTACTAAAAATTTATTAAAATCTGAATATGTAAACAAATCAGACATACCAGCACAAGTACAAAAAATATTTGTACCAATTGGTCAAGATGGAGTTGAACGAGCTAATGCATATAGTGGAGAATTAAACTATTTTAAACAAGGAGCTTACAATCAAACCAACGGAAAAGATCCAAAGAAAAATATGGTTTGGTGTGCTGGAGCAGAAACTTATGGAGGAGATATTGCTAAACAATACGAAAACGGCTGTTACACTGAAGTATGGTTTAGAGAAGCAACCATAGGAGTTGGAACAAAACCAAATAACTAAATTCAAATATCATTGTAGTATTTTATTTTAAGTATTACCCAATTCATTGTAATTCCAAAAAACTAATATTTCATTTTTTATATAAACGATGATTAAATATTTAATATCAATAATTGTAATCTTATTAAGTTGTAATCCTACTTTTGGACAGTTAGTTTCATCACATTCAGAACTTACTGCTGCAATATCTAACGCTTCTGCAGGCACAACAATAATATTGTCTGATCAAACTTGGACCGATGTTCAAATTAGTATAAATAAAAATGGAACAGCTGAAAATCCTATAATCATTAAGGCGCAAACACCTGGAAGTGTTTTTTTTGAAGGTCGATCAAATATCAGTCTAGGGGGTTCTTATATTATTTTTGAAGGTGTTATTTTTCAAAATGCTTCTGGGCTTATTACAAGTGGTGATAAAATAGAGCCAATCATTGAATTTAGAGATACAAGTAATAATGATTGCGTTAATTGCCATGTAAGGAATATTAAAATTGATTCCTACAATGGTACTTCTAGCCAAGAGACACTAAAGTTTAAATGGATTATTATCTATGGAGAATATAACGAGGTAAGTTATAGTTCTTTTATTGGGAAAAATGGAGTTGGCAGTATAATTAACGATAACCACAATAATTCTACACCAGATTATTCTAAAATACATCATAATTATTTTGCTGATAGAGTACCTGTTAATAACAATGTTAATGGGTTAAACGACCAAGACGCCATTCGAATAGGTGTAAGTACAACATCGCTTTCAGACTCATTTACTGAAGTTTATGATAATTTTTTTAATAATTGGTCAGGTGAAGTAGAAATTATCTCTAATAAGTCGGGTAGTAATAAATATTACAATAACACTTTTAGAGATTATCAAGGAACATTAACCTTAAGACATGGAAATAATACTGAAGTTTTTGGAAATTACTTTTTCGGCGATAATAATTCCTTTTCTGGAGGTGTAAGGGTTATTGGAGAAGATCATAAGGTATACAATAATTATTTTGAAGGACTTAGATATAGAAAACCAAATGGATCAGGCTCAAATACAACAGGAGCTATCAATATAACCAACGGAACACCAGATTCTGCATTAAATGAATATTTCCAAGTTAAAAATGTACAAATAATTAATAATACACTTGTTGATTGCGATTTAGGGGTTAGAGTAGGTACGGAACAAAACAGCTCTACAACTTTAGCGCCAGAAAATATTACAATTGCAAATAATATAATGCTAGATTCAAGTATTTCAGCATTACAAGAAACAACACCGCCCTCGGGGAATTCAACCTATGAGGGAAATATTACTCAAAATGGAATTTGGGACTTAATAAATGGTGAAAACTCTAATCAAACTATTACTTCAGGTTTGTTAGAAGCTGGAACCGAATTTTATAGATTAGTATCTGAAAGTCCTGCAATTGATGCAGGCTTGGGAACCTATTCATTTTTAGGAACTGATATTACAGGTGGTCCTAGAACCTCAAATTTTGATGCAGGTGCAGAGGAATTTAATTCAGGAGGTAATCATCTTCCATATTCGATCACAGATATAGGAACTAAAGTTGGTTTTGGAGCTTTTGAAACGCTTAGTTTACAAGATGATATAGACAAAGAATTAAAAATTTACCCGAACCCAGTAAAAGAAAATTATTTATATGTCTCTTTGAAAGATGAAACTATTGGAAAAGTTGATGTGATAGATTTATTAGGAAGAATTGTAAAACAAAATTATATTGATAAATCTACTGGAAAACTAGACCTAACTATCCTTCCTAAAGGAACATATATCGTAAAAAACAAAAACAGATTTAAAAGAATATTAAAAATATAAATAAAACCGAATGAAACGATTTAGCGAAAAATACATAATTACAAAAAAGATGGAATGGGAAGTTCTTGGTGGAGGTGTATCAAGAAAATTTTTAGGTTATGATAATCAAATCATGATGGTAAGGGTAAAATTTGATAAAGGTGCGGTAGGTTCACCACACCAACATTTTCATACACAAGCCACTTTTTGTGTATCAGGTAAGTTTGAATTTGAAATTGATGGGGTAAAACAAATTATTGAGACTGGAGATGGTGTTTACATAGAACCAAATTTATTACACAGTGCGGTTTGTCTAGAAGAGGGTGAACTAATTGATACTTTTAGTCCCGTAAGAGAAGATTTTTTAAGCGGAGATAAGGTATCTTATTTTGGAGATAAATCTTAAAATAAATATACTTAAAACTTGATACTTTAATCTATTTAAGAATATTTCAGAGTTAATTTTTCTCTTAAACTATTAATTTTAAAAGATTTATGTTGGGAAACCCTATTATTAATAAATTTTGTATATATTTGGTAAACCAGTTTGGTAAACCAATTTTAGCTAATCAAAAATCCAACGCTAATGATAATAAGTTAGAATAAATTAAAACAAAAAAAAAGGATAGGTGCACGCCTATCCTTTTCAAAATGATACTCCGTCTGAAGGAAGTATAAACTAACACTTAATCTTATAAATAGTGTAAGTAATTCAAAAATACTAAAACAAATTATTAGTTTTATTTTTTTTGAAACTTTATTTAAGATTAGGTGTGGAAAAAAAAGAGTTTATCTCTTTTAGAGATAATAAAGTTACATTTTTAAACATTTAATAATTATTATGAACTTAAAATTTAAATTAGCATTACTGTTAGTAATGTTTGTAAACATTTGCACTTTTGCACAAGAAACTTATACCTTAAAAGGTAAAGTAACTTCAAAAGTAGATAATGAAGGTCTTCCTGGTGTTTCAATTAGAATCCTTGACTCTAATTCAGGTTCAGATACAGATCTAGATGGTAGTTTTACCATTCAAGTAAAAAATGGAGACGTATTAGAGTTTTCCTACTTAGGGTTTTCAACTCAAAAATTCACAATTAATAATCAAAAAAATCTCAACGTAGTTTTAGAAGAAGATAACAGTATTCTAGATGAAATTGTTGTTGTAGGTTATGGTACTCAAAGAAAGTCTCATTTAACAGGAGCTATTTCTAAAGTTAAAAATGAAAAACTAGATCAGATTGCTGTTTCTAGGGTAGATGATGCTTTAGTAGGTCAAGTTTCTGGAGTACAAATTGCAGCTACTGAAGGTGAAGCAGGATCAGATCCTACAATTCGTATAAGAGGTATTGGTTCAATTACTGGAGAACTAAGTCCATTAATTGTTGTTGATGGTTTAGCTGTTGATAATGATTATTTAAGTGCTTTAGATATGAGCACTGTTGAATCTTTTGAAGTTTTAAAAGATGCAGCCTCAACGGCAATATATGGTTCTAGAGGGGCAAGAGGAGTTATTATGATTAATACCAAACAAGGTAAAGATGGAAAAACTAAGTTTAGTTACAATATGTTTACTGGTTTTAAAACAGCAAGACAAAGTGATGCATATTACAGCACTGTAGCAGAAACTGCAGCTGCAGAAGAAGCTGCTTTAGGTTCTATTTCAGATAGAACTCGATATAAGCAATTACTTGGTGTTGATACCAACTGGCAAGAGATAATTTTTGATGGTGGTGTAATTACCAATCATTCTTTTAGTGCTAGGGGAGGAAGTAAAGACACTAAATTTAGTTCTTCTATGAATTATTTGCATGACGAAGGTGTTTTGCTAACGGATGATTTTAAAAAATACAATCTCAGTTTAAAAGTAGATACAAAAATTAACAATAAGTTATCTTTTGGGGCAAGAATTACTCCAACACTTACAGACAGAAGGCGTTTTGATGGTTCTGCCCATGATATTTTAAGACAACCATCATGGTTGCCATTATATTTAGATGAAAACACAATTAGATTTGTTAATAGAACTAGAGATGGAGGTAAATATGCAAATGCTCAAGTAGGAGATTATGCAATACAAAGAATGTTTGATGATTTTGATTTGGCAACTGGTTTGCCAGTTCCAGATGGAGGTAGCGGTTTAGATATAAGTAATACATCTAATACTAACCCAGCAGCAAAAGTTTTAGAAAGAGAACGTACAGATAGTAAATTTAAAATATTTGGTTCTATGTATGCAAAATACAAGATTACAGATGATTTAACATTTAGAACTACTGTTGGTGGAGATTTTCAAAATTCTAATTATAGAAGATGGCAGGGTGTTGAGTCAGATAGAAGAGGAGCAGCTAGAGCATCTCTAACTTTATCTACCGTAAACAGAAAACATTTAATAACAGAAAACTATTTTACTTACGATAAGTTATTTGGTAAACATGAAATTGATGCAGTTGTTGGTATGGGTGCTGAAAGCTGGAAAACCGATGTTAATGGTTCTTTTGGAGCTGGTTATGATTCTGATGTTTTACAAACATTGTCTGCAGCAGATCCTTTAACTGTAACTGCTTATTCCGAAGAATTTGAAGAGAGTTTGTTATCTTTTTATGGAAGGTTAAATTATGCTTATGATGATGCTAGATTTTTGGCCTCTGTTAGTTTAAGAACAGACGGTTCCTCACAATTTGGACCCAATAATAAATATGGTTTTTTCCCTGCAGTATCTGTAGGTTGGAATATTCACAAAGAAAGCTTTCTAGAGGAAGTAGATGCCATTAATATTTTAAAATTAAGAGTTAGTTATGGTATTACTGGTAATAAAGATGTGAGAACTTTTCCAAGAAATAATCAGATAGAAAGTTATCCATTCTTATCATTATTAGCTCCAAGTACAGCTATTTTTGATGGCAACACTTCAGCATCAGGTATAAACCCAATAAATATTGCAAACCCTGATTTAAGATGGGAAAAATCAATTGAATTTAATCCAGGTATAGATTTTGGATTATTTAATAATGTACTTTATGGTTCTTTAGATTACTACATAAAGACAAGTGAGGATTTATTAATTGAGAACCCAATTTCAACAACTACTGGTTTTGCAAATTCGTTGATCAATATAGGTGAAGTAAAGAATGAAGGAATTGAATTAGAGTTAAGAACCAGAAATATTTCTAGAGAAAACTTTAAATGGTCTTCAACTTTAATAACATCAAGTAACAAAAATACACTTGTAGATTTTGCTGATTCAAATGGGCAAATTCAAAGTGTAGATTCTAAAAGAGCAGCAGAATGGACTAACTTAGTAGGGAATCCTATTTCATCATTTTATGGTTGGGTAGTAGATTCAGAAATTCCTTTAGAATATTTGAATGATCCATATCACCCTATAGGCGCACAAGCACAAGATGTTTATGTTAAGGATTTAAATGGTGACGGTTTAATTGATGATGATGATAAAACTATTTTGGGGAGCCCATATCCAGATTTGGTATGGAGTTTAGCAAATGAATTTAAACTTGGAGATGTAGACATTAGTTTTATGTTTCAAGGAAGTCATGGTGCTGAAATTAGAAATATGGGAGATCAGTATATTTTTAATCATTTTAATTCTGCACAAGATTTTATTAGCTCTACACCAAACCAAGGGTTTATTAAACAAAAAATCTTTACAAATAGTATCATACAAGATGCTTCTTACATTGCTTTAAGAAATTTAAATATTGGATATAATTTTTCAGATAATTTACTTTCTAAAATAGGATTTACAAAAGGAAGAGTTTTTGTTACAGGTCAGAATTTAATGTATTTGACTGCAGCTAACTATACAGGTTTTAATCCTGAGTCAGTAAATACTACCAAGCCAGGAACATACGGCTATCAGAGGGCAGGTTCCCCTGTATTTAGTACTGTTTCTGTAGGAGTTAATATAGAATTTTAATAAAACACAACACAGATGAAAACAATAAAAAATTTACTTATTTTATTATTAATTACAACATATGTTTCTTGTGATGAAGATTTTTTAGACCCAATACCTACATCTTCATTGTCTAGTAATAATTATTATACAACACCAGAACAAGTTGAAACAGGAGTAATAAATATTTATGATGCAATTCAAGGAGTAAATTCAACAAGTACTAATGATAATCATAGTATTCAATATGAGTTTTACTTAACAGAAATGAGAAGTGATAACACAAGGACTAAAAGTACAGAAGGAGAAGCTGCACAATTTGAAAACTATACAGTAGAAGCTAATAATGGTATTGTAGCGGACTATTATGCAAGTTTTTATAATGTAATATTTAGATCAAACGTTGTATTAGAAAACTTAGATGCTGCAGGTGAATCAGCAGCTAAATTTGAGGCAGAAGCAAGATTTACCAGAGCCTATGCTTATTTTAATTTAGTTCGTTTATACGGAGATGTTCCTTTAGTAGAAACAATTATTACTCCAGAAAATAAGGAAACTGCTTACACAAGAGTTGATGCTTCAACTATTTATACTTCAATTGTTTCAGACTTACAGATTGCAGTGGCAGGTTTAGAAGATGGCAGTAAGTTTAGAGCTTCTAAAGCAGCTGCAGAGACTTTATTAGCAAAAGTATACCTTACTCTAGGAAGATATGGTGAAGCCCAAACATTATTAGAATCTGTAATGAATCCTTCTCGAGGTTTTGCTTTAGAGGCTAACTTTAAAGATGTATTTTTTAATGAAGGAAATAATGAAATTATTTTTGGAGTTGGTTATTTAGGGGATTCCGTAGATAGTCAAAATTTTTCAGCAGAATGGTTAAATGCAGTTGGTAGAACAAGTGGTGTTAATTATGTAACTAATGATGCAAAAGCGGCATTAGATTTACTAGGAGGTAACAGAACTATGTATTCCTACAGAGTAGATATTGCACAAGCAACACAAAACCAAGTAGTAAAATATATTCCTGATGGAGATATGGCACTTGGAATTACTTCAACTTCTAGTGATCCAACAAAAGCAGGTAATGATTGGATAGTTTTACGTTATGCAGATGTATTATTAATGCATGTTGAAGCTATTATGGCTGGAGCTCAAAATACAACTAGTACCAACGCATTAGCTTCTTTTCAAGAAGTTAGGAATAGAGCTGGTTTAACTGCTACGGTAAGTAGTATTACTAAACAAGAATTAATGGATGAAAGAAGGGTAGAACTTGCTTTTGAAAATCATAGACTTTTTGATTTAGTTCGAATGGGTGAAGCAGTAAATGTTTTAGGGGCTTTTTCTGCAGCCAATGGCTACAATTTTTCTACAACAGATTTGTTACTTCCAATCCCTCAAAGAGAAATAAACTTAAGTAATGGGTTGTTAAATCAAAACCCAGGGTATTAATAAAATTAATAGTTAATTATTATGAAAAAAATAATAAAAATAACGACATCAAATATTTCAAAGATTGGAATATTTATTATGTTAATTTCACTAGGAGCTTTTTCTTCTTGTGAACAATATGACCTTCCAGAAACTGGATCTATTCTAGATCTAACACCACCAGAAGCTAAATTTACAGCTACTCAAGGTATTGGTTCAGATGATGAATGGAAAATGTATAGTTTTTCTAACCAGTCTTCAAGCGCAACAAGTTATAGTTGGGATTTTGGAAATGGAGATACTTCAACAGTTTTTGAACCATCAACTACCTATCCAGGAGAGGGTTCATATACAGTAACCTTAACAGTTATGGATGATCTAGGTGTTGAAAGTACTTTTACAGACAGTATTGATGTAGTAGAGCCTATTGCTCCACCTACACCAGATCCAACTTTAATCAATTCAGTTTTTGATAAACTTCCCAAATCATCTGGTTCAGACTGTACTTGTTCAGGATGGATTAATAAGAGTTTAGGAGATCAGGGAGAATCTAGTTCAGGAAATGATTCAGATGTTTTAAAATTTGACAATAATGAACCAGATCATATTTATCAGGAATTTGAAGTTGTGCCAAATGCAGATTATACCATACAAATAATTACTTCATTTAAAAGCCTGGAAAATAACAATCCACCTATGGATAGCATGTTAGAATTACGAGTTTTGGCTGGTTCAGGATATGTTTCGGGATATTCTCCAACATATTACTCAGATACTGTAGAATTTCCTCAAGATGATTATGGTTATGAAACCCTACCACAAGTAGAAGATGCTGATAATAATCTTTTAGTAGAGGTAAGATCAAATCCAAGTGATACTAGTTACATAACTACAACTTACACTTTCAATGCAGGAAATAATGATAGTGTAGCACTATTTGTTAGAGGTATTGGAGGAGATAGTGGTGGTAACTTCGGTTATAACAGTGGAGATGAGGAAATTAGAATGGATTCTGTAACTATTACAGCAAACTAATATGTAGTGTTAAACATTCAAAAAAGCATTTTTTTATATATTTTGTTTTTGTTATTATCTGCTAACGTTGCTTGTAATGCCCAAAAGAGCAACGTTACAGATATGAATGTTAAGTCAAAAAAAAGTAAGAAAAAGAAAAAAAGAAATAAGGGTACAAAAGTAAAGCTACCTAAAATAGATTTATCTCATTGGAAGGTAACATTACCTGTGGTAAACGAAAAAGGGAAACCCTATGAAATTTCACCACCCGAAATTATAGATTTTGCTAAAAGTAAAATAGCAAAACCTTATATGTATATAGACTCTACGAGAGGTGCAATTATTTTTCATGCAATGCCAACCAAATCTAAAACGGCCAATACAAAGTATACTAGATCAGAATTAAGGGAGCAAATGGTTCCTGGTGATAATAATACAAACTGGACTTTTGCAGATGGTGCCTATATGAAAGGAGTCATAGCTATGGATGAATCTACCAAAAAATCTGATGGAAAATACCATAGAACTATTATAATGCAAATACATGGTAGGTTAACTAATGAACAACGAGATTTAATTGGAGCTAAAGATAACAATGCACCACCAATACTTAAAATTTATTGGGATAATGGTAAAATTAGAGTGAAGACAAAAGTATTAAGAAACCCAAACATATCTGGTAATGAACTTCTATTAGAAGAGGTCTGGGATAACGATAAGGGTTTTAATTTTGAACAGAAAGTAGGTTTTAGAAAATTCACTTTAGAAGTAAAGGTTTCTGATGGTAAAATGGTAATTATTTTAAATAAGAACGAATACAAAGTTTATAAAAGTATCCATATAAAAAAGTGGGGTATTTTTGAAAACTATTTTAAAGCAGGTAACTATTTTCAATCGAGAGATAAAGGATCTTTTTCGAAAGTTAGGTTTTATAATTTAGAAGTTTCACACTAAACTATTAAATTAGCTACTTGTAAAAAGAAGTATATGAAGTTAGAAGTACTTAATAAAAACGAAAATCAGAAAGTCCATAATTTAATAATTATTGGAATTAGAGATCTTATTAATTTTAAAAACTTAGAACCTGGAGATAAACTTCCGTCAGAGAGAATGCTATCTGAAAAGTTTGAAGTAAGTAGAAGTAATGTAAGAGAAGCAATTCAAAAGTTAGAATTTTATGGTTTATTAAAATCTAGACCCCAAAGTGGAACTTTTGTTGCAAATATTGGAGTTACTGCTCTAAATGGAATGATTGAAGATATTTTAAGATTAGATGAACCTGATTTTAAATCATTAGTAGAAACAAGAATTCTTTTAGAATTAAAAACATCAAGATTAGCGGCTATAAGAAGAACTGAAGAAGATCTAGTTCAGTTAGAAGAAGCTCTTCAAGCTTATAAAACAAAAGTTTTAAATGGCGATGATGCTGTTCAAGAAGATTTATTGTTTCATTTAGCTATTGCTAAAGCAAGTGGTAATAGTACAATGAATACTTTTATGTTGATAATTACACCAGAAATTATCACAAATTTTGAAAAATACCATGTTTGTGATAAAGGTCTAGCACAAGAGGGTATTGCAGAACATGAGGAAATTTATGATGCAATTTTAAAACAAGACCCTCAATTGGCAAAAGAGAAAATGAAAGTTCACTTTAAAACTTTATATCAATATTGTTATAATGTTTAAAGTTTGATTACAGAAAAATGCACGCTTTTTCTGTAATTATAAATTAATTAAATCTGAAGGAAAAATAAATTAACTAATCTTTTTGCAACAGCAATCTCATTAGTTTTTTAGTAATTAATTGCAAGTTAACTATTTGTAAAATGTACTACTGTACATTTTAAAAAATAAACTATAAATGAAATTAAAAGGACTTAGATGGTGGGTTGTAGGTTTAATAGCCACAGCTACAGTAATAAATTATATAGATAGACAAGCTCTTGGAGTTTTATGGCCAGATATAGCTGCAGACCTATATCCTAATGAAGATTCAGATGGGAGAAAAGAAATTTACAGTTGGATAACAGGTAGTTTTATTTTCTTTTATGCTATTGGTCAAGCACTATTTGGTAAAATATTTGATTGGATTGGAACCAGATTAGGTTTTGCAATTTCAATAGGTGTTTGGTCTATAGCTACAGCATTGCATGCATTTGCCAGTGGAGCTTGGTCTTTTGCAATATTTAGATCAATACTTGGTCTAGCAGAGGCAGGTAATTGGCCAGGAGCTGCCAAAGGAAATGCTGAATGGTTTCCAACCCAAGAAAGAGCATTTGCTCAAGGATTATTTAATTCAGGAGCTGCTATTGGAGGTATTATTGCTATTCCGGCAATTGGATTGATGACTATCTTTTTTAGTTGGAAAATAATTTTTATTGTAATAGGTTTAATTGGTTTACTATGGTTAATACCTTGGTTTATTATAGTAAAAGCACCACCAAAATATCATCCAAACATAACAGAAGAAGAACGTAACTATATTTTAAACGGTCAAAAAATAGTTAATGATAAGATTTCATCAGAAGATAATAATGTTGATGAATACAATCCCTCAACTGGAGAATTAATTAAACATAGAGAAAGTTGGGGAGTAGTAATTGCTTCAGCAGCTATAGATCCTATTTGGTGGCTTTTTGTTGTTTGGATACCCATTTATTTAAATGGTGTTTATGATATGGATGTAAAAACGATAGCTATCTACGGTTGGGTTCCTTATGTTGGAGCTATGTTAGGAGCATGGTTTGGAGGTTTATTAGCTCAAAATAGAATTAAGTCAGGCTGGAATGTAAATAAAACTCGTAAATGGGTGATAACACTTGGTTGTATAATAATGTTTCCATCTTTCTTTTTACTAATGAATCCAGGATCACCAACAAATGCTGTAATTATTATGGCATTTATACTATTTGGTTTTCAAACTGCAATAGGTAATGTTCAAACCTTACCAAGCGATTTGTTTGGTAAAAATACTGTTGGAACATTAGCTGGTATAGCTGGTATGGCTGCAAAATTTGGAGCTTTTGGATTAACAATTTTAGTACCAATTATAACAGCTGGAGAAAATTATACACCTGCTTTTTATGTTGGAGCAGCATTAACAATATTGGCATTATTTGCAATATGGTTTTTAATTCCAAAAATTGAGCCATTAAAACCATTAGCAAATAACTAAAAAAACTAAACTATTTAAAAATATATAATCAAATAAATATGAGTATAAATAAAGGAAAAATTGCAATAGTAACAGGAGCAACTGGAGGTATAGGATTTGAAGTAGCTAAAAGACTTGGTAAAGACGGTTTTACGGTTATTATAAATGGTATCTTTCACGAAGATGGAGCAAAGAGAGTAGCAGAATTAAAATCAGAGGGAATAAATGCAGAATATTATGGTTTTGATGTCACTGACGAAAATGCTGTAACTTCAAACATAAAAGCTATTGGAAATAAATATGGTAAAATAGATGTACTTGTAAACAATGCTGGAGGTTTAGGTGGTAGATCTCGTTTTGAAGAAATGACTACTGAATTTTACAGAAAAGTAATGGCTTTAAACCTTGATTCAGTATTTTTTGCATCAAGAGCAGCAATACCTTTTCTTAAAAAAGGCGAAAATTCAACTATTATAAACTATACATCTAATGCAGGTTGGAATGCAGGTGGTCCAGGAGCGGGAATCTATGGAACCTCAAAAGCTGGAGTTCATACCATTACAAGAGCTTTAGCAAAAGATTTAGCAGAATATGGTATTAGAGTAAATGCAGTTTCACCAGGTACAATAGATACACCCTTTCATGCACAAATTAAATCTACAAAACCAGAGGTTTTTGCTTCTTGGGCAAAAAATATTATGTTAGGTAGATTAGGCCAACCAGAGGATGTTGCTGGGGTTGTTTCATTTTTAGCGAGTAAAGATGCCGCGTTTTTAACTGCAGAAACAATTCAAGTAGGTGGTGGTCAAGCATTAGGAATTTAAATTAAAATACATTTACTTTAAATTAGATAAGAACATAAAATGGGTAAAGTAGTAACATTTGGAGAAATTATGTTAAGATTGTCTCCACAAGGTTTTTTAAGATTTTCACAGGCTAATAATTTTGATGTAGTATATGGTGGTGGAGAATCTAACGTAGCAGTATCGTTAGCAAACTATGGTGTTGATGTAGATTTTGTAACACGTTTACCAAAGAATGATATTGGCACATGTGCAATGATGGAAATGAGAAAACGAGGGGTAGGAGTTGATAAAATTGTATATGGAGGTAATCGTTTAGGAATTTACTTTTTAGAAACAGGAGCAGTTTCTCGGGGATCCAAAGTAGTTTATGACAGAGCTCACTCTGCAATTGCAGAAATAAAATCGGGAATGATCAATTGGGATACTGTTTTAGACGGTGTTGAATGGTTTCATTGGACAGGCATTACACCTGCTATTTCAAAAGGAGCTGCAGATGTGTGCTTGGAGGCTGTTAAAGCAGCAAGTGCAAAAGGAATTACTGTATCTACAGATTTGAATTATAGAGCAAAACTTTGGACCTATTGTGATGATTCGCATCGAGAAAAAATAATGACTGAATTAACATCTTATTGTGATGTTGTTTTAGGTAATGAAGAAGATGCCGAGAAACACTTTGGAATTCATCCAGAAGGGTTAGATGTTCACAAACATGGGCATGATGTGAAAGCAGAAGCTTTTTTATCAGTTTGTAAACAAATGATGGATAAATTTCCAAGAGCCAAAAAAGTTATTACAACTTTAAGAGGTTCTATATCTGCTTCTCATAATACATGGGCAGGCGTTTTATACGATGGTAAAAAAATGTATGAAACACGTCAATATCAAATTACAGATATTGTAGATAGAGTAGGTGGAGGAGATTCTTTTATGGGTGGCTTAATCTATGGATTATTAACATATCCTGAAGATGATCAAAACGCATTAGACTTTGCTGTTGCAGCATCTTGTTTAAAGCATACAATTAAAGGAGACGCAAACTTAGTTACAGTTTCTGAAGTTGAAAAATTAATGGGAGGTGATGCCTCTGGACGTGTAGCAAGATAAAGATATGGCTCAATTCACAAGATTAGAAGTAGCTAATGTGATGAAAGATACAGGAATGGTTCCTTTATTTTATCATCAAGATTTAGAAGTAAGTAAAAAAGTAATTACAGCTTGTTATAAAGGTGGGGCAAGACTGTTAGAATTTACTGCCCGTGGAGATTTTGCTCATGAAGTATTTGGTGAATTAGTCAAATATGTTACCAAAGAATTACCACAAATGATAATGGGAGTAGGGTCAGTAACCGATGCTGCATCTGCCTCAAGATTCATGGCCTTAGGAGCAAACTTTATTGTAACACCAGTTTTAAGAGAAGATATTGCTTTGGTCTGTAATAGAAGAAAAGTACTTTGGTCTCCAGGTTGTGGTTCTTTAACTGAAATTGCAAGAGCTGAAGAATTAGGGTGTGAAATTGTAAAGTTGTTTCCTGGTGGTATTTATGGACCAGAATTTGTAAAAGCTGTTCGAGGCCCTCAACCATGGACAAGTATAATGCCAACAGGTGGTGTTGCTCCTACTAAAGAAAATTTAGAAGGTTGGTTTAAAGCAGGAGTTACTTGTGTTGGAATGGGATCAAAATTAATAGCAAAAGAAACTAATGGTACTTTTGATTATGATAAAATTCAAGCCAAAACCAAAGAAGCTCTAGATATTATCAAAGGATTAAAAATATAATATTTTGAAATCATCTAAATTCTTAATACCTATTTCCAATTTATATAGTTTTTTCGATAATTTCAATAACTACTACTAATTATTATTATAAAATTGGTTGTGCCAAACTCATTACATCTATAAATAAAAGATTTTAAATAGTAGAAACATGCTAAAAAAAGCCATTCAATTTATGATTGTTAGTGCTTTTGCATTTGCACTATTAAATGCTTTTGTAAAAAATTTAAAAGGGTTTAGCGTTTATCAAATTGTTTTATTTAGAGCTGTTGGTACACTTTTTTTTACAATACCTTTAATTGTTAAGGCTAAAATTCCACTTTTAGGAACTCATAAAAAATTATTGCTTTCTAGAGCACTTTGTGGAGTTATTTCTCTAACATGTTTTTTTGAATCTTTAAATTATTTAGATGTTGGAACAGCAGTTTCACTAAGATATACCTCACCAATTTTTGCAGCAATTTTTGCAGTTTTATTTTTAAAAGAGAAGATAAAACCCCTGCAGTGGCTGTTGTTTCTTTTAGCTTTTTTAGGGGTTTTAATAATTAAAGGTTTTGGAACTAATGTAGACTCTATTGGTTTGTTATTAGTTTTATTTTCAGCCTTTTTTCTGGGTTTAATATTAGTAATAATAAGAAAAATAGGAGCTACAGAACATCCTTTAGTAATTATAAACTACTTTATGGTTTTTGCTTTTCTTTTTGGGGGAGTAATGTCTATTAACTCATGGAAAACCCCAAATCTAAAAGAATTCATTTTACTATTAAGTTTAGGTGTTTTTGGATATGTTGGTCAGCTATTTATGACCAAAGCATTTCAAACCAATGAAACCAATACAATTGCACCTTTAAAATATCTTGAAGTAATTTTCACACTACTTATTGGTGTTTTTTGGTTTCAAGAAATCTATAACCTGTATACTTTATTAGGGATATCTTTTATTCTATTAGGGTTGGTGTATAATCTTTATTTAAAAAGTAACCTACCATGATAAAGTATATTTTAGTTTTTATGATTCCCTTTACAGCATATAGTCAAGTCACTTTAGAGGCTAATGGACCCGGAAATACTTATGAGGAAATTACAAATGTATTAGCTCCTGGTTTTGACCCTGTGGAGGAGCCAGATTGTAGTCATCCAGACTTTGGAAGACATATAGACGAGATATTCGATTCAGAATTAAATACAAATGTGTTTCGTTTTTTTATGCATGTAGTTCCAGATAATGATAGGTGTATAAATACAGATAGACAGCGAAATGAAATTAAAACTTATGATAAATCTCCTGATAATTTACTAGGAGTAGAAGGTGAGGAGGTAGTTTACAAATGGAAATTTAAACTTGATGCTGATATGCAACTTTCATCTAGTTTTACTCACGTTCATCAGTTGAAGTCTGTTGGTGGTGACTATGCAAGTATGCCAATGTATACCTTAACGTTAAGAAAATCTACACCCGATAGATTGGAATTAAGATACGCAGAAACAACATCACAAACTACCCTCAAACAGACAGATTTAGCCCCTCTTAAAGGCACTTGGTTAGAAGTTACAGAAACAATTACTTATGGTACATTAGGAGCATATTCTATTGAAATCAAAAAGGTAGTTGATAATTCACTTTTGTTTGAATATTCAAATAATGATATTATAAATTGGAGAGTTGGAGCTGATTTTGTAAGACCAAAATGGGGAATTTATAGAAGTTTAAACGCTAGCCAAGATTTAAGAGATGAGGAAGTTTTATTTGCAAACTTTAGTATTGAAGAACTAAATTCCTTAACAGTAAATGATCATCAAATTGGACCAGATGGTATTAAAATATATCCAAATCCAGTTACGGGTTTTATAACGATTACTCAAACAAAACAAAACCGCTATAACTCATTTATTATCTATAATGATTTAGGACAAGAAATTCTTGCTAAAACACTTAATAAAAAAGAATTTGATATTTCATTTCTGGCTAAAGGAATATATACAATTGTATTTAAAAATAAAGAGAATGAGGTTGCCGTAAAAAAAATGATTAAAATATAAATGCAATGGTATCAGTTTGGTATTACTTTAATTACATTAAAAAAAACCTCACCTTATTGAAAATCAATATGATGAGGTTTTTAATCGTGGAGCCAAGTGGAGTGAAGTCGAACTCTTTTGGGGAGGATTTAAAGCTCTTCATTTATTAGTTTTTTATACACCCCATCAAAGTATACTCCATAACCGGCACAAACCATGCATTATTTATCAATCATAACAACTCTACCAATACCATCCTCATCAACAACTTCGAAACATTCTAACTTACCATCATCATTTTGAAGGTAGCGATAGGCAGATTTAACTTTTCCGGAGGTGTCAAAGTAAGTTTTGTCTATAGAAAATAGAAAGCCCTCAGCAGTAAAGAATCATCCCCTTTATTAGAAGCATTGAAAGTTAATAGTACTATAACTATCCCTAATAACTTAATTTTTTGAATCATTTAGATCTTATTTTTAAATATAGAAAACTATACTTATTCTATTAAGTTTCTAATATTAATTAAATTTAATCAAAAAATTATCACCAAGAATAAATTATTATTCTTGGGGATATATTTTTTTTACTCGGCCGCTTTCGCGGCACTAATTAAATTACGCACCCATTCTTATTTTCTTGAAAGGTGTTTGTGAGACCGCTTCGCTAAATTATTAAATAACTAAAAAGCTCGAACTGCACGTACACTAAATGTGTTGGTCTTATTCTTGCTTGCCTGACTACCATTAGCGAAATACTGTCTCCGTGCACCATCGTTATCGTTCTCCGTCGAACTCCAGTATTCACTTTCGTTTAAGTTTGCTCCATTTCCATTACTAAAAATACCATACATAAGGTTTAATTCTCTTTTGGTAGGTAGTCGCCAATCTTTAAATTTAGCGCCGTTAGTATCGTGATTAGAGGCATTGCTTAATAAATCATCTGCCTCATACCAATTTGAAGTCCCTTGGTCTTGCATTGCAACCACCAAACCGTGTGTACCATCTGAATTTACCTCTATAACATAACCCCCTAACTCTGCATAAAAAGTGTTTTTGCTGTAAGATGCTCGATTTGCATCAGGAGACAAATTATTAGCAGGTATGTAACCTATATAATACTGCGCGTCATTTATATATGTATTTTCTTCTGGGATACCAGCCGACGGTGTTCCATCTCCGTCTATATAGTCAACCAAATATCTTACCGTATTAAGACCATAATTTATAACATTAGTTACTTGGTAATAAGCAACTTGTTGGACTTTATCTACTCTTCTAATATATAAAATCGACCCCTCATTACAAAAAAGTAACCATTGTTCAAGTTCGGGTGTAGTACCAACATCATCTTCATGGCGTATTCTTATTCCTGTGATTTGATCTTTCTTATCGAAATTTGTAATCGAATTACCCCATGCTCCTGTTAAAGTTGCGAATTTACCAGCACCCAATGCAATAGGGTTATTGGACCATTTCCACACAGATGAATTACCATCAAACCCTATAGTACCAGACGATACATAACCTATACTATATTGGACAGTCGGTGATAAATTCGTATAAGGAGGATTAATTGTAAGATTTTCGACAGGAAATATAGCGTAATTAGTATTAAATACAATATCTTCATCATTACGTATTTTATAATGAACAAAATCTCTTGGTAAATCATTATCTCTATTTCGAATATAAATAATATCATTTTTCTTCATATTTTTCATCCATTCTTCATATTGATTACCTGGACTTGTTGGACTACTATAATTTATATATAATAATCTAACATTAGATTTATCAGTTGTATAATTTCCTGGGGAAGATTCTGTTGTAAATTGTGCACCAGCATTTGGAGCACCGGAATTTGTCGCAAATTCCCATAAAAAGGAATTTCCGTCTAATCCCATCTCAGCTGTAGGACCAGTAGGACCAGTAGGACCAGTAGGACCAGTTTGACCAGTTTGACCAGTAGGACCAGTAGGACCAGTTTGACCAGTTTGACCAGTAGGACCAGTTGCACCAACAGGACCAGTTGCA
>Ga0209094_1000723_pt1 | contig 22215 bp, 28 predicted proteins | sample COGITO_mtgs_1004_2_FD_184790 | JGI IMG/M metagenome (GOLD analysis project Ga0209094, IMG submission 184790) | Pelagic marine microbial communities from North Sea - COGITO_mtgs_100430 (SPAdes) (version 2) | ecosystem: Environmental > Aquatic > Marine > Epipelagic ...
AAGAAAATGAAAGTATACCAACGGGTGTAACTCAGTGTTCTAGTAATTTCGCCTACGAGGGGCGAAATTAAGAACTAAATTTATAATAGGACCTTCGGAGATTTATTCATTTGATCCATCTTCAAAACTTTCATCGAGTTTATTTCGCAGGAAGTCAGCCATATCTTCTCCATCGGCAGATGAATCTGTCTCACTAAAGAAAGGCCATAATTCTTGTAGTTCTTTTTCGAGTAAGGAGTCACCAAATAATGTATTACAACTATTCAGATCATACGATTCACCATCAAGCACCATCTCGTACTGATAATCCATACCGTCATATGATGCGGCACAGGTACCACCTTCCTTTTGTAACTGCTGGAAATCAGAAGCCTTTGCTCGTTTATGTATCGAAGCAAAAAGGCCACGATCAATTTTACCTGTCACCGAGTCAGGAGCTACATCTTGAAAAGCATGCGAAGGAGTATATTCAAAAGAACGGTTATCTTCCAGTACAAATGAAGGACACGCTCCACCCATTTGGCAACCACCAATCATCTGCCCCTGCACTCTAAAATCAATTTCAGATACCTCAACAACAGAATCGTTATCTACATACGCTGGTGCAAAGGCAGTTACATATAAATACGCGCCCGAGCAAATGCCAATAAAGAAGGTAAATCCAAAGATGAAATATTCACGTGATGTCATAGGGGTAGTATAGCAAGCTTTCTTTGCCTTGCGCCAGCAATACGGTATCATGTCGCAACTGGAGAGATGGCTGAGTGTTACGGCACATAAAATAATAAGCGGAGAAGTGGCTGAGTGGTTTAAGGCGCTCGCTTGGAAAGTGAGTTACGAGCAATTGTACGCAGGTTCGAATCCTGTCTTCTCCGCTTAGTATTTTATTATTTACGTATCTTTAAGTGCTGACTTATTACTACGTCCCCCTCCGCTCCATTAGCAGTCTGTAGTGATGTGTACAGGTTGTCCTTTTCTGCTTGAATGATCTGATATCCTGCGACATTTTTGTCACTTGTAATATTCCAACCATTTTGACTTAGTGCAGCTCGATACCATTCATGGATATCTTTCTTAGTTGCTTTTGTATCAAGACTTACAGAAATATCACGAGCTTCTTGGCTGTCGGTATCGCGTACGTTTGAAACCTCTGTATTGGGATACATGGGAAATGTAGGTATATCAGCAGGAATAGATATTTCAGAAACTGTATTCACCTGTTCATCCAGAGCAACGTCAGTGGAATTATTGGAAAGTAGTGAGGTAACCAGAACGAGCCCTCCAAATCCCACTACGGCTAACAAAATATTTTTACTCATAGTATTAATATCTAGTTACTAGTATCTTTTTAGTATATGTCTTTCTTGAAAAATGTATACCGCACATACAAATTTCAAAATATATGATACATTGCAAATAAGTTCTTTTCACAATCTATGGAGGTTATCATGACTCTTTACGATAAAAATGCTGGTACCCATGAGTCAAAGTGCACAGTACTCAAACTTTGGGCACTTGAGGAAGTCTATCCCAAATCTTTAACTGAACCACAAATTTCTGAAAGGGTGAAGAAATTAATTCCTGAAAAATTTGGGTCAGAATATTTCTTTCTACTACGTAGTCCAGTGCTTATGGAAAAATTTCTGAAAGATGGAATGCGTCATGGCCACATAACCAAAGTAACCCCATTTAAGTACAAACTAACAGAAGCTGGAATTGCACGTATTCGATACATCGAAACATATGTTTTGATAGAAACTGAAAAAGTGTCCTAAGCAGCAAACAAAAATCCCTCCAATCAGGAGGGATTTTAAAGTCTAAATGTTTTATTCTAGGCAGTCTTCTTTCGTCGCACCACCATAAATCCTCCGATGAGAACTACGAGCAGTCCTAGAATTACGAAGAGAGTAGTATTCTTCTTTTTCTCTTCAACAGCTTTTTGAATTTCTTCTTTTTCAATCTTCTTCATTGTTGCAGTTTCAATCAACGGTGCAGCGTTAAGGTACGCTTGCCCTGCTCCGTACACTGCTGTCACATCTTGTGCGTCAACTCCATCAAGTAAACTTGCGTTTACAGGACGAATGGTATTTTGCCATACTTCAGGATCTTCGAGATTTCGGTAAATGTCTGAAACAAGGTCAGTAATATCTTCTGAGGTATGTTCTTCAATTTCTTTCCAGTTACCATCAAGTGTCTGGTACTGTAACTTTCGTGCTAAATGCTTCAGTTGGTACATGTATGCTGGAGTTTCTTGCTCTGAGGTTTCATACAGGAAATCATTCAAATGTTTGTACAGTTCGTTTGTTGCTAAAAGAAATGCAACCGGAGTTACCGCGATAGTAGGGTCATTTGCAACCAATGCTTCCATTGTTGCTAATTCAGGTAAAAAGATCTGTTTTTTATCTTCTGGAGCACTATCTACATACGTACGCAATGAAGCAACGTCGCTGGGTAGACGAGTAAGGTCACCTTCTAGGAATCGCCCGATAACTTTGTTTACGGTTGTTGCAGCTTCTTCAAGAGGACTTTCAAACGTTTCCACCAGAACGACACTTTCTTCTAGCGCCTGTTCAGGCTCTTGCGCGAGCACTGGGGATGCCACAAGCATAAGTGCGAACATTGATAGTCCAAGTGCGTATTTGTGTATATTCATATATATGTAATTAATCTACGCACGTAATAGTATTTGCGTTGAATTTTATTATAGAGTCGAGTATCTATTATCGCAAGATACTACTTTTGGTAACTTACGTTGAGCACAATAGCCTAGACGTCCATATTTCGCAAGACCGCAATACGATCTTGAGCAGGTGGGTGTGTTTGAAACAGTCCACCAATTTTCTGCATCATGCTTTTCTTTGGTGCCCCTTGGAATGGATCGGAGATAAAGAGGTGTGCAGTCGCGTTTGATGCGTGTTTCATTGGTTGTGCGTGGCCTGAAATTTTCTCAAGCGCTGAAGCAAGTCCTTCTGGATATCGTGTCAGGAGCGCTCCTGTAGCATCAGCAAGATACTCACGTTTTCGTGAGACCGTCATTTTGATAAGTTGTGCTGCAATTGGCGCTAAAATAATACCTACAATCGCGATAACGAGAAATGCTGGGTGTCGATCTTTACTATTCCCATTACCTCCCCAAATCATTGAACGGAGCATTATGTCAGAAATAATCGCAATAAAACCTGCAAGGACCACAGCGACAGTCATAACAAGCATATCTCGATTACCAATGTGTGCCATTTCATGCGCTACCACCCCCTCAAGCTCGTTCTTTTCAAGAATCTGAAGAAGGCCTGTTGTTACTGCAACCACCGCGTGCTCAGGATTGCGCCCCGTTGCAAACGCGTTAGGTGAGGGATCTTCAACAATGTATACCTTTGGCATTGGCAGACCTGCAGTAATAGCAAGATTTTCTACAATATTGTATAGCTCCCGATTAGTCTCAAGTGTTGCCAGCTTTGCGTGAGTCATTTTCAGCACAATTTTGTCTGAGAACCAGTAACTCCCCACATTCATTACCAGTGCAAAAATTACTGCAATATACAGGAGTGCGGGCGTCTGCATATACCACGCAACTGCGTATCCCACTGCAATAACCAACACAAAGAACATAGCCATTAAAAACCATGTCTTTGCTATATTCGATCCTTGGTGTGTATATAAGGTAGTCATTGTGTAGCTCTTAGTTGTCGGCAACCCCTTGCGGAGATTCATTACTCTCGTATCCTGAGTCATCTGACCAGTGCAAAAATTGACGGTCTTTGTAGAATCCTTTTTCCTTAACGTTTTCTTCAATAGCAATCTGAATATCCGCCTCTGAAAAGCCCATTGTTTGAGTTAGTGCATCAAGCACCACCATCAAGTCTGCGTATTCCTTCAGGAAGTCGGCGCGGGTGCGCACGTGAGAAAGCGCTCGAGATTCCTCGGTAATTTTCTTAAAAAGCTCCTGTTGAAACTCTTGTTCGTCAGTAATTTCTCGTATCTCGCACGATTCCCCTTTTGCCTCAATTTTCGACTTTACATGGTCACGTACGAGTTTATTATAAAATATTTTGTTTGAATTTTCTGTTTCCATAATTTTGTATGTGACATTTACGTTTCAAAATAAAACCTGTTGTACAAAAATATTTTTCTTCCTTCGCTCACTCGGTAGTATATAAAATAAATTTTATATACTATTCTCGTATCGCTCGGAAGTAGCAAACTCTAGACATAAGCCGGAATTAAAAATCTACTTTAACAACTTCTCGTTCTTCAGAACCTTCAGCAAGTTCAAAGTATTCTCGCTCCTTGAAACCAAACATATTTCCAATCACGTTTGATGGGAATGATTGTAGTTTAATAGCTAGATCACGTACGTTTGTGTTGTAAAACCTTCGTGCTGCCTGAATTTTATTTTCAGTGTCAGAAAGTTCTGTTTGCAGTTCACTAAAGTTCTGGTTCGCCTTAAGGTCAGGATACGCTTCAGCGATAGCCATAAGCTTTCCGAGTGCTCCACCAAGAGCATCTTCAGCTCCGGCAACCATAGCAATCTGCTCTGCGCTAATGTTTGAAGCATCCACATTAATCTGTGTTGCAGCTGCCCGAGCTGCTACTACAGCGTCAAATGTCTCTCGTTCGTGTGCTGCGTATCCCTTTACTGTTTCAATAAGGTTCGGGATAAGGTCATATCGTCGCTTAAGTTGCACGTCAATATCAGCCCATGCTTCAATTGCACGCTGTGTTAGCTTCACAAATGCGTTATAGGTAGCAACTGCGTAAATCGCAACTACTGCTATAACACCTACAATAATCCAAGTTGTCGTCATAAAATTCAAAATTTACCTCTATAATTAAGTACAGACATTCTAGCACGTAAGTATGTTGACACAATCAGATTCAGAGGGTATCTTGCAAAATAGAAACTTTGCAGGAGATACAGGATGAATATTCTTATAATAACCACAAGTGAACCTTCAAATTGGAGCACTTTGGCAAATTCATTTGAACTTACTTTTGTAAATTCATACGAATCTGGGATCAAATACTTGAAAAACCGCGAATACATTGCAGTTATCTGTGACGATACGATTGAAAACTCTCATCTCGTTTATAATGTTGAGGATTTGTTAAAAGCGGCGTATAAAACAAAAATTTATGTTCGTTTTGAAAAAGTTGCCTACAATGATCAGGTTTTTGTGGCCCTTACAAAATGTGGTGTTATCACTTATTTTATAGACTATCCTTCTGGTGAAACCTTTGAACGCATTCATTATTTCCTACAAGGAGGTGCTCGTTTTCGTTCCATGGAATATGGAGATATGGTTCTTTGTGGTCAAGTACTAAAAAGTATGAATATGCCGGATATAAGATTCACAGCAAAGGAAACTCTTATGCTCCGCGTCCTTATGCGAGCCAAGGGAGATGTTGTCACAAAAGACCAACTCCTAACCGAGACCGACTATTCAGCAGATACAATCACACACACAATTGAAACCCACCTCTATAGACTCAGGAGTAAACTTAGTAAAAATGGATATTCGCAAGATATCATACTCACAGTAGCTGGCGGATATAGATTTCGGGCATAACAAAATTAAAACGCGGACCCAAAGGGTTCGCGTTTTCTATTTCTAGGTTTTAAGTATTTTATACTTACTGATATCCAAGCCAACCAAAAAGAGATTAACCTCTAGAAGATAGGCTCGTGCCTGGAGTGGATTGCCCGATTTTTCAATAATACTATTGATTCGAGATGGCGTAATCAAATCAAATCGAATTGCAATCATCAAGCAAAATGCCTGATCCCACTCAGGTGGAAAACCGGAAAAGGACAGGTAACATCCACATGACAACTGTATACCTCCACCATAAACTGGTGGTTGTGCCTCAGCATCAGCAACCAATTCACTGATGATCACCCCATGCTCTGACATCGCATTATTTTTATTCACGGCATTAGCTCCATATCGTAGGCAATCAATCTCAGACACAGTACCGATTGCTTTACATAGACGAAAAGAATCAGTGGCCATAAGTAGGTCAAGCGCTCCACCAGTTCGCACACTTTCATCAGTACTCACCAGTTTTACAGCAAATTCTTCAACCACTGCTGCTGCAAAAGTAAAAATTTCATCCATCAACTTTTCTACTTCACACTTTTTCTGGACATTCATCTTCTTCTCCTTTTGTAATTGGAACTATCTTAGCGCTACAATGCCACAGAAAATATATTATGTAAAGAAAAAAGACCCAAATGATACGTGACTGTATCGTAAGGGTCTTTTTAAATTTTTCATATTTCTTACATCATCCCCATACCTCCTCCCATACCGCCCATATCCGGCATAGTTGGTGCAGCACCTTCTGGTTCTGGCTCATCTGCAATTGCTACTTCACTGGTAAGTAGAATAGCTGATGCTGATACTGCGTGTTGAACGGCTGCACGTTCAACCTTCACAGGGTCGATGATTCCAGCTTTGATCATATCGTCAACCATTTCACCTTTAGCTGCGTCGTATCCAGCGTTTCCTCCTGCATCTTTTACCTTCTGTACGACAACTGCCCCTTCGTCGCGACCTGTGTTATCTACAATCTGCCGCAATGGCATCTCGAGTGCCTTAAGTACAATGTTGTATCCAACAAGCTCCTCTCGGTCAAGATCTTTCTTTGCAAGGACTTCTTTCTCAACAAATGCTGCTGCCTTTGCGAGTGATGTCCCTCCTCCAGAAACGATACCTTCATCGATGGCCGCCTTTGTTGCGTTTACCGCATCCTCAATCTTAAGCTTGAGATACTTCATTTCAGTTTCTGTTGCAGCTCCTACACGGATTACTCCAACACCACCACCGAGCTTAGCAATACGTTCTGCGATCTTATCTGTATCGAATTTATTCTCTGATGCCTTCTCTTGTGCACGAAGTGCTTCAATACGATCTTCGATAGATCCCTTTTCACCTTCACCTCCTACAATAATTGTATTGTCTTTAGTAGAAACTACACGTGATGCTTTTCCAAGCTGTTCAAGTTCTACATCCTCAAGCTTATGTGCAAGTTCTTCAGTAATAAGCTGTCCTCCTGTAGTAATGGCAATATCTTCAAGCACTTCTTTCTTGCGATCACCATATCCTGGTGCTTTCACTGCAAGTACTGAGAATCCGCCCTTAAGTTTGTTAAGCACAAACGTAGTAAGTGCTTCTCCTTCAATATCGTCAGCAATAATAACCAGCTCCTTCTTCCCTGTCTGAGCAATCTTTTCAAGAAGTGGAAGAATCTCTTGTACGTTTGAAATCTTTTTATCAGTTACGAGAATTTGAGCGTCTTTATATTCAGCTTCCATTCGCTCAGGATTTGTCACCATGTACGGGGACACATACCCACGATCGAATTCCATTCCTTCAGTTAGTTCTGTTTCAATACCAAATGACTGTGACTCTTCTACGGTCACCACACCATCCTTCCCTACTTTCTCAATAGTTTCTGCAATCTTTGCACCAATTTCGTCATTTTCAGCAGAAATTGTTGCCACTTGCTTAATCTCTTCAGTGGTTGAGATTTGCATTGCCTGCTCGTGGAGTGCTTTCACCACATCCTCTGCTGCATGTTCCATTCCCATTCGTACTGCCATTGAGTTAAGGCCAAGTGTGGTCTGTCGTAGTCCTTCGTTAACAAGCGCCTGCGTTAACACAGTTGCCGTTGTTGTTCCATCACCAGCAAGATCATTAGTCTTGCTAGCAACTTCTTTAACAATCTCAGCTCCCATATTCTCAAACTTGTCTTTAAGGACAATTTCCTTTGCGATAGATACACCATCGTTTGTGATCAATGGTCCTCCATACCCCTTATCCAGAATAACATTCCGTCCTCGTGGGCCGAGTGTTACTTTTACTGCATTGGCAACCGTATCCACTCCTTTCTGTAGTTTCTTCTTCACGTCTTCACCAAATAATACTTCTTTAGCCATACTGTATACGTTATATCTAATAATTATCCGAGGATCGCTAGGATACTTGGTTCTCCCACAATAAAGTATTCTTGATCATCAATCTTCACTTCATCAAATCCATACTTTGAATACACCACTCGATCTCCCTCTTTGACTTCCATAGGCACTCGTTTCCCATCCTCATCCAGTTTCCCAGCGCCTACCTTTACTACAATTCCTTCTCCCGCCTGTTCTTTCTTTGCTGACTCAGGAAGAATAATGCCTGAGGCAGATTTTGTACCAGCCTCTTCTTCGGTAAGTGGTCGCACCACAACTCGATCTGCAAGCGGCTGTATCTTAATTTCTGACATAAGTCTGTTTTATAAAAATAATCAATTACACAATCTATAACATCACCACAACAAAGAGTATTTAATCACTTTGTTCCAGAATGCATATTATACGCTCGCATAGAATGATTGCAATTTTTATCAATCTCGAGCATAGTGGCAAGTAGAAAATAAATTGCATCATGGAGAGTTAAAATGATAGGAAGCATAATTGGAATTATTGTACTGGCACTCATTCTTTATTTATTGCAATACTTTGTCTATTTATTGATAAAGAATGCCCTGCTCACCAAAGGAAAAATACGGCACGTACTTGCATTCATGCTACTGGGTTTGCTTTCTGGCGTTGCTTCAGCATTTGTCATAGCAATTACAACAGGAAGCCAGGAAGAATATGTAACATGGATTGGACTTACTCTTGGAATGCTCCTCTCTTGCGCTATTGCGCTGATTGTTATGGCAAAACACAGATCTTGAAGTAAAATAAATCTAATCACAGTAATCCGCACTAAAAGTGCGGATTATTTATTGCAATACTGAATATTTTTGGTACATTTGAACAAGAATCCAAGTACAATACAAACAAAAGGGAGTACAAAGATGACTTCATTACTTTTAATCGACGGCGCAATACTAATCGTCGGATCATTTATCCTTGGCTGGTTTCATGGAGAAAATAAACCACGTACAGAAGGTTTCCTCCTTCTGATAATTCAAACGGCCAGTTTCCCAATAACATTCAAACTACTTTTGGTAATGGATAGTTCGAGAGCTGTACAGACCGACTTGGGTCTTCTAATGCAAAACGCTCTTATGGTAAATTTATTTGTTTGTCTTTCTATCGCATTTGTGATTTTTGTTTATTTCAAGCCATTCTGGGAAGACCTAAACTACATGCTTTTTCGAAACAATTAGACATGCGCGTTCAATACAAAAACCTGCACTATCGTGCGGGTTTTAACTTGCCTGAATTATCACAAACAAAACCCTTGCCTGAGCAGAATCTTTCTGCTATCATCCTTGTCACATGGAATTCATACAAAACGTAGTGCTTCCAGCATTACCATATGTACAAATCATTCTCTCCATTCTACTGATTGCATCTATTATGCTTCAGCAACGCGGATCGAGTCTTGGTGGTGCATTCGGAGGCGACAACTTTAGTGCAACGTTTCACAAGCGACGCGGTGGCGAACAATTTTTGTTTCGTGCATCTATTGTTCTTGCGATTCTTTTTGTAGCAAGCGCCCTTATTGCTGTTATTTTCTAACACTCATTCAATTACAAACGTAATTATGAGGTATTTAGCCCTTTTACCGTGCTTTTTGCACCGTATCACTCATGAAAACAATCAAAAAAACCAACTCTGGTTCATTTCTTAGTCGCTATTTTGCGTTTCTAGAACGCCGTAGCAAAGGCGACGCCCTTATTTTCCATCTGGCGTTGCTGGCTGTTTTTACATCACTTTTTTATGTACTACTCGCTGCTAACACACAGTATCTGACATCGGTACCAAGTACCGGAGGAACACTTGTTGAAGGTATTGTAGGGACACCTAGGTTTGTGAACCCTGTACTTGCAATCACACGTGCAGACCATGACATGGTTTCGTTGGTATACAGTGGATTACTTAAAATTGATAGCCAAGGAGATCTTGTACCTGATTTAGCTGAGTCAGTTGAAGTCTCTGAGGACGGACGCACGTATCATGTTGTACTTAAACAAGGTACTCGTTTCCATAATGGTGACACGTTGATGGCGCGTGACGTTGCTTACACTATTTCCCTTATTCAGAATCCTGACCTGAAGAGCCCTCTGCGAGGAAATTGGGATGGTGTTCTTGTTGAAGAACTTGGTGAATACGAACTTAATATTGTTATTGAAGAAGAATACGCACCATTCATTGAAAACTTTACCGTTGGAATTCTTCCGCGAGAACTTTGGGACGAACTGCCAACTGAACAACTTCCGTTTAGCGCAAACAATACAGAACCAGTAGGGACCGGACCATACCGAGTAAGTGACGTGCTGCGAAACAAGTCAGGTCTTATTAATGCATACGAACTCACTGCTTCAGAGAATGCTGACCAACGTCCTAATATCCAAAAACTTGTTTTTAACTTCTACCAAAATGAGGAGGAACTTATAGAGGCACTTGAAGACCAACAGATTTCAAGCACTCCGAGTCTTTCACCTGCCGCACTGCAGACTCTCGATACTGATGTATACACCATCATTGAAAAGCCATTACCACGAACATTCTCAATTTTCTTCAATCAAAACCGGTCTAGTGCTCTACGAGACAGCGCGGTGAGAGAAGCGCTTAACACGGCCATTGATCGTGTTGCGTTAATCGATACCGTGTTGTACGGTCACGGTATCCCCATAGACAGCCCTGTGCCCCCAGGCTTTCTTACGCTAGAATCACAAGATACAGAAGCAGCAATTACCACAGACGATCAATCAAGGATTGAGCAAGCAAAAACAATATTACAAAACGGTGGATGGACACAGGGCGATAATGGATCATGGAGCAAGGAAATTGACGAGGAAACTATCTCATTATCTGTTACCCTTACAACAGCAAACACAGAGCTGTTTGATGCAACAGCAACAGCGGTAGCCTCTGCTTGGGAAGACTTGGGAGTCCAAGTAAGTGTTGATCAATTTGAACAAACAGACCTCGTGCAAGGCATCATTCGACCACGAAGTTTCGAAGCGTTGTTATTTGGAAATGATATTGGGCGGACGATTGATCTCTATCCATTCTGGCACTCGTCACAAAAAGATGACCCTGGGTTAAACATCGCACAATACACCAACATCGACACCGATTCCCTTCTTGAAGACATCCGCACTGAAGAAGACGAAACAATACGAAACGAAGTAATAATGGCATTTGAGGCAATTGTAAAAGAAGAACTCCCGGCCCTGTTCCTATTTACCCCAACTTTTAGTTATGCACTTGATACCAATGTATCAGCAGCTTCTTTCTCTCGAATTAGTAAACCAAGCGAACGATTTACCAACATAGCCCAATGGCACATGAGTGCTAATAAACTTTGGCCCGTATTTAACAAAAAATAATAGCTACCGGTTAGTTATTAGTTGCAAGTATCGATGGAGACATGGATTTTTACAACTATTCACTAATAGAATATAACGTAAAGAACAATATTATGAACACAGAAAACAATAAAACTCCACAATCACCGAGTTCGAACCCGAATCCAAATCGGAACCGGAACAATCAAAATCGGAGCCGTTCTAACACACCTCGAACAGGAGGAGCTGGCGGACAACGTCAGGGTGGTGGAAACAACAACCAGAACCGAAGAGGGCCTGGTGGAAACGGTCGACCTAATACAAATGGTGGACCAAAGAAACGTGGTGGTGGGAATCGACGAAACAATCGTCGACGGAGCATGACCAACCCCGCACTTACGCACCGAATGGCTGAGAAGGACCACAAAGCTCCAATCATTCCAGAAGTAACTGACGAAAACACCGTTCGTGTTATTCCAATGTCTGGAGTAGAACAAATTGGACGAAACATGACGATCGTTGAAACAAAAGACGATATCATCATCTTCGACATTGGATTCCAATTTGTGTCTCCTGAAGCTAAAGCTCCTGGGATCAACTACATCCTGCCAAACACGCAGTATTTAGAAGAACGAAAGCACAAAATTCGTGCGCTTGTCATCACCCACGGTCACCTCGACCACATCGGTGGTATTCCATTTGTAATGGAACGAATTGGCAACCCACCAATCTACACACAGTACCTGACTTCTTTGATGGTACTTAAACGACAAGAAGAGTTCCCACACCTTGATCCTGTAACAATGAATGTTATTAAAGAGGGTGATTCATTTACTGTAGGATCTACAAAGCTTGAAACATTCCCAGTAACACACTCTATTCCTGACGCGATGGGAGTATCAGTAAAGACAAAGCACGGAGATGTGGTTATTACAGGAGACATCAAACTAACGCACGAAGATGGCGAAGTTATCCCCGAAGAGCGAAAAGACTGGGAGGGAGTTGGAAAGAACAACAACCTTCTCTTAGTATGTGACTCAACTAACGCAGATCGAAGTGGGTGGTCAGCTCCTGAAGGTCTTGTATATACATCACTTGAAGAAATCATTAGTGGTGCAACAGGGCGACTTATCATCGGAACATTTGCGTCACAATTTGATCGACTCATCAGTATTATCAACACCTGTGAGAAGTACGGGAAGAAAGTAGTAATGGAAGGACGTTCAATCAAGACCAATATCGAAATTGCTCTGACTGCCGAACTCTTTAAGGTACAACCTGGAACCTTCATCAATGCGGGCGACATGGGAGATTACCCTTCAGACAAGATTGTGATTCTATCTACAGGAGCACAAGGTGAAGAATTTGCAGCACTTATGCGTATGGCAACTGACAAACATAAGTTTGTACAACTCACCGAACGAGACACCCTCGTACTTTCTTCTTCAGTTATTCCCGGAAACGAAATTGCAGTACAGAAGCTAAAGGATAATATTTATCGAAAGAATGTGCGGGTGATCAACTACCGATCAGCAGCAGTACACTCATCAGGACACGGTAACGCAGGAGAGCTTATCTGGGTACAACAAACCGTTAAGCCAAAATTCTTGCTTCCAGTGCACGGACATCATTACCACCTGAAGAGTCATATGTATGCTTCAGTAGAAAATGGTTTCCCGAAGGAAAATATTGTCGTTCCTGACAACGGAACTATTATTGACATCACTAATGGTACTGATCTGAAGGTACAGAAAGTGAAAGCACCAAGTGACATTATTATGGTAGACGGGTTTACCGTAGGAGCACGACAAGAAGTTGTATTGCGCGATCGACAATCACTTTCTGAAGACGGAATGTTTGTGATCATTGCGACAGTAAACACCAAGACCGGTAAACTTCGAAAGTCTCCAGATATCATTTCACGAGGATTTGTATACCTGCGAGAGAACCAACAGTTACTCTCAGAAGCACGTGTACTTATTAAACGAACCGTTGAAAAACGAACCGAAGGAATGAATCCAATTGACCTAGATATGGTTAAAGACGAACTAGCCGACACGGTAAGTGGATTCTTGATGCAAAAGACAAGCAAGAGCCCTATGGTGATTCCGGTATTAATCGGTATTTAAAAATGAAATAATGGTCGAAGACCATATATTGAATTTGCCCTAGTTTTTAAGAAGACCACAGTCGACTATAAAAACAGAAATACCCCCCCCAGGGTGCGTTCCCAATTTACTCTTTTCCTAGAGTAAATTGCTGGAACTCTCCAGATTTAAGTATCTACTTCGTTAGCAGATACAAGTAAACACCCGCATGCGGGTGTTTACTTTTGTATAGTTATGAGTATATTTTAAGCAGATGTAATTGGAGACACTGATGTCAGAAAATTCTGGAATAATTAAAAAAGCTCATGATACGGGGTCTGAATTTTGGGCACTTGAAATTAAAGCACCTAACGGAGAAGATATTAGGTACGCTCTGCAAAAAAACGATTGCAAAGACATGCCACAAACCGAGAGTACAATAACGCTTCATGGATATCCTGCAAGTGTGAGCAAGTGCGAAATCAATGGTATTATAATTTACGATCGAAACATATAACTGCCTCAAAAACATCCACAATCCTGTGGGTGTTTTATCTTGTTTGTCCCCCATCAACAATCCTTGTCTATCATTTACATTGGTACAATATAAACACTTATGGGAATACACCGCCGGCATGCTCTTCATCGTACTAAAAAAACCACTATCAGTTTTTGGTTTATTTATGTACTCTCAATTCTCTTTAACTTTCACGGACTTTTGGTTGCATACAGCAGTTCCACATACATGGGACAATTCGCGACTCCTGAGGTTATTGGTGCGCTGTATACCATCGGATCAGCTTTAGCGGTATTTTCCTTCCTATTTATTTCTCGGGTCTTACGAAAGATTGGTAATGTACGTCTCACACTCTACATGGCAGTCTTTGAGATCATTGCACTTGTAGTGCTTGGACTCACTATCAATCCTGCCACCGCCATTGTTGCCTTTGTAATATTTATCACACTGAACCCGCTTATCTATCTGAGTATCGATATCTTTTCAGAAAGTCTCATTGGGAACAACGAAACTTCTACGGGGAGTAAGCGTGGTCTGACACTTACACTGATGAGTTTAGCGGCTACATTTGCACCAATTGCATTGACGCTTATCGTAGGTGACGATGACAATAATCTTTATAAGACCTACCTTGTCTCAGCAGGAATATTTTCACTTTTCATTTTTATAGTACTCTTTAAGTTTAAAACCTTTCATGACCCAACTTACAAAGAAGTTGAGGTGCTTAAGGCAATCCAATCCTTCTGGGATAAGAAAGATATTCGTAATGTATTTCTTGCTCACTTTACCTTACAAATCTTCTTTTCATGGATGGTGATCTATCTCCCATTGTATCTCGCAACTGAAATTGGACTTCCGTGGACTGACATCGGTTCAATCATTGCTGTTGGTCTCTTCGCCTACGTCCTACTGGAATACCCTGTAGGTATTCTTGCTGATAAGTACATTGGAGAGAAGGAAATGATGGCGTGCGGATTTTTAATTCTTGCAGTTTCTGCTTCATGGATTTCATTTATGGCACTTGCGCCTGTAGCTGGATGGATGGTGCTTATGTTTATCAGTCGTATTGGTGCATCGCTGGTAGAAGCCACTACTGAGAGTTACTTCTTTAAACACACAAAAGGTACCGATGCTAATATTATGAGCTTCTTTAGGCTTACACGGCCTCTGGCGATGCTTGTGGGTGCACTTATGGGTAGCACTGCACTTCTCTATCTTCCGTTTGAACTAATCTTCATTGTGCTTGGGTTTGCAATGGTTCCAGGAATTTTCTTTACTATTGCACTTAAGGATACCAAATAGAATATATGTCACGATCTGAAAAAGTAAAATCACAATATCTTGCCGACCAATCACGGTACGACAATTTTTCTAAGAATAAAGATTTTGATGAAGACAGAGAGAAAATAATCAAAAGCTACAGGTACTGGAATATTATTAAAAATTTATACCCATACGATATGATCGCCAAAGAACATGACATGCTCGTACCAAAACGTATATTTGGAAAAATGTCAGAGTGCAAAAAAGAAGAATGGGACGAATACAAAATAATCATGAATCAGTTAGAGTTCGATGGGTATTATGATGCGATGCTTGAAAATTTCTCCAAAGGTCGCACTGTACTTAAACAACTACACCTCCACCTAATCGTCTGGATAGAGAAAAATTAAAACCATGTGTAAGGGTAACCCTTACACATGGTTTTAATTTGGAAGGTGATATCGCTTCCCTGTTTTACCCACCATTGCTTCAGCGTGTAACTTCTCAATCTGTGAATCTACCCGAATATCTTTAAATTGGTTGAGTACTGCAAGTATTTGCTCTCTGGTCATTAGCTTTTGAGTGCCAGACAGCGTACGTAAAACTGCTCCACGAATCTGGCGATCACTTCCCTGAAACTTTGACTGCTTAATATAATTTTTGCTCTTACTGTTTGGATTACCAAACTCCTTTTTCAAATATGATCCGTAGTCCATCAACGCCCAATACCATTCTCGCGGACTCTCTTGATCTAAAGTTACTTCAATTAATTGCAATATTTCACCATCGGTCACATCTGATCTCTCTTTAAAAAAATGATAGAGGTAGACAGTCCGTAGATTTGTTTCAATAATTGGCACTGGAAGATTATGTGAAAACGCCATAACTGCTCCTGCAGTATAAGCACCAATACCAGGAAGATCAACAAGACCTTCATGTGTCATCGGAAACTTTCCTTTATGATTCTCTACCACTTCCTTGGCACAGTTATGTAGCATTTTTGCACGTCGGTTGTACCCTAAACCCTGCCATTGTATTAAAACCTCACCAAGCGAAGCGTCTGCGAGTTTCTGTACTGTTGGAAATGTCTTTAGGAATGCTTTGTACTTCGGAAGTACACGATCCACCTGTGTCTGCTGAAGCATAATTTCAGACACCAAAATCCTATACGGATTCTTCGTCTTTCTCCAAGGAAGCGCATGCCGTCCATTGTCTGTATAAAAATCTCGGACAGTCTGTATAAATTTCTTTTGCTTTTTAGTCATTTCAGGGCAAGTATAACAAATTTAAACCTGCCCAGAATTCTGGACAGGTTTTTTGATTACTTTGCTATTTTACCAATAAACCTACCAGTAAAACGGACATCCTCTAAGTCAAGTGAGGCAACCATCTCCATCACCCTAGCGTGCTCAGGAGTCGGGATCTCTATTCCTTCTGCTTCACCTTCCAAACCAAAGAAGAAATAGTTCATCGGAACATGCAAGGCTTGAGCTATATGCCAAAGCTTAGAGCAAGAAACGCGATTTGCACCGGTCTCATACTTTTGAATTTGTTGGAATTTAACTTTAACCTGCACACCTAAACCATTTTGAGATAAATTAAGCTGTTTTCGGCGAAGACGAATTCTCTTACCAACGTGTAAATCAACCGTATCTATTAATTTATGCATGATTTGCCTTTCTTTAGTTTCTGTTTCTGTTTCTAGAAAAACACTAATATTATAAGTTGTCAATAGGCTGTAACCCAGCAGTATAGTCACTTAAACTATTTATTAGCTTTATGGTGAGTAAAATTTACTGCAGCACAAGGATGTAAATGGAACGTTCTACAGCTCGTAAATCATGTCTTTACGTTCTATTACCACCTTCCACCCCATAATCTGCGCATGATTATACAAAGCCTTATTCGGATTAAAACAAATTGGCTGAGCAACAGATTCAAGCATTGGAATATCACCTTCTGTATCACCCACTGCTACCGCACCCTCGGGTGTCACTTCTTCTTTTTCAAATACACGCTTGATGATATTGGCTTTGTTCTTAATGATGTGCTCATCAGTAACCACACCAGTAAACTTATCAGTTGGGCCGATCTCATACATTCTTCCGTACACCTTATCAAAACCATAGGACTTACAAAACTCATCAAGGATAGCTTTGGGTGATTGTGAAATAGCGACAACAAAATAGTTCTGTTCTTTAAGTTTCTGAACTAAGTCGCGAGTATAACGATAGACTCGTTTATTGTGTGCCGAAACAACCTCACGCCCGACATCAGCTACGACACCATAATGCACACCTTTGATGTGATTATAAAATGTCGCAATCATTGCATTAATATACTTCTCATAGGAACCTTCACGATTAAGCCAAGACTGGTACACTTTGTCATATTCGTCTGCGGCTTCCTTAGGAAACACTTCCTCCTCAATAAGCTTTTCAATAAGTTCGATAAACAAACTAGAGCGGAAGACCGTACCGTCTATATCAAAAAATGCTACCTTTTGTTTCATCTGCACAGTATAGCAAATAGTAAAATTAGTGTAAGGGTAGTCCTTATACAAAAAAAGTCACACGAATGTGTGACTTACGGTCAATTGTGTTTCTTTAAGGAGCAGAGATCAGGCTGGCAAAGGGTATAGAGAGGGGACCTCCTCTTCGCCAGCCATCTCAGCGTACATGGTTCGCACTAGCAGTAATGAAACCAATTCGCTAATGAAGGGGGTGCAAACAAAGGCTACAGGCGTGGGTGGTACCTCCGAAAACAACCACAATTTCGTCTGGTATCAAACAAACGAACTACTTCATATGAGCAGAATACCACAAGGAATCGTTTGTGCAATAGATGTTGAGCTATTTGATTCTGGCGGTGCTGTGGCACCTCCTAGTCCAGTAATTTACCCTAGGACAAAGGGCAGATTGGGATATACATTCGCAATAGTCGTTACACTCCTTACAGGAGCTGTTCGGGTTTTCGCTCTGACGAGCTGGTAACCTCTTGCAAAGTGACATTAGGTCACTCCTCACCTTTGCTCATGCAATAGCTATAAAAACAGGCCGTAATTCTTTATATTGGTCAGTTGTTAGAATCTCCTCAGTGAAGGTCATCGGTTCTTTCTTCCCTATCTCAGTAACTTTAATGCTCCCATCGGGAAACACTGCTTCCACAAAAGCCAAGTGGCCAATGTCATCAACTACATATTCCATAACTGATTCTGTCTTCGGTACAATCCCACTGTGAATACCGATCTTGCCTCGAAGCTTTCGAGCCCACGTACCTGGTATACGCATACGAACCCCTTCCCACGAAATCACCCTTTTCTTCCGCAACAATCGGTAATGTACGTACTCAGCTGGTGACAATGGATGATTCCCTCGCGCTCCACCAAACAAATCATCAATGCAGGCACGCAGTTTCACCGTTTCTTTTTCAGCTGCAGTATAGATCACCCCTTCCACAAAACGAGGGTATACGTCAGTAGCCTGGCGTTGCAATGCATCAGTAAACACCCAGCCTTCTAGGTCATTGACTCGCACCATTGCCCACCTGCCTTCTAATTTAAGCAATCGAACTTGTTGACCATAATGTAACGTTGTCAAACTGTTATCAAATGCGAGCGTTGGTTCATTATATATAAATACGCCAATTGAACCGATGAAGTATTGATCTCCAAGACGTAACGGCGTATGTGTTGAAGCGTCAGCTTTCTCAGGAGCTTTTTTAGAAGCTGGTACAACAGTACCTTGTATACGTGCAAGTTTTTCCTGATAGGTATTAAGTGTTCGTTCGGTGCTCGGTGCATATACTACGGTACCAAAAAGTGACGTTCGCACAAATACAATCAAATCATCAATTACCGCAATAAGTACCTTCATAATACTCATACTATAGCACCAGCATACAAATCTCAGGCTCTTGACCAAGGCTGTACTGCATGATGCGTTTTATTTTGCCTTTGGCCAAAGTGTATTTGCTTTTGGGTATACCACCGTTAGTGGATGCTCCAAACAATCATGTTTGTGCGCCTTACAGTAATCTCGTCCATAATTTACTAAACGGTGATTAAACCCCCACCACAGATCACGCGGCATAATATTCTGTAAATCTTTTTCAATACGTACTGGGTCTCGATAATCAGAGAGATCAAAACGTATAGCAAAACGACGCACATGAGTATCGACCGCAATACCTTCGTGGATTCCGTACAGTGTAGAAAGTACTACGTTTGAAGTCTTACGTGCCGCCCCAGGAATAGTAATCATTTCTTGAAGTGTTCGAGGAAGTTCACCATCAAACTCATCACGCACTTTCTTTGCTGCAGCAATCACATTCTTGGCTTTGTTGCGAAAGAAGCCGGTCTGATAGACATCTTTTTCCATTTCTGCCTGAGACGCATTGGCATAATCATCAAGCGTTTTGTATTTAGCAAATAACTTTGCGGTCACTTTATTCACGCGTTCATCAGTGCACTGTGCAGAGAGCTGTACCGCAATCAGACATTCAAAATCAGTGTGGTAATTCAGGGCAATTACCGCTTCTGGGTAGAGATCCTGCAAAATTGCATTCATTGCAGAGACTCGTGCAATTCTTTGTTTCTTTTTATATGGAGTCACAGTGACTATATGTTACGCAATGATGCGATACATCCGTCCGATAATACCTCCCACGGTTACACAGAAGATCACCACCGCAGTTAACGGACCGACAATCGGAATCAATAAGAAAATCTGAAACACAAATGCTCCAACGAGTATCGACAAAAGGTTTACCTCAAGTCGCTTGGTCATGGTTTTCATTACAAATGCTCCTAGTACCACACTCGAAAGTGCCAATCCTGAAACATACAGCGCCAACACCCAAGCGAAGGTAAGTAATCCAACAAACAAACCGAGTACCGTAAACATGAGTAACAACGATACCAGTGGACCAAGTAGTAACGTTAGACTTCCCACAAGCACACTTCGTGCAAATGATTTTTCAATAGATTCAACCAACGACTGCAGTTCATTCTTGAAAAGTAGATAGAGAGAAAGTGTCGCAAATAGCGTTATAAAAACAGGAATCAGTGCATCACGGGCCTGTTCTTTTGCGCTCACTAATGTAGTAGCGCCTTTACTTACTTCTCCGGCAATTACACTTCCCTGCCCCCTGGCCAAAGTTACAAAACTTGTGTAATACACAGAACCACCAACAGAAGCAGAATTCCCTAACGTGATACCCCCAGGAGCATCCATATCAATGTCACCACCTATAGCGCCATCGATCTGTACTTTTTGTGCTTTACCACGCAATGAACCTGCCACGTCTCCTTCAATATTTAAATCTCCTCCAAAGAAAAATACTTCTCCGGAAATATTTGCAGTAGATAAAATAGAAAGTGAACCTGCAATGACAAATACGTCACCACCAACATCCTCGGCGATTGTCACCTCGCCACCAACAATACGTACATCATCAGTTACTGACGCGTGCAACTGTGCAGATCCTGCTAAAATCGATACATCTTTGCCTACCTCACCATTGAGGATGACTGATGCTCCAGCAGCATACATATCTTCAGTAACCATCCCGGACATTACTGTCTTACCTGCTGGCCCCGCAGAGACGTAGTAGTCACCCTCAACTATCTGATCAGACTCAACAGAAACATCACCCCCTGTGCGTAATACAGTTTCAGCATGCGTGTATACAGGAAGTACTAATAGTGCAAAAAGGAATACGTATAGTGTTTTCATAATGTTAGGTATTGTGCTCTTTTTTCAACTCATTGTCCAATTCTACAGCCTCAATTGCATCATGCTCTTTCTGTTGCTTTTGTTCTTCCTGTTTGATCGTCGACTCAGCAATCTGCTGTTTTTCGTAGAGATTCATAAGAGAAAAGCTAACCATCGCGGAAAAAACAATACCAAAGAGGTTCATCAGTAACATAACAACGGAACCAGAAATGACTGCCATATCAAGCATCGCAATACCCGCCCCTACTACTGCAAGTGGCGGGATAAGTGCAACCGAAATTGCGATACCAGGAAGCGTTTCGCTCCATTCAGGTTGTGCTAGTGCAAAAGACACTGCAGCTCCAGCAACTATTGCAACCATAAAGTGTAATAATGACGGATCAATACGTGCTGCAATTTCTCCCGTAACAAATCCATCTCCAAAAAGCAGTGTTGCAACGATTGAAACTCCCAACCCAATTGCTAGCGCCTTTACCAACGTGAACATAGACCGACCAAGTACTTCCGTATTGGACATAACTAACCCAAGGGCAACTCCCAAAATAGGATATAACAATGGGGCAATCAACATACTTCCAATAACAATGGACGGACTATCAGCTAAGAGACCAAAAGTCGCCATCGAAACTGATAATCCAGTCAGATAAAAGAAGTCAAAATTCGGCGTACTGTTTTGCATCAGCTTTCTCACGACGGCTGCCTTGTCTTTTTCTTCAATAGCACGAAATCGAGCGGTAATAGACATATATATGTATTAATTATTCCTAAACAGTATACTCAAAATTACGTTGCGGTACAGTAGTGCTATATACAGGCAGCAAGCGAAAGTGCTTCCAGTATTGTCGGGGTACTTCCTTCTGCAATCTCTTGAGTTCGTGCTATACCAAGTTTTTCTTGTGCACACGCAATCATTTCGGGCGTAATGGTCATTGACTCAACGTCAATACCAACCTTTTCAGCAATTGCTTTCTGGGTTGGACTCAGCACGTCAGGATCAATCACTATCCCCTCTTCAGGAACAATAATTCCCTCAGTAGAAATAATGCTTGCCTCAGTCTGCTCGGGCGATAATTGTTCCTCTGGTGCAATAATTTGTACCTCTGGTGAGACTATTTCTTTTTGAATGGTAAACCAAATATAAGCAGTTGCAGATAAAGCAACAACCATGAATAGAAAACCTATAAGGATGAAACGTGTAAGTTGTGTCATATGTCTGTAGGAAGTGTGTTATATGTTACCGGAGATTGTAGAATTATAGCAAGTAATACCCCGAGCAATACAATGCAAACCATCGCACTAAATAAAGCAACCCTCGGCG
>Ga0209094_1000726_pt1 | contig 22187 bp, 39 predicted proteins | sample COGITO_mtgs_1004_2_FD_184790 | JGI IMG/M metagenome (GOLD analysis project Ga0209094, IMG submission 184790) | Pelagic marine microbial communities from North Sea - COGITO_mtgs_100430 (SPAdes) (version 2) | ecosystem: Environmental > Aquatic > Marine > Epipelagic ...
CACGCTAGACGAGAAGTGGGCTGCTGTCACAGGGGAAGGCAATTACGTCACCGAAACACCTCTTGCTGATGTTGATCGGGAAGCTGGGCAGAAGGTGAAGGATTCTTATGAGAAAACCATACAACCTGGTTTACCAGAATGGGCAGCTAGTTTGGATCTTGATGATGTTTATAAGGAGGCAGCATTAGATCATTACGTTAAGCGTATGGCTGCACAACGATCACAGTTGAGGAAGCAGCGTGAATCGGGTCAAAAGCTTAATACGCCGCTTACTAGCTATGATTTACGAGACGGCACTGTTGGTGTCACTAAGTTGAAGCAGATGATGAAGCAGAGCGGCGCTTCATTGGATTTGACTAACACTACAGAGAATTCTGCTGAATTTGATGAGTTGTTACCAAAAATGAAGCAAAAGATTGAGCAACAGACAGTTGTAGCTAAAGCACCAGTCAAATTAGACGACAAGGTGCAGCCTGTTGTTGAGCCTGTTGTTAAGCCTGTTTTAGATACTACATTGGATGCAACTGAGGAAGCTGCGATACCACCGATCAAAATGAAGCCTGTAAGTGCTTTATCGGCACCTGGTGCTACTGTGAGTGTTGTGAAGGCGGCGAATAAGCTGCAACTGGATGTGCGCAACAAGATGTATCAAAGCGATCCACTTTATCGCAATTTAGTTGATACAGATCCGAATGATAGTGTGCTGCAAAACTACGAAGGTTTAATAGCATCCATGTCACAAACATATGCAGATCCACGCACAAGCTCTGATGTTAAGGCAGCAGCAGCTACGGTATTGGAGATGGCTATTAAAGGAAGGCATCAGGGTGTCTTCATCATGGGCAATAAGATCATGGCAAACTCTATAAGTGAGGATGCTGCGAAAACTATGCTTGGTGGTGTTTACTCCAAGTTTAGAAAGCGTGTATGGAATCATCGAGCATCTGTTATTGATACAGTTTTGTCACAAGATAAGACTGCAAATGATTATGGACACGATGTTTTTGCTCGTGTTGATCTTGGCCTCAGAGGTACGGATGGACGAAACGGATGGAAAAGGGAGGTGGCACAGCTTAAGCAACTTTTACAACCTTTGGAGTCTAAAATGGGTAAGAAGAAATCTACAGAGGCTTATGTAGCAGCGCAGTTGGCTTCTATATCTGAAGACAGTTCTATTACACCATATGATCAGGTGCTACGTAACATAAAGCAGCTGAACGATGGTATCGCTGCTAACCAGTCTTTTATATCTGGGCTTTCTCCGTTGAGACAGCGTGGTAAAGTGGCGGCTGAGATACGAGCACAAATTGCTCCTGCCATGAGGGCAATTAAGAAAGCTGAGAGCATCCTGAAACAGGATGGCTTCAATATACAAGCTTTTGACGCAGCTATGCTTGACGGCATGTCTTCTACACAAAAGATGTTTATACAGAACTCACGTGAGTTTTTTGCTAAGAAGCTTCCAGCTTTACAGTTGATGAACAGCATGGATAACAAGAAGATGGGCAATTTTAGTAATTACCTGCCTTGGCGTGGTTTTGACGTAGATAACCCGCAAGGTCCTGACGTTGGTTTTAACGATTTGGAGCCTAATGAGGTTTTAGATAGCCACAGCAACTATCTTGGTAAGCGATTTGCAGGAGAACAGATCAACGGATTGGACTTGAATCCTTTGCGAGCTATTTTAGCGGTTGCTAACACCACTTCTTATCAGACAAATACCAAGTTTTCAAATGAGCATTTTTCTAATGTATTTGGAGATGACACTCATGACAGCCAATTTAAGAAAGCTGTAAAGCATTATGATGAGGGAGGTAAACAGCGAACAAAACTAGACTTGCTTAATGAGGTGATGGCTGAGGAGATCAGAACTACCATAAATAACGATTTACGTACAACAAAGCATGACAACTGGTTTTTCCGAGCTACAGACTTAGCTGCTGCTACAGGTTTTAGGGTGAGCCTTACAAGTATTGAACAGCCGTTTTTGCAAACTTTACCTGTGCTGGGTGCATACGGCGCTAGAGATCCTGGTAAATCCGCAAAGGTTAGTGAGGTGCTTACTAAGCTTGTGGCTACCACGCCAATTAAGGCTGCCAACAAACTTACTGGAGGCGAGGCAACAACATATGCTGATCATGTTGATACTTTACTCAAGTATGCAGCTCCAGAGTTACAAGCACGTGAAGTGAATGGAATCAACGAGATGAAGGATGTTATTGATAAGGTGAGGCTTTCTGATTTGGAGGGCATCATTGACAAGGTGACATTTGCACCGAAGTCACTTTATTCTATAATTAACACAACACACGATTGGTTTCTGAAGGCATCAACTGCAGCTCCTGACAGTATGTTGATTCGTGCAATATGGGCGGCTAACTATGAGCACGCTACAGGACAGAAGATTGACAAGGATAGCGTTGCTAGTCTGAACGTAACAGCAGCTTTTAATGCTACGAGAACTGCTGAGGGTGAGATGGCTTTGTCTGACGGCAGTACCAAGTCGCAATTGTTTCAGCAGGCTGAGAATGGCGGCGTGGAATTTTTTCGCAGATCGTTGATTGTTTTCTCAAATCACTTGATGAGTTTGGCTCCTAATGTTTCTGCAGCCAAGGCTATGCTTAAGAGCAGTGATCCAGCTATGAAGGCTGAGGGCAAGAAGCGCATTGGCGATTTTGTTCTGCAAACAGTATTGTTCAATGGCATGAAAATGAAGAACCTCGCTTTTGCTGTAGCATACATGACTACTAGGGGTTTTGATTCCGAGGATGAGCGATATGAACAGTTCATGAAGAGACAGGCCACTCTATTAGGGTATGCACATGATTACGCTGGTTTCAACGAGCGACGTCCAATGGAGATGAGTGATTACGCTTGGTCAATGGGTGTTAAGAGTGCAATAGAGTTAACTGGTGTTGCTACACCATGGGCTTCAATAGCTTCTATCAATGCAACGGCGAGCGCTATGGTTAAACAGGTGGCTAAGGATGTTTACGGCATACGAGCACCAGGCACTGGGGATCGCTATATGAAAGAGATTGAGGGTTTTGTTAATATGTTTGGAGCGCCTGGTTATGCTGCGAATGCTTTCATACAATATGATGCAGTACACCGCACTGCTAGGAAAGATTATGAGTTTAATATGGATCACTTAGCGCTCATGTATTTGAGTTTTGGTGGTCCAAGAGAGATGAGGCAGCGCATGATGGATAAGGTGAGAGAAAACACTGGAGCTTCAGAATGGAATGAGAGTTATGGCAGAAAGATCGAAATGCCTTTCTATGATCGATTGCCTAGTAACTTTAAATCACATGATGCACCACTTGCTCCTACAGACTTTAAATACGAGAAGCCAACAGTAGATGAGTGGGCTATGGCTGAATTTACACCACCTAAGTCTTACAAGTTAGAGAAGATGGATTGGCTTAATAGAGAAGGTGCTGGTTATATTGATGGCGATAGTGGCGTTATGAAGGATGGTTTCTTGAGCTATTTTTACCCACGTATGATGGGTGTGGATACTTTGGAGTCTAATGACAATAGTAACGCTACAAATTCAAGACTGCTTAATCAGGCTGCTTCTCTTAATTTATCAAAGCAACAAGCGATGAATTTTGGACGCAAAGCTGCACACGATACTTACATGACTTTGAAAGATCAGGACGTTTATGTGTCACATAACTCGCAAAAAGTTCATGGAGGCAGAAGAACATACGCACACATATTGATCAAAAAAGGTGATAAATTTTACAATGTCGGTTCACTTTCACTGATGAAGGGGTATGCATTACCTACTGGTAGGAGCAATCCAAGGGACGCTAAGTTGAATAACTACGCCAAGCGTAATAAGCGTGGGTTTTATGCCGATAAAGCCAAATAGAGCCGTTCTGAGGCGTTTCAATCCTGATTTGGCATAGGTATACCAAAATGCTCTATGGTTTCTTACGATGGCTTATACGCTGATTGTCGTATAAAGGCAGTTAAATACGCCATTTTCACCCCATTTGGTACATTATTTGGTACACTACTCACGTAAGTCGTTGATAATAAAGTGGTGGCTCCACCTGGATTCGAACCAGGGACACGATAGGGTTCTATGATATGCCCGTTTTCTATTGTTTTATCATCTATTTTCACTCTGTTTCACCTTGCTTAAGCTACAGTTTGGTACAGTGTGGTACATATGGCATCGCACTACGAGAGGGAAGGTAGTCCATACTATTGGATCAAATATCGCAAACCAGATGGTACTCGAGCTGCTAAATCGAGTGGAATCAAGGTGGAACATAAGGGTGGTTTACGAAGAGTGAGAACGATGGTGGGCGAGATCACCGCAGAGGAACAAGTGGAACGAGACGAGGGTTGTGGGGCGTTATTTGACGAGTGGGTGTTGAGCTGGTTGGACTACCAATATACAAACCCCTTCACTCTCACACGTTATAAGAACGCATGGACACACTTGTCGGTTTTCCTGGAGGAGAGGGGAGTGAAGCATCCAAACGAGGTGACTTACCAGCTCTGTCACGAGTATATGCGTGTGAGGTCACAGGTGTGCACTTGGAACACGGCGTTGACGGAACTGCGGGTGCTCGGGGCGATAGAACAGGAGGCTGTGAGACGGGCTTATATACAAGCAAACCCTTGTTCACGTTTGAGGCTGGGACGAAAGAATACAAAACAGAAGCGTGAGATTAGTCAGGAGGAGCTTGATTTTATTGCTGAGGAAATACACTCGGCCCCTGAGTGGTTGCAGAATGCTTGGTTGGTAGGATGTAAACAAGGATGTAGATTGTCCGAGGTGAAGGTCAAGATGTCTGACATAGACGAACACAAAGGAGTGATTTTGTTTCATGTGAAAGGTGGTAAAACACACCCTGCCCCGCTCCACCGCGATCTTCTACCGCTAGTTAAATTATGCAGGGAACAGGACAAGGAATATTTAGTGGATCTGCCTATATATGCATCGAAGTTGATCATACAGTGGTTGAGATCCAAAGGGGTGAACGACATCAGCTTTCATTGTTTAAGAGTCACCGTCGTGACAAGATTGGCTCGAGCAGGTTACTCCGAGAGTCAGGTGATGGAGTATGTCGGTCATTGCTCGGAAATGGTACATTCTATTTACAGGAAGTTGCAGCCTGCTGATTTGAAGCATTTAGGAGATGCACTTTAAACCATTCGACAGATTCACACTCATCAAATCGGTATAGTGCACCAACTCGGTAATGCGGCATTTTATCTTTTTTGCATAGTTGGTAAATAGCTGCTACAGATTTTCCTAGTTTTTTAGCTATTTGTTTTGTAGTTATTAGTTCTTTTGGTTTCTTTTGCATAAGTATTTGTTGATGGTTGATATATCTTCTTCGCTGATCGGTTGTGTGCATAGCCATTCGAGGTAGCTTCTTGGTATTTTGTCGAATGGAACAAATGCGTATTTTCCTAGCACTAATGTCCATTTTTTGTCACTACCAACCACCCAATGCTTGACGTCAGTAGTTGGGCTGGATTTGTACCTGTCTCCTATAGTGATGTTCCTGTTCCTCATGGCTCTTGCTTTATTCTGCTTTTTACTTTGGTTATTTGTTGGTCATTAAGCCCTGCTTTTTTTGCATACTTAATCACTTCTAGTATGTTTTCTTCATAGGCTAGGTTGCCAACGTGTATTTCTTGGCTCAACTCTACTAATAAGTTGTATGCTGTTTGTTCGTAGTCAGTCATTGTGTGATTTGCTTAAATTAATCTCCCGACAAAAATGTTTCGCATAGATATAGCACTAGCATGCAGAAAGTTGTGATGGCACAGGCCAGGACTATTATACTGGCGATGATTGTTACTATGTACATTGAATACATTTAGTTGAGACATATTGAGTCGTTTTCTTCTTGAAAAGCAAAGAACTCTTCATTTTTCATTGCTCCGATTACTGGTAGGTAGTGCATTTTGTTTAGTTGATTACCTTCATCATCGCTGTAGTAGTACACTTCCCATTCTAGAGAACCTGGGTTTTCATTAATGATAGCACTCAACGCGTCATAGTATGTGTGTAGTTTCATTATCTTTCAATTACAGGGAACCATTTGAAGAGTTGCTCTGCGTGGTTAAATCCAAGTGCGTAGGTGGCTAGGCAGGCTAAGGACACTGCTGCTATTGTTATTAGTTTTGTTTTCATGTTAATATTTTTCATTCTCTAAGCATTCTTCAACCAGTTCGATATCATAGGTGTGGTAGATGTGTTCTGACATTCTTTCGTGTAATTCTTGTCTGATTCTGTCTTCTTTTCTGGTGTGTGAAAACTCGATGAGAACAGATGCGTAGATTTGCGGGTAATATTCACGATATTCATCTAGCACCCAATCTTTGCGTAGCTCTGCAAGTTGCTGAACTAGGTTTGCCCAGCTAAATCTGTTATTTTTCATATCTTACAGCTAACCCTTCATCGAAGAGCAGTTCGTTGATGTTTACGTCGCTTAGATAGATTGTTGCTAACCATCGGCCATATTTGCCTGATTTGTCTTTATGGCTCACCATCAACACTTCTTTGTTTTCAATGAGTTCTCTGATGCGTTGTGCTGACACCAGGCCAGTTTCACGCTCTGCACCTCTGATTTCAGGGGTATCGATGCCGTACAATCTGATCTTTTGATTGAGCATCCATTGGTTGAATCCTAGATCGATGTCTAGTGTCACTGAGTCTCCGTCATAGACGTCGGTGCATCTTGCTTTGTATGTATATAGGTTCATAGTTCGTTTTGGTCTTTGTTTATCATTTCGATCATCAAGATGAACAACAACACTACTAGGCTGACTATAAAGAGCATGCCTACGATGAGCATTGTGCCGATGAACATGCTGGGGGTCATTGGTCTGGTTCGTTGTCAAAGATATCTAATAGCACGGGAAAGGGTAATTCTTCTAGTGCACGCTCTAGTGCTCCTGTTATCATTAGCTGATTATCAAACAGCTTATTTTTGTCTTCTTCTACAATCGTAAGTTGTATTCTAGTTTGCATATTGTTGCATTGGGTGTGTAAGTGTACGATACTGCTCGAGGAATTCTGCCACGTCATCTTCTAGGTCTGCATTATCTAATCCCTCACTAAGGTCTTCAATCAGGCCGACTGCTCCTTTTAGTAGGGATTTTTGTTCTTCTATGTGGTGTAGGTCTTGTGTGTTTATGGTTATGCTTGTCATGGGTTTACTTTGTTTTGTTGGTTAGTTTGCATGCTAAATTCCAGGCCATGTAAGCGCATGTTCTTGCTACTGATGCTTCTGATCCATTGAACAACGCTAAGTAGTTTTCTAAATCTTCTACGCTGTCAGGAGTTGCGAATAAACCTACTGGTTCTAGCTTTGGTGTTTCTTCGTTTTTCATTTTGTTTTTATACTACGTTTGCTTCTTCCCCGCACGTGTTGCATGTCCACACGTTTTCTGGGTCGGGTTCATTGATTGTTTCTAGTTCACCTAGTGATTCCATGAATCTGCCTGATTCATCAACCACCCACTCTTCTAGGATGGTGGCTACAGTGGTGAATTCTTCGTGATATATGCTTGTTGGACAGGTGGCTTTCATGAGTATTGTGTTGCGATTGCGTTAGCTATTCCTTGGTATGTAAGTGATCTTTTTTTCCATCTATCAGCAGATGGGGCTAGTTTGTTTTGGCCTGTTTTAGTTTGGTTCTGCCAATACCATTTGCCTTCTTTGTTTTGATGACCGTATTCTTTGATTGGTAGTACGTTGGTGTGCTCGAGCTTTGGTAGGTTCTTGAGCCATAAGCATGTTCTTTTGCTTTCAGGATGACCAAACTGCCATGGTTGTACGGATTGATTAGCTGGCCGTATCCTTGTGCCAATACAGCCGACTGGGTTTTCTAGTAGTATTTCCTCTGCGTTTGCATTGAGGATCATCTGAACAAATTCTAATGCTTCTTCTGTCTTGTTGGCACGTTCACCTGATGGGTCGTGCTTAGGTAGGTTTCGCCACAATGCTGCACTAGTGAGGTAGGTGCATGGTGGGAATGCTACGATCATGTCCCATTTTTGCTCGAGTAGTGAGCGTACATCACCACGAGCGTGAGGATTCATTTCATCTCCTTCACTGGGTAGAATGTCACAGGAGATGGCGTCTTGTCCTTGGTTGACGAACGCATCTCTTACTCTGCCTGAGTACTCGCAAGCCACTAGGATGCGTTTAGGTTGCGCTCTGGCAATGTAGGGGAGCAGGGGAGCTACAGCGGCTGTTGCTGTGATGGCACCGATAAGGATGCTACTCACCACTTGTTTGAGCTTAGTGGACTTTTTGATGACTATTTTATCGGCTACGATTTCTAGTTGTGTCACATCACCTACATTTGCATCTAGCGTGTTGGTGATCTTGTCACTATTGGTATCGATGATTGGACGGCTGTCTGTCCCTGCAATTTTGCGAGCTCCGTTTACATTTCTGTTGATGATGATTTGATTGTTTGATTCATCAAACTCGATATCAAACCTGTCACCGCATTTCCATTTCTGGCTGCTAAGTGATACGCCTTCTAGCCATAGACGTGCCTTACCACGGTTACTGCCTATTTTTCTAGATACTGTTGTTTTCATAATTAATCTGCGTCATCCCATGTGAAACCAACGGGTGGCATCACTTCATGTAAGTTGGTTGTGTTTGTTATAGCAAAAGGCATGATTTCGCTTTTTGAGATGTCACCTAATTCATTTTCAAAACCTAGAACATATGCACGTACTATATCTGGATTGTCTTTATCGACATCGTCGGTTAGATAGAATTCCCACATGTTTTTGGTTATTACAAACTCAGTAATATTGAGCTGGTACTTAGGGTTTTCGATATTTGTTGCTGTTCTCATGACTCTGTTGATACGATTACTTTTGATACATCTGCTGTTATTGCTCCATTTTTGATGTGGGTGTTATATGATTTCATAGCTTCTTCTAGTGAGTCGCACACTTCGTAGTCATATTCTCCTGCATTTATTGAGTCACCGAATCCGTAAGTAACTATGTATTCTCTATCATTCATCTGTTGTTTTTTTTTAAGACTCGTTTTTATTTTCATTACTTTTTGAATACTAAGTGTTCTGGGAAGTAGTCTTTGAACCACGCTGTGTGTTCTGTTTCGTATGAAGCATCACAATGATCTTCTCCTACACTGTTGTGGAGAATGTCAGCTGCACGATGTAGTGCTGTTACTGCTTCTTCTGGGGTGAGTGCCACTCCGTCTGGTAGCTTCACTTGTTTCCACAGAGGACTGTTTGCTCTTTTGGCATTATTACTCCTGTCTTCAGGGCCTTTGCCCCCATCGTATTGTGCGTATCGTTCAGTCATTATCCTCGTTCTATTTCTTTTTGTAGGTTTGCTAATGCTCGCCACGCTGCTTTAGTGCTGTGTCTAATGCCATCGATGTCATTAGTACCTGCTTCCATTGCATGGCGAATCATGGCATCAAGTTCATCACCTGATTTGGACCTATCCCAATGCATGGGGGTTCCTGGGTTGTGTTGTTCGTTGCCAATGAATGAGCACTTTGCCACTTCTCTGATTGCGTCAGGGAAATACATCAACACACCATTGTAGATTGGTGTGTTTTTTCTGTCTTGGTGGTATTCGTTTTTCATTTTCTGGGGCTGTACCATATCATTCGTTCGCCTGGCTTGAAGTCTACTAGCTTAACTGCTTCGTAGCTGTTGATGTTGGCTTCTGGTTTGTCATCTAGATACTTTTCCATGCTTTCTGTGTTAGCATTATCTAGTATGTATTGCTTCATCTCGTAATATATATGAGCTATGTCATCGTAGCATGTTTCGAAGAGCTCTTTGATGCATTCATCTCTGTTTGCTGCAATGCTAGGCTCATCATCAATGAAGCTAGCTGGTTGCCATCCTTCACATATGCTATCGATGATTAATATGTGTTTATTCTCCTCCATAATGTTGCTTTCCGTATTTTGGGTTTTTGTTTCTCCAGTCTAGTGCGTCCTGCACTGTTGACCTGCCACCAGGCATATGAAATCCACTTGCTTTCATGCGTGTGATGTAGTTGTTGTTCACACCGAGCATGTTAGCTAATTGCGTTGCGTTTAGTAATGTCACATCTTTGATGATGTTTGCCGTTGTCATTTGATCAGTTGGTAATTCCACTCTCTTGAACCTGCTTTGCTTTTACGTTTGTTGATGTCCCATCCACGCTCTCTGAATGTGCGCATTATGCGTAACCCAGATCTAAGTCCTGAAGCCTCGATGATTGATGTTGCGCTGTGCCATGCTCCATCTCTCATTACACGGTACACTTTGTATTGTGCGGTTGTGAAATCCTGAAGGTCTTTGATTGATAGTGGTGCTCCTTTGTTTGCCATTTTTTGTATTTCTTCTGGAATCACTTCCATTGGAAACAGTGTTGCTTGGTCTTGTAACTCGTTGATATTCATGTTGTTGATTTTCTTTCCATGTTTTTAAGATTTCTGATATTGTCATTTCACTATCGATATCTAATCCTAGATTTAGGCAGATTCGTTTTATTTTTTCTATGTCTCTTTTGAGCATTTTTAGTCGATGTTCGCACTAGGCGTGATGAGATAGTTGCCGCCCCAGTCTTCGTTGAGTACTTTGATTTCTTCTAAGTCTCTTGCGTCTTCAGGTGCCACCTTAAGTGCATATCCTCTAGGATCATGATTGAAGTGAACTGTTCCTTTCAAAGTGGGTAACATTTCTTCAACTTCCTTAATGATGTCTACTTGCTGCGTTTCTTTGGATTTTCTCATTGTTTCATCCATATAGTTGCTGCAAAAGTCTTCTGCTTGTTTGTGTAGTATCTTCTCTAATTTTTCTAATCTATTGATCTTTAAAGACATCGATTTTGTTTCCATACCTAAACTTGCATAAGTTTCCTTAAGCTTTTTTAGGTTTTGTTTTGTTTGAAATTCATTCATATGTATTAGTTTTTTGTTTTTATCCTGTTTTTTGTTGAACATTGGAATTTACGGTGCGACTCTTTTTCGGAATTTAAAAATTCTTGATATGAAAAAAGACACGAAATTGAAGGGAAAGAGATATAGTAAGCAAGAACGCAGCGATGTGCTGTCGTATGTAGCTGAACATAATGAGAGTCACGGTAGGGGAGGTATCACTACTGCCGTTAAGAAGTATGGCATTAGTGCTGTCACTATTCGTAACTGGATGTCTGACACTACTGTTGGTGCTGATAAACCGAGTCACACTCAAGAGGGTGATCTTTATAGGCAGTTGGCTGACCTCACTGATGCTATTCACAAGCTTGATACGGACTTGAAAAACAAGAATGCTGAGTTGAAGCTTTTGAAAAAGCGACTTCTCTAGTCTTCTGATTCTGCATTCAACATCATCGCCACTAGCTCTCCGAAGACGTCTTCGTCTTCTGCGGCTAGTTTTGGTGCTATATTAGCTATTTTAGCTAACCATGAATAACCAATCATAGACATAACAGCTACGTCATCTGCATTCATGATGACTTTGCGTTTGTTGTTATATCTATAAGGTGGTTTGTTAAGCACACTTATTTTTCTAGTTGGCCCCATATTGCTATTCCTATTCCCCCTATGATTGTAAATACGACTATCGTTTGATGGATCGTTTCCATTAGTGTTAGTGTGGTTTCGGGATGATATGGTTCTCTGCAACTTCCATATCTTTTAATCGTTGCGTATATATTGCAGTCCGAACGATCCCGAATGAACACTTAACCGAAAGGGTTTTCAGCTTGTGCTGTGTATGCCTGACCTGATGGCTCTTGTTGAGCTTGTGCAGGTGCAGGTGGTGCGGCATTAGCATTACTTAGTGTCTGTACGGATTGGATATACAGATTGGGGTATGCTTTATTGGTTTTCTCATACACTTTACCTTTGATGTTGAGTTCTGCACGGATCTGCATGCCTGGAGCGAGTCCATCGGCTAAATGCGCGTTGTCATTCACGGCTTCTACATCCAATGTGCTTGGATATTTGCCTTCTTCTGCAATGCGTACAGTACGCTTGCGGAATTTATCACTGATTACCTCTAGTGGCTTTACTAGCACTACTGTGCCTTCAATTGTTGCTTTCATTTTTTTGTTATGTTTATTGTTGGGGGTTAAAATTCAGTTTCTGTGTATCCGACGAGAGTGGCTGTTGAGTCGTTTTGTATTTGGTAAACAGCATCGAGATGGTTCCATTTGTTGGTGTTTTCTTGGCTAGAGCACGGTGTGTTGATAGTGCCACCTACTTTTAAGTCTTCTAAGGTGGCGTCAATGATGCCTCCGCAAAATGGTCCACCTACAAGTTCTATGCATATTTGTTCATTATCCATGATTGAGAATATGGGAGTCGTTTTTCTGCGGGCATATATGTGAGTATTCACACCAGCTTTCGCATCGTACGCATCCTCCTGATCTAAATTCGATTTCCTCACCTTGCTTTTTGTTTTCGAGTGCGTCGTCTGCTGTGAGACACAGTTTGCGAGCTCGCTTGTTGCTTGGTTTCTTCAGAGCCCACGCATCAGGTCTTTTCCATCTCTCTTCGTCTGTGCATGGTGTATTGATGCCTTTCTTGGCTCGTACGTGCAGTATGAGGCGTTTGAGTATGTTTGCCTCAATCTCATCCCATGATGGCAGTGCGAACGACACGGGCATGTTTGGACGTTGTGGATAGGTGCTTTGTCTTTCAGCTAATCCTGGACTCCAGTCACGGAAGATGTATTCAACACAAGCAGTATCAATTTTGACGTTGTTTTTGTGTGCCAACCATGAGTTGAAACAACCTTGCATGTAGTGATCTGGTTTTGGTTTACCGTCATTGGGTCTGCCATTAACTAGCACTACTTTGTAGTCATTGAGTAGCTGGTCATAGATGAAGTCTGGTTTGCCACCTAGTGATACTTTCTCACCTTCGATATCGAATGTGTGGTAGAAGCGTCGTTCGACAATTGCATCTTTAGGTGCTGCGTCTTCTAAGGCGTTATGCACTCCTGTACCCATGAGACTCATGAATGCTTTGTATCGAGGCATTGTTTGAGCTACGCCTAGTTGAGCTAGGTAGGTCATTTGTGGGGGTCTTAAGATTTCCGTAGTGGTGTAGTCAGCACCATCTTTACTGTAGTTATCTTGTTCTAGCGCCCATGCTAATAGGTCAGGTGGTTGTCTCATTTGCTTAGATATTTTTGAATTGCCGCTTTTCTGCTGGCTGTGTTTTTTGCCTCAACAGGCGTGTGTATTCCTTGTTTTTTCATGTAAGCTATTTGTCCTGTTGCAGGTTGCTTCATGATTCTGATCGCTTCTTTGTGGGCTGCTGCTTCATTGAAACTTAAGTCGTGTTTTTCTGCGTATGTGTGTGTTTTGTGGCATGGTTTACATAACAGCCTGTATCCACCTGACGGGTGTAGCATTCGTTCCATGAACGGTCCTACGTCTTCCCAGTCTTTCAGGCTTCCTGCAGGTATGATGTGATCTACTTCGATCTTGCTTTGCGCGTGATCTACTTTGCAGAATTCACACTGGATGACTTTTTTTGCTCTACTACCTCTTGGAGCTGGCTTACTGGCTTGTCGTTTGATGTAGTTTTTGATGGGGTTGCGTGACCACAAGCCTCTTCTGATTTGCCCTCTTATCCAGGAGAAGTATGCTGATTTACTTTTCCAGATACTTCCTTCATGTTCCCAAGGTTCTATGGTGCTACTCATCTGAACAACACTCAAACACATATCTATTAGATATACAATAGAAACTTTTGCTTTTCTTCATTCTTCTTCAATGATTGTCATGCCAGTTCTCCACACTTCGATACCTGTGGTTGTCTTTACTAGCCCGTAGTTGATTTGGGAGGCACGCATATCTTCTATAACGTTAATGAGCATGTGATATTCATGCTGCTTATACGGGGTTGTTAGTTTTCCCATTCCAAGCCTGATCGCTATGTTTTTTTCGATCAGGTGCTCATTGATTTCTGCTTGGATTTTATGTTTAGTTGTCATATGATAGATTCGTATCTTGTTCTTTTAGAATGTCTTGACCTCGCATAATTTGTTTTGCGTAAGCCTCTTCTTCGTAAGTTCTTTGCTCAATGATTTGACGCATTTCCTCGAAGTGGTTCTTTTCGTATTTAGAAAAGCATAAACGCATTACTGCTATAGATGCTATAAGGGTGATAATTGTTCCTGTTAGTAATAAGTAGTGATCAATGTTCATTCTGTTTCGTTTTCTTGTTGAATCATGCATATGGTGCATAAGTTTTTTTCGTTGGTTGGTGTTATCCCAGCGCAATAGTAGCAATACCTCCAGTCAGTGATACCTACAGAGTTTGCATAATCGAATGCACACTTTTCATTAAGATAATCATAAACCCATTGTATTGTTTCTGTTTCGTCTGTTGTTGCTTGTTTTAGTGTTATACTTTCCATTGTTTATTACAAGTTGATAAATGATAATAATTGTGATATACATAGTATATCATTATGGCGGGTAGACTCAATAGAAATAGAAATTTCAATAAGCCTGTAATTTGGACTAGTCCAGCAGGTCGCTCGGTTGCTTCTCGCAACTTGGGGAACTTATTAAGGTCTGTACGACGTGATCGAGCTCGTCATGGAGGCGATCTTGACGCGGGATGGGATTTACGTTTGCAGGATGAAATTTGTGCAAACGATGATTATAAGTCTTTGTGTCTCGAAGTTGAAGATGTTGAATCAACTGTTGAGAATGTGAAGCACATTGGCCGTCAAGACGTACAGCAGTTTTTCCAAGTGGTTAAACGCTTTATCGAAGACGGCGGTAAGCTGGAGTCACAGGACGAGGCTGAGCGTCGTGCAGCTATATGTGCTAAATGTCCACGTAATGTGCCTATACGTGGATGTATGGGGTGCTCAGGACTTATACCTAAGCTTTTAAAAGTTACTAAGGGTGCTTCTACTTCTCTAGATCAGGAGTTGAAAGGCTGCTCTGTTTGTGGCTGTCAATTGAAAGCAAAAGTGCATTTGCCTACTGCTGTATCAACGGGTGATGAGGATAGGCATGACTTTCCTGACTGGTGCTGGATTAAGTGAGATGAATCTACTTATTTTGATGCGGCTTCAAGCACTTTCCTGATTTCTTCTGTCTTGGTGCCAGTATCGTCTTTTCTTTTGTTATTAGCGATGAGGTTGTAATCTGCTACGCTAATGGTCCAGTTTAAACGTTTGATGAATGCTATAAAGCCTTCGTAATTGATTAGGTTTTCGTATTGCAGTAGGAAACATCTATTTGGATATTTCTCTAGTATCTTTTGATAGTTATTTACTTGGTTTTGTGTTCTAAGCAGTAGGTTTTTTTGGTTTCCTTCCCAGAATTGTGATTGCAACATGCTTTTAACCACATCGTTGATTTCACGGTCTAGTAGTATGAATTTTACTTGTGGGTATGTTTGAATGAGTGTTTCAATTTGATTAGTAAATGCTTCATCTTTTTTGATTCCGTAATTAACATTTTTCCATCCCCAGTTATCTACGCCACCACAGTACATTCTCCAGAAGTTACCTAAGTAGTGAATGGCATCATCTGTATCGGCGAAGTGGTAATGACTTAAGAACTCTTTATCTTGATTTAGTTCTTTTACGCTTTTGATGCCGTATACATCTTGATCAATAATTTTGTTAATAAGAGGGCAGAACAGTTCGATAACATCGAGTTCTCCGTTGTATTTCACTTTATCTCCTGTTTCTGAATTAGTGCATTTGTTGAGAAGTCTGGTTAAGAATGTACTTCCTGACCTGGGTAGGGCGAATGTGATTACTGGATCCTTCATTTTGATAGCGATAAACTGCGTTCTTGTAATTTTTTTGCTTCTTTGACGGTTCTTGTTTGCCCTAGAAATACTAGTTCTCCATCAAACGGTATGTATGCACGATACCGTTTATTGCCGTCTCTGTGCCTGAGGACGTGTTCTGCTGTGCAAGGAATCCATAGATCTTTCTTGAGTTTAATTCTTCTGATTTCTTCTTTTTCTTGAAGTTTGCTGAGTCCTTTGTTAAGCGCTTCTGCTTCCCGATCATTAAGATCGAGTATGTTGGATAATTTATTGAGGTTCATTAAAATGGGTCTTCTGTTTTGGTTTCTGTGAATCCTAATGGTTTGCCTGGTTCCATTGAGAATCTTTGTGTCTCATTGTGGAACCAGAAGTTTTTCATGGGTGTTGTGCCTGTTGCTCTTTGTTTTCTTACTAAGATTTTGCCATCAGGGATTTGACGGTCAAAATTGTTGATCTCGAAATCTGCACGTTTATCTGTTTTCATTTCTTCAAGATCTTCATGCTTTTTGATATTGCGCCAGACGGTGATGATGTTTTCTGGTATATCACCCCACTCACCAGCTCCACGGATATCGCTTTGTTTGGGTGGGTGTTCTGATGCTTCTGAAGGTGGTTTTCTTGGGTGAGCTACAACGAATAGATGTACAGGGTATTTCTTGGTGAACTCTCTGAATAGGTGGGCTGTGCTGGCTTGTGCTGCGTTGTCATCACGGTTTGTGCCGAGAGACATGACGTTATCTACATAGAATCTATTGATGCCTTTGCGTTTATGAGCATAGGTGAAGTCATCAATGATCTTTTGTGGGTTGGTACGCTCATATGTGTCGTAGATTGTGACAAAGGGACATAGAGAGTCATACATGTCATCGAACGCTTCTCTGTCGTTAGCAATGTATGGGTTGTTACTGTATTGCTTGACGATCGAGGTCATTGTCATGACGGTGATCTGTTCGAAGGATGCAATTGCTGATTGGATTTGATTGGATGCATCAAAAGCAATCTGATTTGAGACAAATTGTGATTTGCCGTGAAATGATAGACCAAATACTAATGTCATTTCATGTGGTCGAATTTTAATGTCGAAGTCGGGCATGAAGTATTCATCACCACTATTGGCTACACCATTGAGCATAAGCTCGTAGGTTTCTTCTCTCAGATCTGATGAGGCCACCATAGAGCTCATAGGAGGCACTGTGGCTGATTTGCTGCAATCGTATAGAGCTGCTTTGCCGTGAATGGTGAGGACGTCTGATGCGTCTTTTTCTGGCAATGAGATTATCTTGCATTTGTGAACACCAAGCCTGCTGACAATTTCCTGGATGGCATTTTGTCCTGCTTCATCCATGTCGTAGGACAGGTAGATTGTATGGAATTGCTGTAGATACTCCCAGTCTTCGTCTATCCATTGGTTGTTGGTGACACCTGATGGAATGCTGACTGCTGGCAGGCCTGCTTCATGGTATGACATTGCATCCCATCGGCCTTCACAGATGATGAGCTCACCATTGAGTTTTTCTGGTGTGCATACGTTTTTACCGAATAGGTTGTGTTGGCAGTTTTTGGATGACCATATTTTTTTTTCGATGGTGTTCCAGTACTCGATTTTGGTGATTTGATTCCATCGGTTAACACTGAGGAAGCAAGCGACATTAACATCATTTGCCCATGTCTGAACTTTATAGGTGTCGAGTGTGTTTTTGGATAATGACCTGTGTTGTTTGCAATATTCAATCACTTCATCACTGAGTGCAACAAAGTCATTTATTTCTACGACGACTTCTGGTTTCTTGCGGTTTTTGGGTTCGAATTCGCGTTTGATGCAACTGCTGTAGTTGTCACCGAGCCATTCGATAGCTTCTGCGTACGACAGACCTTTTTTGTGTTCAAGGATGGTGATTAGGTCGCCCTTGTCATCTGATGCGTGATCATAGAACGCTGCGAACTTTAATGGATCAAGTGATATGGACATGCTAGATCCTGGTTCTCCATTGATAGAACCAAGTCTAGCTTCAGCACCTTTTATTTTTGCATCAGGGTATATGTCGCTTACCAATTCCCTCAATCTGTGGCACGCAGCGATTTTTACTTCTGATGCATCATAATAGTATTTGTCCATGTAAGGTTATTCTTGTTTGATTAGTTTGAGTTCAGGACTTGATTGGATGATGGTTCCAAAACGTGAAACCATATCATCATCTAAGTCGCTTTGTTTTACTTTTTTGATTACACCATCATAGGTGATGCAGATGTATTGGGCTTCTGCTTCTTTTTTGTATTCATCTAGAATGTTGATCACTTCTAGTGGGGTGTATGGGTCTACAAGAATGTCTGGGTTTTCATCTCTGACGTAACCACAAAGCTTTCTGGTTTCTTTGGTATTGAGATCGCATTTGTGTGCTAGCTCTAGTGACAGGAACTTTTGAGGGTCTGTGAGTCCTTTGGTGTAATGCACTTCTTTGTGATGTGAGAAGGACATGCCTTTTACTCTGCGATCACCGAAGAATACGTACACGGATTCAGATGTGATGAGTGTATTGTAAGAGGTTCCTGTAATGTCACCCACTTGCATGATGTCGAAGTCATCTAGGAAGTAATCCCTGCATGTCATGACGATATTACCAATAAGCCAATTAGATTGGTCGTTGATAATGGCTGACTTGCGTTTGAAATCTAAAATAACTTCTGTGATTTGGTACGCTGAGTCTAGCGATGGTGGATTACTAAGATCAACAGTCCACTTTTCACCATCATGAAGGAAGTGTTTGTTTAGGTTGATAGCTAGTTCCGTTATTGCTGTTTGTGTTTCTACTGCGGGTATTGCAGGAATTACATCTGCACTTATTGCATTTTCTTCACTCATACTATGGTAGTGGTTTGTCTCCGAAGAATGACTTAGGAATCCAGTTTACGAAATCCATTGCCGCCTGGTGTGCTTGATCAGGCGATACATCGGGTGCTGCTGATAGCTTGTTTCTCATTTCTAAGTACGTTTTGCCGTAATAGTTCATGAGTGTTTCTTTATCATTTAGCGGTTTGTATCCAATTGTATCCATTTTTGTGTTGTTTATTGTTGTTATTAATGTGTTTGTTTTGCATGAAATCCTAGATGGGTAATCTTTGTATTTTTCTATATGCAAACCAGACAATTTGCCTTTGTTCACTGTAGAAGATATCTTATACCTTTTGTTTTCTGCAAGTCTTTTGTTGTCGTCACTCCATACGATCAACTGGCCTTCACAGGTGTTGTCAATGTCTGAAATGTTATATATTGATCCGCTGCCTTTTTTTGTATTGAACGATGTGATAGTGCTTTTTATTAGGCACTCAATAGATGCAATCGTTGTATTTACAGGCAGAGTAAGGGCTTCAGCTAAGTTCACGCTACACGATTAGTAGTTAATGATTCGTGTAGGTTTTGAATGATTTCTTTATCATTTCTCGAGTCTACGTAATTGTAGACGTTGGCTGTAGACGCTTCTGAGTATTCTAAATCAATCATGAGAGAGACTAGGTTATTTACATTTGGTATCTTTTTTGACAATTCTTTCATGCTGATGTTTATTTGTTTGCTTACTAATTGCAAAGCCTGCTTTCTTGCCTTTGCGCATATCTTTAGCAAACCTTTATCATCAATAGAAGATATTTCAAGACAATCTGCAACTTTCTTTTTGCTTTCTTTGCTAATCTCATAAATTGATTGGCATAATTGCCATTTGAGATTTCTTGTATTTAAGTAGCTAGAGAAGTATTTATCACCATTGGGTTCTTTTTTTTTACCGTGGTAATGATACGGGTCTTGCATCAGTCCGTAATTGTTGCTTCCGTAACTTGTTGTGTGTTTGCTATATACGGGTTTTTGGACAGTCACACGATCGAGCCATTCTTCTGGGTAATCTGATTCCATTGGCAGTTTGGCGATATCATTTACGCTTAGCACATACCTGGGATCAATATCGGAATCTACAGCTTCAATGATGACGTCGAGGTCAACGTTGATGAACTCTTGGTGAGCTTTAGCTACTTTTTTGCCAAGATTCTCTGGTTCAGTGCCATACTCAGCATCTTTGTTGATGTTGAATCGAGCGTGGGTTGTGTATTTTTTGCTGTTGCAATTGCCAACAGTGATGTGCCAACCTGGCTTTGTTTTTTCGTCTTTCTCGTCATTGCTTGACTGACTTGCTGGTGCTTTGTTGTGACTGTGGATGGTGCAATGTACTTTTTTGAGTGCATTACGAGTGGCATCATCAATGAGTGCTTGGTTTTGATCTAATGATTCGTCAAAATCAACGTGTAGAGAGCATGGTGCATCTTGATGCCATACAATCACTTTCCATTCATTGTCCACTACAGTGAGTGAGCATACACCTTCCGTATCGTGTGTCTCGGTTACATCTGTGAGCCAGCTTGTGATTTGCTGGTATAAGCTTAAAGGGAGTAGTGGTAGCTTGTTTTGGATCGTTGATGCTTTGTATTCCTCTGTCACTACGACATTGTATGTGATGTCAGCTACTGAATACTCAATTTGATCTTCGAATGTTTCTGTTGTTTTCATGCTGTTTCTAATTTTACGATTTCTGGTGTTACTTTGTATTTTTTGACTGATTCACTCTCACCGTACATGCTATTTAGTGCTTTGTAGGTTTCTGATACTTTAGCTATGTTTTGTCGGTCGGTGATACTTGCTTCTATATTGATGTGATTTAAGTCATCTAATACACTGATAAATAGATTAGCAATTGATACGAAGTCATGGTGCTTCCACATAATAGTGGTATCTTGCAGGTTAGTATTTCTTTCCATGCTAATCACTTCATCATGAGGAAGTTGAATTTCTTCACCTGTAACGTTTTTGTAGTCAATGGATACATTATCAACCTGCGATGAGTAGGACAATTGAGTGTAACCTGTTTTCGCGTGATAACTGAAGTGTTGCACTGCGCTATCACCTTCTACTTGAGCGTATATATTTGTGATGGTTTTGCACATTTTGAGAGCTCTAGCGCAGTTTCTATTATCTGAACTTTCATCCCATTCATCACTGTATTGTTTTACTTCCCTAACTATTCTCACAACTGGGTAGTGTTGAGTGACTTCGTATGGAAGTATATTTGGCAGGAAGTCTCTGTGATCACTTCGATTTAATTCAGCATTGATATCGATGATATCTTTTGCTGTTTGGACATGATCATTTGTGAAGTCGTGTTTTTCTCTATCTATTTCTAATTGATTAACTAGGTTTTGATCTAGGTTGTCTGGATAAATATTTAAACTAATTGCATCATCATACCATTTGAAGATAGAATGGAATGTATGATGCCAACTTTCATTTTCTTTGATGAATTTTTTGATTTCCTTTTTATTCATAGTTCGATTTGCTTGATGGTTTTAAAGATGGGCCATGGTGTGCTGACAACTTCTGCAACGTAATTGCTGGTTTTGGTGCAAGTGCGTAGTGACTCGAGGATGTGTAGTGCATTGCCTCCTGCGCAGTAGTTGGCTGCTGGCATTTGAACGTTTTCTTCGATAACTTTTGTGCCAGCGCACGTGAATTGTCTGCCTTCTGTTAAGTTGCCTAAATCCCAACGCTTGTATGGGTTTACTTGGGTGTACTTGTATTCAGGTAGGTAGAGCCAGGCCATTGGTTCCCATTCTTCATTGCCACATACAATCAGCGGAACATCGTGCGCATCTGATAGTTGTTGGGCTGCAAGTCTTGCGTCATTGTTATCAACGCAGCAGATGATAGTATCACCTGAGATTGACTCACTGCCATTGATCATCTCTGGCACTGCGGTCACTTCTTTATGACCGTTATTGAACACAGCAGCGAGTGTAGTGGCTTTATTGACCCCGATACTATTTGCGCTGAAGATTTGCCGTGTGATGTTTTTTTCCTCGTAGTCGTCACCATCATAGATTTCTACATTATATGATGGAACAAGGGCGGGTAGTAGCATGCTGCCAGTACCGCCAGCTCCGATGAGTGTGATATTGTCGATTGTTTTCATGATTTTATGCAGGGTGTTATTTGGTCGTTTTTGTAGTCGTTATCATAGATGCAGATAGTTGACAGGTGGGCTACGTTGTTCCATTTACTGCCATCGTCTTCTTCTGTTACAACAAAGGAGATATCGAAGTTCGGACAGTGCGAATCTACTGCCCATGCAGGAGGGTCACTGACGGATACTGCCTCGGCGCAGAAATGTTCCTCTAGGGCGATGCTGAGTATGCGTTTGAAGCTTTCGGGTTTGGATAGGTCTGCGTCTTGGATTACGGCGATTATGGCATTATCGGAATTGTCGGTTTCGATCAGATAGGATTTTTTAGTTTTGCTCATTTGAGGAGGTGGTTTTTTATTGGTTTGGTTTGTCGTTAGTGTGATCACATGGAATTA
>Ga0209094_1000733_pt1 | contig 22107 bp, 19 predicted proteins | sample COGITO_mtgs_1004_2_FD_184790 | JGI IMG/M metagenome (GOLD analysis project Ga0209094, IMG submission 184790) | Pelagic marine microbial communities from North Sea - COGITO_mtgs_100430 (SPAdes) (version 2) | ecosystem: Environmental > Aquatic > Marine > Epipelagic ...
TATCAAAATGGAATTCTGTTGTCGACTTCTGATACTTCTGATTTTCAAGGGAATATTGTTAAAAAGCAATAATTCTTAGTAACATACTTTTGAACTGAGAACTGTATAACTTCCTTGATCAATTGTTACGGAACCGTCTAAGTGACAAAAGATAAAAACTTCACCTTTCGGTACATATAAATCGTACTTTCTACAATCACAGCCTCGGTAACTTACAATTACTCCACTGCTTCCAGCTTCAATTGTTTTTTCTGTACAAGGTGAGCAGGTTAGCGATATGTTGACTGTTGCTACATTACTATCAACATTACTACTGTCTCTGGCCATATAGGTAAAGCTATCTCCGGCATCCATTACCCCATTTTGTGTATAACTGAATGTCCCTCCTGGGTTAAGAACTAAGGTTCCAGAGGAAGTACCAGAAACCAGTATTGCGGTTAAGGTGTCTCCGTCTGCATCGGTATCATTCGCCAATACACTGTTCATTCCACCCGTCAATAGAGAAGTAGTTTGACCAATTCCTACTGTTATGCTATCTGGAAAGGCTACTGGTGCATCATTTGTTGGTGAAATCGTTACAGAAACTACTGTTGGCAAGCCATATCCTTTTCCGTCAAAAGGAATATAAGTGAAACTATCTGTTAAATCTTCAGACCCTGAATGGGTATAGGTGAAAGATCCGTCTGCGTTTAATGCAAGTGTTCCATAGAGCGGACTCGTTCCAATTGTTGCTGTTAACAAAGCAGCATCTCCTGCATCTGCATCGGTGTCATTTGACAGAACACTAGTTGATGCTGCAGTGGTTGTGGTTGCCGTTCCGCCCTCAAATAAAGCAATTGTTTCGGTAACACCTACTGGAACATTATTAATGTAAATTGTAACAGTAGTCGTATTTCCAATATTTGTAAATGTGTCGCGAGGGGTATAGGTGAAACTGTCTGTTACGGTAGCACTATTATCGTGCGTATAAGTGAAGTTTCCATTAGCTGATAAATTTACTGTACCATTTATTGGACCAGATACTAAGACAGCTGTTATGGCGTCACTTTCTGGATCAGAATCATTTGCTAAAACAGAAGTTGTTACCCCATCATTTAAAACGCTTGTAGTTGCTCCTCTAACTAAATTCACAACATCTGCAATACCAGTAGGTGGATCATTTACGGGTAAAACACTAATTGTGAAGAGGTCGTCTTCTGTACAGTTTATATCCCCATCAAAGGCTACTAAATTAATGAAAGTTGAGCCGCTCTGATTGGGCAAAAAGTCAATAATTAAAGCTGTTGCCGTAATGCTAGTAGCAACTAAGCTGTTGTTACCTATTGTGGTTGAATAAATCAAAGGGGTTGTATCTACATCTTCAAATATGTTTGCCAATGGAATAATTAAATCAGGATCATCTTCGTTTGCAGATACATCTGGAGTAGGATTTTCAAGAGTTGGACAGTCATTTATTGGTGAAATTGTTATACTGATTGGTTGGTAAAGTTTACATGTTCCATCATCAATGGTGATTGTACCTGTAGAGCTTCCATGTTGATTTGGAATGCTTGAGAATAATAACCGTCCTAATCCACCTATTGTGATTGAAACAATATCACTGTTGGTGTAGGAAACCGTAATTGTATGAGATGGATTGTCTGGATCTGTTACATAATTTTGCAGAGGTGTTAGCCAATTGAAGTTTGTGAAATCTTCAGCTCTTGTAACTGTATTTATTTGGGTTGCAAATAAAGAATCGTTCCATACTGGACAATCATTAACTGGATTTATTGTTATACTAACCGTTACAGTATTTCCATCATCAATTCCATCATTTGCTTTATATTGAAAGGAGTCTGTTGTAGTTTCCGACCCGTTATGAACATACTGAAATGTACCTGAAGAAAGTAATGTTAAGCTACCATTTACAGGAGATGTTACTTCTATTGCTGTTAAGGTTTCGCCTTCTGCATCTATGTCATTATCTAATAAGCTTGAGAATCCATTTGTGGTGGTTGTGACTGTACCTCCTTCATCAACTATAAGAGAGTTAACGGTTGAAACCGGCACATCATTCACATCTGCTACATTAACAATGAAGACATCTTGAGTGGTATTACAACCCTGTGAATCATCCACAAATATGGTTATTGTTGTCGTTCCATTTTGCTCAGGGATATAATCGATTGTTAAATTTTCTGCTAATAGCGTTACAGTTACTAGACTTGTATCGGCATTGGTGAATGAAAAGGATAATGGATTATTTTCAGCATCCGAAAAGTATGAGCTTAAATTGATAACCGTATCTGCTGCATCTTCATTTACTGTAATATCAGGTAATGGTGGTACTGAAACTTCAGGACAGTCATTAACTGGAAATATATTTATTGAAACAAGAACATCTGTAGTGGTATTAGAATCGGTTAGTTGATAGGTAAATGAATCGGTCGTTGTCTCACTGCCATCGTGATTATAAATAAAAGTACCGCTCGCTTGTAAAGTAAAATTATTTCCACCTCCCAGATGCCACAGAGGATTTGTTAATTTAATTACTGTTAAATTATCTCCCTCAGTATCTGTGTCATTAGCGATTACAGAATTACCAGCTGTAGTAGTTGTGACAGAGCCTCCTTCAAAAACGTTGATAGTGTCAGCAACACCAACTGGAGTGTCATTTTCAGGATCAACGGTTATTATAAAGGTTGAACTAACTTGGTTTGAGCATCCAATTGTGTTATCTGTGGCATATAATATTATTGTACTACTACCCGTCTTATTATCAATATAATCGATTGTTAAAGTGGTAGCTGAGGATTTTGTTGCAGAGAGTAATGCTAAATTTGTACTGCTTACGGTTATTGTAATCTCATCATTTTCTTCATCAGAAAACACTGTGCTAATATCAATATCTAAATCAGGATCATCCTCCATTGCGCTGAAGTCATTGATTGGTAAATTGACTATTGGACAATCGTTGGTGTGTAAAATTTGAATAGTTACTGTAGTAGTGTTTCCAAAATCAGCAGGAATTCCAGCACCTGTATCGAAAGGGCGATAGAGGAAAGAATCAGTAGTAAAGACATCGCCAGGATTTTGATTTCCATTGTGAGTATAAGTGAAAGACCCATTATTTAACAAGTTAATTGAACCTTTGGATACAGATGGAGCTATTGCACCATTTCCAATACCCACTGTAAGAGTGTGATTCTCTAAATCTGTGTCATTGAAGAGAACAGAAGTAGCTCCTGCTGATGTTACAGTAACGGTTCCTCCTTCAGTAACTGTAACTGTGTCTGAAACTCCAATAGGAAGGTCATTATCAGAATTTACAGTTACCAGAAATTCGTTAGGAACAAGTGATCCACATCCAGAATCATTTGCAAAAATTGTAATTGTTGCGGTTCCTGTTGCATCAGATGCGTAATCTAGTGTTAAAGTAGTTGTATTTAAACTTGCAGTTAACAATGCAGCATTTGTATTTGTTACTGTATAGGTTAAAATATCACTCTCAGGATCATTATATACATTGGTAAGTGGAATGACGGTGTCCGAGGCGTCCTCTAGAACCGTTACATTGGAAAGAGGATTTTGAACAATAGGGCACTCATTAACAGGAGTAATGTTTATGGTTACTGAAACAGTATTTCCATAAATAGCACCATCAAATGCTCTGTACCAGAAGGTGTCGGTTGTAGTTTCTGTATCATTGTGAGTATATGTAAATGATCCAGTACCACTTGGAGATAAACTTAGAATACCATTTATTGTGGTTGATACCAAATCAGTTTGAATGGTATCGCCATCTGGGTCACTATCATTTGATAAAACAGATGTTGCTCCTCCAGTAGTTGTAGTTGCAGTTCCACCCTCAGCAACTGTGATAGAATCAACAACACTTAATGGTGGATTTGTGTCAGCTTCAAAAGAACCAACATAAAGTCCTCTACCATAGGACGCAGCAATTACTCGATTGTCAAGTGCAGATGTACCTCTAAAATCCATGTCTCTCACAGGAACATCACTCATACCATTATATGATTGAACCCAATTTGGATTTACATCATTAAAATTGGTAGTTCTCCAAACCCCTAATTCAGTTCCTACTATAACTTCGTTTGAAACATAAGGATTATGTAATATTGAAAGCACAGGTAAATCCGGAAGATCACCTTCTTTACTAAATGACGTTTCTAAAGCAGTGTTGATATACCGTATATTTGAATTAGTTCCACTATTTAATCCATAGTTAAAATAGGTTAAGTAGATTTCGTCCTCAGTTGCACCAAAATGAATATCAGAAACACTTCCAGCTTGGTCATAGATCTCACTTATTGCATAAGTACCACTATTATTTGCATTTGTTATTTGAAGAATTTTACCACTCGAAGTTCCAACAAAAAGAGTGCTACTGTCAGTGGTATAAGGTGAAACTTTTAATGTGGTTGCATGAGAGTTACCACTATCTATTCCAGTAATTAGAAAAGTTGCTGGAGTTCCTCCTCTTTCAAGTCCTGTAATAACCCTTATTTTTCCCATACCCCCACAAGAAAAGTATACATCTTGATTGGAGTCTAGTGTACCTGGATTTATAAAATCTCCTTCATTGTCTGGTATGTCAATAACACCAAATAATTCGGCGGCTGGACCACTCTGAGTACCACTCGCATCAAACTGCGTTCTTTTAATGGTATTATTGTATGTGTAGTTAGATATGAAATAATGCCCTCCAACTTGATCAAATTCAGTTGCTGCACCATCACCACCTTGCACCTCAGCTCCGTCTGTCTTATTTAGGTTAGAATTTTGGACTGACCAAGTTCCATTGTCTTGTGTTCCTCCAATGGCATAGTCATTTCCAGCAAAATCAGGAGGTGATTGGGTTGCGGTATAAAACTGAAGGGTAATCATATCTTTTTCACTTCCTGTAAAAGTCAACGAATTAGATGCCGTTGACAAATTACTGGAATAATAAACACCCCCATCATTTACTACTATTGCTTTGTTAGAATCACCTGGTTTAAAATAGAGACCATGTTGATCTGCATGCACAGTCGAAACAGTTAAATCATTGAGATTTGGAATCCATGTTGCCCATTTTGTTATCTGACTCCAAGAATCCCCTCCATCTTGACTTCTAAACCAGTCAATTCCCCCAACATAAATAATGTTGGGATCATCGGGGTCTACCTCTATTTCTAAATCATAAAAAGATTGCCCCCTTGTGAAATCAATATCAGGGATACCTAAATCAGCATCTTTAGGAGGTTCTATATAGGTTAAATTGGCAAAATTGTCAGTAGTTTTATAAATGACGGGTATATTAGGGTATTCTAATGTAGAACTATTGTGGTCAGAATTTACCACTATGATATAATGAGTATCTGTGACTGTTCTGCTTGAAGCAATTTCTGTTCTTCCTAATTTATCGAAGCTAGTATTTGGAAAAGCAGGGAAATTTGGTACTACCCTCACAAAAGTTGTCCCATCATCACTGTAATAAAATCTTCCACCATATTGACTACCCCAATATTGATTTTTTGTTGAACTAATCCAGATTCTATTAGAAACTTCTTGTACTTCTAAATCATTTAAATCAACATTTCCTTCTGGTAATGAAATTTTATTGAAGGTACTACCCGCATCATCTGATTTCCATAAACCATACTCAGATGTATCAAGACCTGTAAGCATTGAATTTGAATCAGAATTATTAGAAGCTCTCGAAAACCAAGTTGTTCCAACTGCGGCAAACACTTGAGCATCAGTAAGACTACTGTTATCATGATCATATAATACAATGTCATTTATGGCAAAAAAGCCCTGGACCTGAGTAAAAGCTCCGCTAAATGTTGTTGTAACATTTGTGGATTGCCCCCTACCAAATACCGGATCCCAATCAACCCCACCATTTGTTGATTTGTATATTCCATTTCCGCTAGCGTCTCCATTAGTGTAACTCTCACCGGTACCGGCATACATTACTGATGTATTGTTTGGATCTTGGACAATAACTGAGATTGCTAAATTCCCTGGTACTCCTGTAATCCTAGTCCAAGCCGAATTAGGGTCGGAAACATCTTCATTTTTCCATAGACCACCACTAACTCCTCCAGCAATAACCCTTGTCCCTGAACCATCTGTCAAATCCCATATTGCAGCCCGCGATCTTCCAGCTGCATTTTTTGGACCAATTTCATACCAAGGTGTTGCACCACTTTGCCCCGGAACAGCAAATTTATCAGCACCAGAAGTTCTCTCGACTTCTAATCTTTTTTGAATAATTTCTTTGCTTTCATAATTTGGAACACCAGTCGATGGATCAAGTGTCAAATCAAACATCTGTTCATTAAATTTATTAGGAGGAAGTCCTCTTGCAAGCCTTTCTTTCCTATTTAAATTTTCTGATGCTTTAAACGGGCTGTTATTTAGATGATAGATATGAAGTTCTTGAAGAGTTTTTTCTTTGAATGTGTTGTATAAATTAATGCCTGAAACAACAACAAGTCCACAAAACAGTATTAAAAAACTCTTTTTAATCATTTTATATAAAGTAAGTAATATAATAACGTATACTAATCTAAAATAGTGTATAATTTAAATTGTGTAAAACTTAACATCAAATAAAGTAAAGTTTATCCCAATAGAGTTTGAACTTTCATTGCCAATCCCATATCACCACCTATTTTAATTTTACCTCCCATAACAGCCATCATTGGGTTGAGGTCTCCATTTTTTAGATCCATCAAAACCTCTGCGGTTGTAGTGATGGTACAGTCTGCTTCTCCGTTTTCTTGAGAAACAATATTGGAATTTCCTGATCCATCTACATATACAATTAAGTCACCGACTTCAAATTTCAATGTACCACCGATTGCTTCAGCAGTTTCGGCTTTCTCTTTTAATTGGTCAAATACTTCGTTATTCATTTTGTAAATTATTTAGTGCATTAAAAATAAGGATTTATTTGGGAATTTAGTCCATTATAATAATTCTTTTATCCGGCTATTCGTCGTTGAATACAAAAAAGCCTAAACCTCCAGAATCCCTCAAAATTATTTTGTCAACCTCACCTTTTGAGTTGAATTCCGTAACTTCTTCTGTAATTTCAATGATTTGCTTTTTTATGGATTCGATTATTTCTAGATTATGTGATCCATTGAAATAAGTCATCGAAGGGTTAAAAAATAAATGCGGACACTGCTGAGCTTGTATAAGTGAAATGGAATCGCCCGCCTCCGACTTCATTTCGATTCAACCTTTTGAAAAGTCTTTAGATTCTGATGAAAAGCCTAACCAATTCCAGAATTCATCGCTTTTAGATACCTCAAGAGTTTCTATACAGACACCAGCGGAGTTGCCTAAGAGGCTTTTGTAATTCGAAGTCGTTATTTTTTCATTCCAAGTTTCTACTATTAATTTTATCCAAATTCCGTTGGGGTTAGTAATCAGATAACCTTCTTTGTTTTGATTATTGGGGTGTGGGATTTAAGGTCTAGTAAGGTTTTGTTTCAATTGCTTTGATGCAGTTGAATACATACACGGGCTGTCCGTTCTGGATTAATTTCGATGCAGCTTTGAGCATCGAGTGCGACAATTTTGGAACCTAAGGTTTGGATTTCAAAGCCTAATTTTTATAAAAAACGATGCTTTGATTGAGGTCGGCCGAAGGGGTTTGTAGGGTCAGTTTCATATTTCAAATTACAAAAGTCTCTATAATTATTAATCGAAAAAGATTATTTATTGACAAATTAAGCTTTTAAAAGTACCTTTGAATTATGAAAACACCTTCTAAGCTCACCAAGTGGCACATTATAAAACCCTGTGAAAGAGAATATCACTCCATTGCACGTTTAGCGAAAAAAAACGATTGCAGTGTTAGCTCGATCAAGCGTATGTTGTATAAAAACAGAAAGGCATACGATGCTTTTTTACTCCACGCTCCAGACCCTAAGGTTTTAAAACCCTTTCCTAACTGAGAATAGAACAAACAGATGAAGCATATTGATCATATTGGAATAGCAGTTAAAGATTTAGAGGCATCGAACAAATTGTTTGCTAGTTTACTGAATGCTTCTTGCTATAAAATTGAAGACGTTCCCGACCAACAGGTTGCTACTTCTTTTTTCAAAACAGCTGATCAAAAAATAGAATTGGTAGCGGCTACAAGTCCTTCCAGTCCAATTACAAAATTCATTGATAAAAAAGGCGAAGGCATTCATCATATTGCTTTTGAAGTAGATGATATTCATGCAGAAATCGTCCGACTCAAAGGAGAAGGGTTTGAACCTTTGAACGAAGAACCCTCCAAAGGAGCTGATAATAAATGGGTTGTTTTTTTTCACCCTAAAACCACCAATGGGGTGCTGATTGAATTGTGTCAAGAAATACGCTAATCCATGGCCAATAAGCAGCAGCATTTCGATTTATTGCTTTACAAAGAAGAAATTCTGAATGGTAACTCTTCTTACCTGAGTCGAGCCATAACTCTAGGCGAAAGCACCTTAGATTCTCATCGGCAACAGATTCAAGAATTACTGTTGGAGCTGATGCCGCATACAGGAGCATCCATTCGAGTGGGTGTTAGTGGAATTCCCGGAGCGGGGAAAAGTACGCTGATCGAACGTTTAGGGACTTATTTGATAGAAGAATTTCATTTGAAAGTTGCTGTCTTAGCAATAGATCCTAGTAGTGAATTGAATCATGGGAGTATCCTAGGAGACAAAACTAGAATGGAGCTTTTGAGTAGGTTGGATCAAGCATTTATTCGACCATCTCCTTCGCAGTCAAACCTCGGAGGTGTGACCCGTAATACAAGAGAAGCTATTTTTTTATGTGAGGCTGCGGGTTATGATGTTATCCTAATAGAAACCGTTGGTGTGGGACAATCCGAAACTGCAGTTCAGTCCATGGTCGATTTCTTTATGATGCTTCAAATTGCTGGAGGAGGAGACGATCTTCAGGCAATTAAACGCGGGATTTACGAGCATATCGATTTACTCGTAATTCATAAAGCTGATCAAGATCAAGCCGATCAAGCCCGAAAAGAAGCAGCTAATTTTAAAAAAATGTTCAGCTTATTTCCGCCTAAAGAATCCCAATGGAACCCCCGAGCTATGCATTGTTCTTCCCAAGAAAATAGGGGTATTGATCAACTGTGGGAAACACTCATGGAGTATAAGAAGCTGACCCAATCTTCGGGTTATTTTGAGCAAAAAAGGACCGATCAAAATATAGCTTGGTATCAAGAGTTACAACAAGAACAATTGGACCGTTTTCTTAGAACGCATCCCAAATTGACTATCGCTCTGGATCACATTCAGGCGGAGATGATTGCTAAAAAATACTCACCCCTAGAGGCTTCTAAACAATTAGAAAAATTGCTGACTGATCTGTTTCCAAAAACCTAATTCGATTATTTCAGTAGTGCTTTTAGTAACCTAACAGCTTTCGTTGCAATAGAATTGTTAGGGTCTTTAATTTCAATAGTGCTAACCAAAATATTGGAACAATCGTTTTGAATTAATGCCGATTCAATATCTTTAATTGTATCAATTCTTTCATCTCCAGAGACCACCAGATGAATGGAATGTACATCGTTTTCTATGGCTTGCTTTACTATGTGGTTTACATCTATAAAAGTAGGAGCGAAGTCCACATCAAAACCAAGATCGGAAAGCTGAATTGCAATCCGATGAAGGACATCTTGTTGCTCATAGATTTCGGTACTTAAAAGCAACATACGAGGTCTTCTTCCGTTCTTGTGAACGAAAGTTTGAAGTAGTTTTTCGACTAATACAACATCTGTTTTTTTTGACATAAAACCCCAGTTCCAGACCTCGATGAACTACATCATCCCCAATAGTTTTTTCAACACTTTGAATGATTTAGGATAGGGAGCATAGCGTGTGGGTAAATCCAGCCAACGTGCTTTTTTTATAAAAGGTTTGTAGTGTGTAAAGGTATCGAAACTGAATTTTCCGTGATAGGCTCCAACCCCGCTGTGACCAATGCCACCAAAGGGTAAATTGTCGTTTGCAAATTGTATTATAGAATCATTTGATACGCCCCCTCCAAAAGAGTAATCGCGTTGTATATTTTTAATGAAAGCATTTCTTTTGGTGAAAACATAAAACCCTAAGGGTTTTTCATATCGATTGATTATGGGTTTTAAATCCTCTTCATTTGTATAGCTTATAATGGGTAGGAGGGGTCCGAAAATTTCTTTTTTCATGACTTCACTGTCTAGATCGGGTTCCCTGATTAGGGTAGGCTCAAGATATAAATCCTCTTCACTGACCGTTCCTCCGTGCGCGATCGATGCATCTTTGAGCATGTTGGTTAGATGCAACAAATGTTTCTTGTTAATTATTCTCCCGTAGCTAAAGGATTCTTGTGGATCATCCCCAAAGGCTTTTTTGATTTCATGAATCAAGGCCTCAGTAAGCGCTTCCGTTTTTGAGCGATGAACGAGTATGTAGTCAGGTGCAATACAGGTTTGTCCACAGTTTACATACTTCCCCCAAACGATTCTTTTTGCAGACAGCTTTATGGGGGCAGTTTCATCTACAATACAAGGGCTTTTTCCACCAAGTTCGAGTGTATAAGGCGTTAGGTGTTCTGCAGCTGCTTTGGCTATTATTTTACCAACCGGAGTACTCCCTGTGAACATGATATAATCCCAACGTAGTTTTAGTAATTCTGTTGAAACTTTAGCATCGCCTTGAACGACATGAACGTGATCTGGACTGAAGGCTTCGGCTATAAGCTCCTCTATAATTTGGGCAGTATGGGGTGCGTATTCCGAGGGTTTGAGGACGACTGTATTTCCTGCTGCAACAGCACCAATTACAGTGGTTACGGCAAGCTGAAAAGGATAGTTCCACGGACTTATATGCAGCGTACAACCATAGGGCTCGGGAATTAAATAATCTTGGGTTGGATAATTTAATATGGAGCCAGAAACACGTTGTGTTTTGGTCCAAGTATGGAGTTTGTTGAGTACTTTTTTAATTTCACTTTTAACAATAAAAACCTCAGTCAGGAAGGATTCATACTCTGATTTTTTGAGGTCTTGAAACAATACTTTTAAGATGGCATCTTCTTTTTTCTCAATAACGGCTTGTAATTTTTTCAGAGCTGCTCTTCTAAATGAAACATCTAAGGTTGCCTGTGTATTGAAAAATGTTTTTTGCTTTTGATAAAGTGTAGTTACTTCCATGATATTGATATTGTATTCCAAGGTACTATATTTTTATTGTTTTTAGAATAGTATTGAACTTTTAACCCCAGCATGCATCCCAAGACTCTAGAATGGAACATGAATGTAAAGGCATTAGGGAGCAAATTATATCCCTATATTTACCTAAATAATTTTTTAAATGAAAACACTACAAGTAGCCCTAGCGCAGATTGCTCCTGTTTGGCTGAATAAGAAAAAGACTTTGGATAAGATAAAAGAAGCCATGCTCCAGGCTGCCAAAGAAAAAGCACAGCTGCTTGTTTTTGGTGAGGGGCTTTTACCCGGTTATCCGTTTTGGTTGGCATTGACCGATGGTGCGAAATGGGATTTAAAAATCAATAAGAGCTTGCATGCACATTACGCTCAAAATGCAGTGAATATTGAAGATGGTGATATTGATGAGCTTTGTGTTTTAGCAAAAGAACATACCATGGCAGTTTATGTAGGCGTCATTGAACGCGCAACCAATCGGGGTGGGCACAGCTTATTTTGCTCTTTAGTTTATATCAATGAGCAGGGTGTTATTTGTAGCGTACATAGGAAATTACAACCTACTTATGACGAACGTCTCACCTGGGCTCCTGGCGATGGAAATGGACTACAAGTACATCCTTTGGAAGGGTTCACGGTAGGTGGATTGAATTGCTGGGAAAATTGGATGCCCCTGCCCAGAGCTGCGCTATACGGAATGGGCGAAAATGTTCATTGTGCCGTTTGGCCAGGAAGTGACCACAATACCAAAGACATTACTCGTTTTATTGCTCGTGAAAGTAGATCCTATGTAATTTCAGTAAGTTCCTTGATGCATAAAACTGACTTTCCAACAGACACACCTTATATAGAAGAGCTTTTAGCCGCCGCCCCTGAACAATTAGCCAACGGAGGTTCCTGTGTTGCGAATCCCGATGGGAGTTGGCTCTTAGAGCCACAGCTCCATACCGAAGGTGTTTTTCATTCAGAAATTCAATTGGATCGTGTGTATGAAGAACGTCAGAATTTTGATCCCGTTGGGCATTATTCAAGACCGGATGTTACCCAGCTGCACCTCAATAGAGAGCGTCAGTCTACTATAAAAATAAAAGACTAAAAATTGTATTTATTCAATGAAGCAGCATTTGTTTTCAGAATTTAAAGGATCAACCGATCAGGAGGTGCGAGATCAAATTCAAAAGGATTTGAAAAGCTTCGATTTTGAGTCGACCCTTTGTTGGGAATCTTTAGAAGGAATAACCATAAAACCGGTTTATGATCGAAATTCTAAAGCGCAAAAGAAAATCATCAATGCCTTTCCAGAGCAATGGTATTCGGCACACACAATCCAAGTCGAGCAAGACATAGAAGCTGTTATCCGCTCTTGTAAAGCCGCTGTACAATCCGATGTAGAAGTACTTCTTTTGCGGTTGACAGATTCGGATTTATCCATCGATACCTTTTCGAAAGCGCTGGAGTGCATTCAAACTACTCTTTACATCCAAGTCGCTTGTGATCTTTCTGCTGAGCGCATTGATTTACTTCACGCTAGCTTTAAAGATAGAACGAACGTTATTTTTCTTTTTGACCCGATCACAAACCTAGCACAAACTGGGAATTGGTTTGTCGATCAGCATTCAGATTTAACAGTATGGAGCCAGTTGTTTGGTTTCAAAGAACTTCAAACCCGCCTGTATGTAGATAATCGTATTCATCAGCATGCTGGAGCCACAATCGTGCAACAACTAGCATTTTCGCTAAGTCAGGCAGTAGATTATTTGTCTGAAATACATTCAGCCAGGGAAGAAGAGGTTGAGGTGTTGTTTCATCTTGCATTGGGTAGTAATTACTTTTTTGAAATCGCTAAGATTCAAGCCTTGAAAACGGTTTTTACTTCGATTGGTTCAGCTTATGATTTTAAAATTACATTCAAAGTAATTGCAGAACCTTCTACTCGAAACCTGACGCTACAAGATTACAATGTCAATATGCTGCGTTCTACAGCGGCTATGATGGCTGCAATACTTGGAGGTGCGGATATAATAAACAACCTTCCCTATGATGTAACGTTCAATCCTCCCAATGCATTTGGGGATCGAATTGCTCAAAATCAATTATTGATCTTGAAAAACGAAAGCTTTTTTGATCAGGTTACAAATCCAGCTGAAGGTTCTTATTATATTGAACAATTGACTCATGAGTTTACAGAAATGTGTCTGGACCTTTTTAAAAGCATAGAGAAAAAAGGAGGTTTTCTAAATTCCTTACTAACCCATGAAATTCAAGAACAGGTTCATCATGCTGCGCAAAAAGAACAAGCCTTATTCGATTCTGGAGCCCTGGTGTTGGTTGGAGTAAATCGCTATCAAGATTTTGATGCCCCGAAAACAATTAGGAACATTCCAGAAAGAAAAATAAAGAAACAAGCTTTAATAAAACCCGTACAGTCCAAGCGATTATCAGAAAAATTAGAACAAGCCTATGGAAAATAAGCGTAAAGATTTTTCGAAAATGGACCTTACTTCTGTTGCTAAAGAAAAGCAGAACAAAGCACCAGACTTGTTTTTAACCGCCGAAGGAATTTCAATTCCTAAGACTGCAAGCCCCCAAAAAGAGCCGCTATCACATCTTGGGTTTTCTGCCGGAATCCCACCCTTTTTAAGAGGCCCTTATAGTTCCATGTATGTTCGTCGTCCGTGGACCATTAGACAATATGCTGGATTTTCCTCTGCCGAAGAAAGCAATGCGTTTTATTTGAAAAATTTAGCCATGGGTCAAAAAGGACTTTCGGTTGCTTTTGACTTGCCTACTCATCGCGGTTATGACAGTGATCATGAACGAGTACAGGGAGATGTTGGAAAGGCAGGCGTCGCTATTGATTCGGTAGAAGACATGAAGCTGTTATTCGATCAAATTCCATTAGATAAAATGTCCGTATCCATGACCATGAATGGTGCGGTATTGCCCATCATGGCTTTTTATATTGTTGCCGCAGAGGAGCAGGGGGTAAGCCCTGAATACCTATCGGGAACGATCCAGAATGATATTCTAAAAGAATTTATGGTGCGCAATACCTATATTTATCCACCTGCACCCTCGATTAAAATAGTCTCCGAAATTTTTAAGTACAGTTCGAAAAAGATGCCTAAGTTCAACAGCATTAGTATTTCGGGCTATCATATGCAAGAGGCAGGTGCAACTGCAGATATTGAGTTGGCCTATACACTTGCCGATGGTCTAGAATATATCAAGACGGGCCTCAAAGCGGGTTTGACCATTGATAAATTTGCTCCACGACTTTCTTTTTTCTGGGGGATTGGAATGAATCACTTTATGGAAATTGCTAAAATGCGTGCTGCCCGTATGTTATGGGCCAAGCTTGTAAAACAGTTCAATCCTAAAAACGAAAAATCCTTAGCCTTGCGCACCCATTGTCAAACCAGTGGTTGGAGTTTAACCGCCCAAGATCCATTCAACAATGTTGCTCGAACTACTATTGAAGCGATGGCTGCAGTATTTGGGGGAACTCAAAGTTTACATACCAATGCTTTGGACGAAGCCATTGCTTTGCCGACCGATTTTTCTGCTAGGATCGCAAGAAACACCCAGCTTTTTTTACAAGAAGAAACTCAAATCACCAAAACTGTTGATCCTTGGGGGGGGAGTTATTATGTAGAACAACTGACTCAGGATATTGCACATAAAGCCTGGGATTTGATTCAAGAAATTGAATCTTACGGGGGAATGACAGAAGCGATTGAAGCGGGTATCCCAAAGATGCGCATAGAAGAAGCCGCTACAAAAAAGCAAGCCCGTATTGATAGTGGCCAGGATGTTATTGTTGGTATAAATCAATACAGGTTGGAAGAAGAAGATCTGATGACCTATCTTGAAGTAGACCAAGAGTTGGTTCAGAAGCAGCAACTTCAACGATTAAAAGAACTTAAGCAAACTCGTGACACCAAGCAAGTTGAAGCGGCATTGGATGCACTGACACAAGCTGCTTCGCTTTTAAATCGAGATAAGAGCCCTGAGGAAAACCTATTAGAACTTGCAATTAAAGCCGCTAGAGCTCGTGCCACTCTGGGAGAAATAAGTTCTGCTTTAGAAAAGAGTTTTGGCCGCTATCAGGCCAACATACAAACTTTTACAGGTGTTTATTCCAAGGAAATTAAAGAGGATATTGATTTTAATAGAGGACAGGAGTTAACCCAACAATTTTTTGAATTAAACGGTCGTAGGCCCCGAATTATGATTGCGAAAATTGGGCAAGATGGACACGATCGAGGGGCTAAGATTATCGCAACAAGTTATGCCGATTTGGGCTTTGATGTAGACATTGGACCCTTATTTCAAACACCTAAAGAAGCAGCTAAGCAAGCGGTAGAAAATGATGTGCATATTCTTGGGGTATCTTCTTTAGCCGCTGGACACAAAACCCTAGTTCCGCTGGTTTTGGAGGAACTCAAACGCCTGGGCCGTGCTGATATTGAAGTAATTGTTGGCGGTGTGATTCCCCCACAAGACCATACATTCCTGCTTGAATTAGGAGTATTGGGGGTATATGGACCGGGAACAAAAATCAGTAAAGCGGCTGTAGAAGTTTTGCGTTTTTTATTGGATTAATTATTACAATTTAAATAAATGGTATTGAGATGAAAATTAAATTTTATAGTAGTTTCTTTTTTTTAATTTCTGGATTGATGTGTTTTGCGCAAATGAATGCAGAGGAGCTGTTGCTTAAAGCACTTGCTGCGCATGGAGGTGATGAGTACAAAGAGATCAAATCGATTGTTTACGAAAAGAGGATTAATCATTTTGATGCGAATGGTGCAGTTTTGGATACTGTTGTAGAAAACCATATGATTGATTTTGAGAATGCTACTTCCCAATTCAGTTCGAAGCTGCGCGAAGATGAATTCACCGCAAAATTGGATCAGGATTCTGTTACGTTTAAAATTAATGGAGTTGACATTTTGGATTCTTCTAAAGTTCTTCGAATGAAAAATAGTTTAAAGGCAGCAACATACGTTTTTTGGCAACCTTTCAAGTTATTAGATCCCAGTGCCATGCTAAAACCGAAAGGAATTACAACCTTATTTAACGGTTGGGAAGTTCATGTGTTAGAGGTCCGATACCCCAATTCTGGCGATCAATGGTTTTTTTATTTTGACACCAAAACCTTCTTATTGAAGGCTACAGGAGTGCTTTTTAAAGGGCGATATAGCCTTATTGTAAACGAACATCACGAAAAGAAAACTGGACTTTATTTGAATGCAAAGCGAACCAGTTATTTTACCACAAGTTCTTTTGCCCCTATTCGAGTGAATACTCAATATGAATATGAAGTCATAAGGTTAATTAGGTAATTCATTCCAATCTTTTTTTAAATTTTTTTGGGAGACCAATTCCCATAACCGCTAATGACAATGGGCAAATAAGTTAAGTTGTGATTTGCAACTTAAATAAATTTTTCATAGTTTTACAAGTATTAAGTATAATTTATTTTAAAATGAAAAAATTACTTTCACTACTATTTTTATTGTCGGCAACGATGACGTTTGGTCAAGTTATTCAATCAAGAATTATTTCTGTTGAGAAAGGCAAGAATGAAAAATTTCAAGCTGGAGTTCAAAAGAAAACAAAAATGTACAACACTAAAGAAGGTCAACTTCGATTTTTCACCTTTAATATTACTTCGGGCGACAATACGGGTAAATACTTTAGAGCTCGATATGAAGAAGAGATATCTGGATTTGACAAAAAAGCTCCAAAAGTATCTAGAAAATTATGGAAAGATGAGGTTTCTCAATATGTTACTAATTCTAAAGTTCGATGGATGTGGTATAACAAAGAGGCATCTCATGTCACTGTAAGTCCATTTGATAAGCCCTTAAGAAGGGTTATTGAGTACACTTATAAAGCCGAAATGTCTGATGAGTTTTGGAGGTTTAGAAACAACGTTGCAAAAGCAATAAAATCTTCACGTGCTGATATCTTTTTGGAGGTTTGGAATTGTGGCTCTGGATGTGATGGAAATATGGCAATGGTTGTTTTTGGTCATAGCAGTTATGCTGAATTAGGTTCAGATAATAGTGATGAGTGGATGAAAGTATATAATGTGTACAACAAGATTTATGGTGAAAATAGCTATGAGAAAGACCTTGATAATTTCTCTAAATCTTTAGAAATGTATGGAAGAAAAACATACGATATGAATTTCGCTCCCGAGATGAGTTCTCCCGAGAGCATGTCGAATTTAGACAAATTAACTACTGATTAAATTTATTTCTATTCCAGTTTTCATAGATTAAAATGAAAAAAGGAAGCACATTTTGAGTGATATTAAGCGCCTCTTATTTTAAAGAGGCGCTTTACTTTTAGAGTCAAACCATGAGTTATAGGTCTGGCATCCTAAAGAAATCTCTCTAAAATAAATCGAGGATTTTTTAGTGGTTTCAGTCGGTATCAGAAATTAGACTAATACCTTTTGATATACACTCTTGTATATGTTTTGGATAAATCAGAGCCTTTTACTGTCCCGAAAAGCTGTTAAATGCTTTTGCTTCTGAATCATTTTTATGTTTCAAAATTAAATGCAGTAACAAAAGTATTTGCGTCGGCATTGTTTACCTTAAACTCCCAAGCTTGACCAATTGGGTTTCCTGTACCCCTCTTCTAAACCGCCTATTGTAAGTTTAACAGCTTCGTTGAAATAAAGAGAATTGTTAAAGCGGTAAACGGAAAGATTCAGTAATTGTTAAAAAACAAAGCGTTAAGCCAAATTAGTGTTTTGAATTCAGAAGTGAACTAGTGAATTGAAAGGGTGAACCTACCTACTAACAAGGCCTCCTAAAAAAGAAACCAGCCCTATAAAGAACTGGTTTTGAATGAGTACTTAAACATATTATTACTAAATAAAATACTGTAATATATGCCAAGACCAAAAGGTTCCCCTAACAAAATAACTTGCGCAGTAAGAAGTAAACTAAAAGACTTACTAGACGATTTAATAGACTCTTTAGACTTAGATAAGTGATAAACCAAAGAATAAAGATGCTTCAGGTAGGGTTACAATTCACCTTACCTAAATTAAAACAAGAGGAAGACGAGGTTGAAGACCTTCCTTTGTCTATTGATTAAGGTTAAAATTATTTAACATAAACTTGTGTTTTGCAATTAAATTAATTAATTTTAAATATTACTAATCATAAATCAATTAAAATGAAAAAAATACTTTGTATACTTCTATTTGTTGCTCCAACTCTAATGTTTTCTCAAAAGTCTGCAGGAACATTATCAAGAGAAGATGACTTGAGTAAAACCGCAATAGCAATGAGCGATGACTATGCTAATAACAATCATACTTTATGGAATGAAAAACTATCAGATGAAGCTATTGTTAGGGTAAATAATACTGTTATGGATGGAAAAACGGTAAAAGAAGTATTTAAATCTCACCATACTATTTTTAATAATATTCAAATAAATGATAGCTATGCTCATACTAATTATTTTAAAGGTGGTGATACTTGGACAAATAATTGGTTTACTTGGGAAGGAACAGGAAATAAGACAGGTATAAGAACTTCAAATAGGTCTCATTTTGATTATAAATGGGAGAACGGGAAAATTGTTGAGATGAATTGTTATTTTGACACAACAGCTCTTAATATGGAGCTTGCAGCTCAATAATATAATAACCCTCTCAAGTGGAGGGTTTTTTTATATCCTCTTCATTAAGTTTAGTAAGAAAAACAAGGACTAGAGCTATTGTAAGATTTCTTATATTATTATCTTATTAACCAAAAATCAAATAAAAATGAAAAAAGTACTTATTTTACTTTCAGCTATTATACTTATTTCTTGTGATAACACTCCTGTTAAATCACAGCAGGAAATTCTAACTGAACAAACTAGAGAAACAGTTTTAAAAGCATTCAACGCTCAAATGGATGGAGAAATTGATTTAATGAAATCGCTCCTTGCGGATAACTTCACATTTATTCTAACAGGTCAATTAGATGTTTCAAAAACTTATAGTTGGGATGAGTTTTTAGAGTTTGCAGGTTATTTTGGTTCGCTTCTCAAAGGAGATGTTGGAGTTGAATACAAGAGTATAATAGTAGATGGAAGAACAGCAATGGTTTTTGCAGAAGGAAGAATGGAAGGAGTTGGAGGAAAATATGAAAACGATTATGCAATTAAATATACTCTTAATAAAAATGGTCAGATAATTGAGCAAAAAGAATATTTAAGCGATATTCTTTTGGCAACACAACTTTATGGTCAAGAAATTTGTGGAGAGAAAAAAACCTTATAAAGCCCCGCAAGAAGCATCTGGCGATACAAACCCTCCTTCAGAAGCAGTAACAGTTAGGTATATTGAGTAGGAGCTGGTTCTTCTAAAACTGAAGTGGAACTCAAATAGGATTTTCAGCAATTCCAAATAATGGGTATGTATTTGACAGATGGGAATGGAATGACAGAGATGGTGTATGCGAGAACAATAGGCTTCTGTCTCGCTACTTTTACAATGAATTCTAACAGAGGTGTTCAAGCTTTTTTTGAAATTAATTCAGAATAAGTTTTACCTAAGTTGAAACAAGAGACAGATGAGGTTGATGACTTGCCTTTGTTTGTGGATTAAGTTTAGGGATTTATTATATTAGCAGTAACCATAAATCAATTAATATGAAATCTAATTCAGTTTTATTCACTAAAGGAAAAAGTATTACTAAATATAATGGGTCAAATAATTCAATTGATTGGAAAGTAGATTTTGATAAAAAAATTTATGGTATATCAAGAATAGATGACTATGTTTTTGTAACAACTCGGAATAATTGGGGAACTTCAAATTTCACAAGCTTAATTGACTTTAAATCTGGCAAAAAAACTTGGGATTTAAAAGAAATATTTTACTCTGTACATATAATTAAGAATGTATTGATTTTTAAAAATAGGACAAATAAATTTACAGCTATTGATATAAATAGTGGTATTGAAAAGTTTAGTTTAAAATCACCTTTTAGATGGTCAACACCAAAAACATTTTTATTGAATGGTAAATTTTATCTTTTTTCATCAAAGACAATTTATCTTCTTAATTTAGATAATGGTAAGTTAACCGAATCAAAACTTCCAGATAGATTAGATGCTAAAGATTTAATAGCAGGTTTTATATTAGATGAATTTCAAATTAACATAAATAATATTCCGTCAAGTGATTCTGGTCATATGATTATGAGTGATGCAGGTTTTGGAGATTCAGGCATAGGTGATGCAGGTGGTGGAGATGCAGGCGGAGGCGGAGATGCAGGGTGATAAAATAGCGTAAAATGAACTTTATTAGCGTTTTCTTTTAAACAAGAGGGATATCATCTTCAGTAAGTTCTTCAATACACTTTACCTAAGTTGAAATAGGAAGTAGATTAGGTTAAAGACTTGCCTTTGTTTTTGTAATAGGTTGGGTTACGGATAATTGCTATATTTAAACATTATTAATCTTAAGTCAATTAAAATGAAAAAACTATTATTATTCAGCTTTATACTAGTTGTTATTGCATCTTGTCAAGAGCCTGTTAAAGAAAGACACATTGGATTTCATCCAAATCAAGACGAAGACGTTAAAAATACAGGGTGGTATTTAGGAACACAAGAAGCGGTTGATGTAGTCGTAGCACTTGATAAAGTATGGAAAGAACGTAAATATGACGAGGCTGTAAAATTCTTTGCCGATTCAGTTAGAATTACACCTCCAAATGGTAAAAGAGTTTTTTCTGCATCTGAATTTATGAATGGATTTAAAGAAAATGAAAATTCAAAACGAATTACTTGGGATATAACTTCGATCAACTCAATTGACATTTCTCCTAATACTGGAGGGGAACACGTTGGTGCTTGGTTCAATATGAAGTATACTGATTCTGTTGGTAAAATTACTGAATGGCAAGGCTATGAAAGTTATTATGTGGTAGATGGCAAAGTTGTTTGGCTTGACCAGTTTAGACAGAATCCAATTCAATAAATACTAATCATTTATAATTTCTAACGTCACTAATTAATTTTAGTGGCGTTTTGTTTTAAACCAAAGGCATATCTTCTTCAGTCACTCTAGGAACTTATTTGAAATTAATAGAACTCTTAAAGTGGTCTATGGAAAGATTCAGTACTTCGTTAGAGGGCAAAGAGTTAAGCCAAATGAGTACTACAAGTTCAGAAGTGAATTGTTAATAAATAGTCAGTAAATAGGGTAAATCTGTACCCTGTAATGTACCCCAAAAAAGAAACTAGCTATGTAATTAGCTGGTTTTTAGTGACCTCGAGAGGATTCAAACTTGCAACCTCTTGAGCTTTAAATAAGTTGAAAGACACTTAACTTATTGCTATTCAGTATAAGTACTATTATTTATTGGACTTTACAGCGTAAGTGGTTACAATACCTTCCATTAAATCGGTCTACTAATCGGTCTACTATTATTTATTTGGTTATATTTTGGGTATGGGAGTAGGAATTTATTTAAAACCTGTAAATAAAGACGGTAGGTCTCTACTTTCTTTACGTGCTAAAAAAGGGAGTCAAATCTTTAGAAAGTCCCTTTCAATTAAAGTTAAACCATCTGATTGGAATGCACGGAACTATCAAGTAAAAGTAACGGCAATAGATTCTATTATAGTTAATCGTAAACTAACCGAGATAACTAACAATATGAATTTAGCTTGGTCTCAATTTGAAAGTGGCTCTTATACTTGGGATGAGTTCTGCACTAAGTTAGGTGGAGGTAATGCTACATCTAATGAAAACTTAAAAGGATTCCTAGATACAGTTCTTAAAGCTAAATACGATAACGAAAATTCTTATAAGACATACGTTGGAGTAGTTCAAGCAGTTTTTAAAGAAGCAGGAACTGCTA
>Ga0209094_1000735_pt1 | contig 22081 bp, 18 predicted proteins | sample COGITO_mtgs_1004_2_FD_184790 | JGI IMG/M metagenome (GOLD analysis project Ga0209094, IMG submission 184790) | Pelagic marine microbial communities from North Sea - COGITO_mtgs_100430 (SPAdes) (version 2) | ecosystem: Environmental > Aquatic > Marine > Epipelagic ...
TCTATGACTAATGGGTTGGATGATTATCCTCATACAGGTACAATGTCTTACGGAGATTTACCAAAAGAACAATACATTCCTACAGCTGCCATTAGTTCTAGAGCTGCAAGTATCTTAAGTACTGACTTAAAAAACAACCCAACTTTAAAATTTTACTTTAAACAACAATGTAAAACACTTCCAGATGCACCATCTTTTAATGTGGTTGGAGAAATTAAAGGTTCTGAAACACCTCAAAATATTATGGTTGTGGGCGGACATCTTGATTCTTGGGATTTAGGAGATGGAGCTCATGATGATGGAACTGGTATCGTACAATCGTTGGAAGTTGCTTACCTATTAAAGAAGAACAATGTTCATTTAAAAAACACCCTGCGTGTGGTATTCTTTATGAATGAAGAAAATGGAACTCGTGGTGCAAAAAAATATGCAGAAATGTCAAAATTAAATAATGAGACTCATATTGGTGGAATAGAATCTGATGCTGGTGGGCACACACCAAGAGGTTTTTCAATTGATGCAAATGCATCAAACACTGCACTTGTACAAAGTTGGAAAAAATTATTAGCCCCATACGGATTGCATGATCTCGACAAAGGAGGAAGCGGTGCAGATATTTCTCCATTAAAAGGAGAATCTGTAACCTTGGTAGGGTACAGGCCAGATAGTCAGCGATACTTTGACTATCATCATACTAGTACAGATACCTTTGATAAAGTAAATAAGCGAGAGTTAGAATTAGGAAGTGCATCCATGACTAGTTTAATATACCTGATGGATAAGTACCTTTACACCGATACCCCAGTAAAGCCCTAATTTATATAAAACTATATGTTTATACTTAAAGTTATTTTTGCTGGATTTTTTATATATGCAGGAATCATGCATTTTATTAAACCTAGATTTTTTAACCATTTTATCCCTGCTGGTCTTCCAAAATTAGCTGTAAATTATATAGCAGGTTTTATTGAATTTTTTTTAGGTATAGGTTTATTTTTCCCAGCCTTTACAAATGATGCTTCGTTAGGAATTTTCATCTTATTGATATTGTTTCTGCCTATTCATATTTGGGATGCAACAAAGATAAAACCAGCTATAGGGTCAAAAAAGTTAGCATATATTAGAATACCGCTGCAATTTTTATTAATGTATGGTGCCTATCTAATTTATCTGTATTCATTACCAATTACCTAATAATTAACCCATGAAAAAAATTATTTATTCTCTGAGTTTGCTTCTATTTTTTTCCTCTTGCAAACAACAACAAGTAGATTTAATTGTAACCAACGCTACCATCTATACTGTAAATGATGCTTTTAGTAAAGCAGAGGCATTTGCAATTAAAGATGGAAAATTTGTTGCTGTGGGTTCTACATCAGAGATAATCACTAAATATACCTCTAAAGAAATCCTTGACGCTAATGGAAAAACCATTGTTCCTGGCCTAATAGATGCCCATTGCCACTTTTTCAGAATGGGATTGCAACAACAAAAAGTTTCTTTAGAAGGAACCAAAAGTTATGATGAAGTATTAGAAAGACTCATCACTTTTCAAAAAGAAAAGAATGTAAATTTTATAACGGGTCGAGGATGGGATCAAAATGATTGGGAAGTGAAAGAATTTCCAACTAAGGAAAAATTAGATATTCTATTTCCTAATACTCCGGTAGCTATTCGAAGAATTGACGGTCATGCTCTGCTGGCAAATCAAGCGGCTATAGACATTACAAAAGTTACAAAAAATACTCCGGTTACTGGTGGTGAAATCATTGTAAAAGATGGAAAAATGACAGGTGTTTTTATTGATGCTGCTATGGATTTTATTCAGGTACCAAAACCAACTAAACTAACATCAATACAAGGATTGAAAGATGCGCAACAAATTGCTTTTTCTTATGGTCTAACTACTGTTGATGACGCTGGACTAGATCAATCCACTGTAGAACTCATAGATAGTTTACAACAAGAAAATGAATTGAAAATTCGCATTTACGCAATGATTTCAGCTACTCAAAAAAATCTAGATTATTACATAAATAAAGGAATTATTAAGACCGACAGGTTACATGTCCGATCCTTTAAAATTTATGGAGATGGTGCTCTTGGATCACGAGGTGCTGCCATGAGAAAATCATATAGTGATCGAAGCAATCATTTTGGCGCTTTAATTTATAAACCAGAGCGTTACAGAGAAATGGCAAAACAAATTGCTGCTTCAGAATATCAAATGAATACACACGCCATTGGAGATTCTGCAAATACATGGATTTTGAAGACCTATAAAAAATTTCTTCAAGGAAAAACAAACAAACGCTGGAGAATTGAACATGCTCAAATAATAGCTCCAGAAGACTTTACGTTGTTTGAAAATGTGATTCCTTCTATACAGCCAACCCATGCTACTTCTGATATGTATTGGGCACAAGACAGAATTGGAAAAGAGCGAATGAAAGGAGCTTATGCCTACAAGGATTTATTAGAGGTCTACGGTAAAGTAGCTTTAGGAACAGATTTCCCTGTTGAACAAGTAAATCCTTTTTTAACATTTTATGCAGCAGCTGTAAGAAAAGATACAGATGGATACCCTGATGGTGGTTTTCAAATAGAAAATAGACTCTCTAGAGAAGAAACTTTAAAAGGAATGACTATTTGGGCAGCCTATTCAAATTTTGAAGAAAATGAAAAAGGAAGTATTGAAGTAGGAAAATTAGCTGATTTTACAATATTAGATCAAAATATTATGATCATTGATGCCGCAAAAATTCCTAAAACTAAAGCAACAGCTACTTATGTGAATGGAGAAAAGGTTTATTAAAATAATCAAAGTATATTCGCGTAAAAATAATCAAAACATCAAAATGAAAAGAGCTGTCTATTTAATTGCATCATTCCTTTTTTTTATTTCTTGTTCAACTAAAACTGATTCTACCTTTGAACCTGAAACTGAAGCAGATATCATACAATACATTGAGGACAATAACTTAAATGCAACCAGAAGTAATTCAGGATTGTATTATGTAATAAATAATGAAGGGTCCGGTGCTAGACCAAACAGTACATCAAATGTTACTGTGGCTTATAAAGGGTATTTCTTGGACGGAGTTGTTTTTGACGAAAGTAGTTCTAGTGGCATTTCTTTTGGATTAAATCAGGTAATTCAGGGATGGACAGAAGGGATTACATATTTTAAGGAAGGTGGAGACGGAATATTATTAATTCCATACAATTTAGGATATGGAGAATCTGGTAGAGGTTCTATCCCCGGGGGTTCTGTTCTAATTTTTGACATCCGACTTCTTAGTGTGAACTAATTTCATAAAAAGGATGAATTAGATAGAAGCAATCCTCTTCAACCATTTTTATTAGTTTAGAACTGACTCTACAAATACATTAATTTTTTCTACTCCATTTTTCTCTAAACTTTCTATAAAAGCAGAACCGATGATAGCACCGTTTCCATACTCACATGCTTTGGAAAATGTTTGGTGATCAGAAATTCCAAAACCTATAATTAATTTACTTTTCAGATTCATAGATTTGATTCTTTTAAAATAGGCTATTTGCTGATCAGAAATTTCTCCTTTTGCTCCTGTAATGGAGCTTGAAGCTACCATGTAAATGAAACTTTGAGTATACGAATCTATTTTTAAAATTCTTTCTACTGAAGTATGTGGCGTAATTAAAAATACATTATTGAGTCCGTAAGAATTAAATAATGATTGATAATGGTTTTCATATTCAACCATAGGCAAGTCTGGTAAAATTAATGTATCTATTCCACAATCAACTACTTTTTGACAAAATTTCTCTTCTCCATATTTCAATAGTTGATTCAAATAACCCATCAAAACTAGTGGTGTGTTATTGGTTGTTTTAATTTCTAATAGTTGATCAAAAACCACATCCAAATTCATTCCATTTTGTAATGCCTTTTGGCTACTTCTCTGAATTGTAGGACCATCTGCTAAAGGATCAGAATATGGAAGACCCACTTCAATAAAATCTACAGTAGCATTACTTAACTCTTGAATAATCTTAGCAGTATCATCTAACTTTGGGAAACCTGCAGTAAAGTAAATTGATAGGTTATTTACTGATTTTTCTTTTAATAAATTATAAATTGAACTCACGATTAGATTTTTATAAGTTTGCGTTTAGAAATAGTATCTGCAATATAATCCCATAAAGAAATTCTCACTTGTAACGATTGTTTGGCTGTAGCTAAAACTTCATCCCATTTTTGTTGATTATCGCCACACATTTCAACGATCATTTCTAGTGAAAGAGGTCCATGAGAATCTCCATCTAATTCTACATGTCTATTTAAATAATATAAAAAATCTTCAAAAGATTCTTTATGGTTAGTTTGTTGAATGATTTCTACAAACATATCTGGTATTAAATCTTCCCTTCCAAAAGTGAAGGCTGAAGCAACTTTATGAATATCATTACTGTAAATTGTATTAAAAGTAACTTCTACAAAGTTTTTTACAGCTTTTGGAACTTTTGCCATTTCTAATGCTTCACTTACTGAACGATTATTATAAATTTCATTCATGAAGATTTCAATTTTTTCAGTATTAGAACCCATCTTAGTCATGGCTTCAAGATACATTTCGAAATGACTTTTGGCTTCTCCTTTAAGATCTAAATCACTTTCTTCCGCTAACGCAATTTCATTAATGAACTGAGTAAGCTTCCCTTTTTTTCTAGGTACCCAAGGAATGGAGACACATGTTAATTCTCTTTGAAGAGTTTTCAGTAATGACATAAAATCCCAAACTGCAAAAACATGATCCTGTGTAAAAATCTTTATATCTTCAATAGTCTCTAACTCTCGATAAAGTCTATGTGATTTTAATTCTTGTCTTAAACCTTTAATTTCTTTTTGAATGTGTTCTATAATCATTATTCTAAATGTTTAATAAATGTTTCCAAATCTTTGTCTCCTCTTCCAGATAAATTAACAACAACAACTTGATTTTTTTTTAATGTTAATTTTGGTAAAACTGCCAATGCATGTGCAGTTTCTAAAGCAGGAATTATTCCTTCCAACTTCGTTAACTCATATGCAGCATCTAAGGCCTCTCTATCTGTTGCATTCATAAACGTTGCTCTCTTGCTCTCATACAAGAATGCATGTAACGGACCAACTCCTGGATAATCTAGTCCTGCAGAAATAGAATATGGTTCCTTTATTTGTCCGTACTCGTCTTGCATTAAGATTGTTTTACTTCCATGAATAATTCCTACTTCTCCTAATTGTGATGTAGCAGCACTTTCACCTGAATGAACACCCAAACCAGCTGCCTCAACAGCAATCAACTCTACGTTTTCATCATCCATAAAATGATAAAATGCTCCAGCAGCATTACTACCTCCACCCACACAGGCTATGATAGTATCTGGTGTTGTTTTACCAGTTTTTTCTTTTAATTGCCATTGAATTTCTTCTGATATAACCGCTTGTAAGCGAGCAACCATGTCTGGATGAGGGTGAGGTCCAACCACAGAACCAATCATGTAGAAAGTTTCTGGATGTTGAATCCAATATCTAATAGCCTCATTGGTAGCGTCCTTTAGTGTTTTACTCCCACTTGTTGCAGGAACTATGGTAGCGCCTAACATTTTCATACGAGCAACATTAGGTGCTTGTCTTACAATGTCTTTTTCTCCCATAAAAACGGTACAATCAAGCCCCATTAATGCACAAACTGTTGCCGTTGCTACGCCATGCTGTCCAGCTCCTGTTTCGGCTATAATTTTTGTTTTGCCTAATTTCTTAGCAATCAGTACTTGCCCAATGGTGTTATTTATTTTATGCGCTCCTGTATGATTTAAATCCTCACGTTTTAAGTAAATATAAGCTCCGTATTTTTCTGATAGACGTTTTGCCAAATACAATGGACTTGGGCGTCCAACATACTCTTTTAATAAATCCTTGTATTCTTGTTGAAATTCTTCAGATTCAATAATTTGAATATAATTATCCTCTAACTCTTTTACATTAGGAAATAATAATTCTGGAACAAATGCCCCACCAAATTGTCCAAAATAACCGCTTTTATCTGGATGAAATTTTGATTTCATAATCTAACTGATTCTTAAATTTTCTCACTTTATTAATATTCTTATCGCCTGGCTTATCTTCAAACTTACTATTGATGTCTATAGCATATATTGGTAATCCAGTTACTTTAATATTTTTAACTAATTCCACATCATTGGGTCCTATTCCTCCACTTAAAAAAAAGGGTTTCGTGAAAGGATATCCTTTTAAAATAGACCAATCAAACTTTATTCCATTGCCTCCTCGATTTTTCCCTTTTGTGTCGAAAAGAAAATAATCTACTTCTTTTTCAAACGGTATTAACTGCTCAAATTGAACCGTTGTATTTAACCCAACTACTTTGATAATCTCAATTTTATTTGAAAACTGACTCTTTAACTCTCTAATATAAGGTACAGACTCATCGCCATGAAGTTGAACTGCATCAAGTTGATACTTCTTAATTTTAGAAAGAACAATAGGCACTTCTTCATTTACAAAAACACCTGTTTTTTTTATACTTTTTGAAAGTGATGGTATCACTCCCTTAAAATTTCTTTGTGAATGTTCATAGAAAATAAATCCCAAATAATCGGGGTTCAAATCTGCAACAGATTTGATATTTTCAATATATTTCATTCCACAAACTTTAAGCTTCATTTTTTATCTAATTTGACTAATAAATGACTCACATGCCTCACCAGGATTGTCAGTTTTCATGAAGTTTTCTCCAATTAAAAATCCATTGAAACCATACTCCTTAAGACCCGAAATAATTCTAGGATCACTCAAGCCACTCTCTGATATTTTTACACAATCATCAGGGATTTGATTTGCTAGATTTACAGAATTTTCAAGATCTACCTCAAATGTATTAAGGTTTCTATTGTTAATTCCAATAATTTTATTGTGAAGATCTATCTTATCTAAATCTTCTTGAGTGTGCACCTCATACAGCACTTCCATCCCTAGGTCTTCAGCTAATTTTCCATAATTTTTAAGCTCTTCTTTTGTTAAACAAGCAGCTATCAATAAAATTACATCTGCTCCAATTGCTTTAGCTTCCACAATTTGGAAACCATCTACAATAAAATCTTTTCGCAAAATTGGTTTGGCAGTGTTAATAGTTCTAGCTTTCATTAAATCTACCATGGTTCCACCAAAAAATGAAGTATCTGTTAAAATAGATTGCGCTGCTACATTGGCATCTAAATACCCATTAGTAACTTCCTCTATGGAAGCTTTGTCATTAATAACCCCTTTGGAGGGTGATTGCCTTTTAAATTCGGCAATAATTCCTGATGAATTTACCTCTAACAATGATTTTTTTAACGATAGTGGAGTTCTCTGAAACAAAGGACTTCCTACTAATTTTTTTAGTGGAACATCTGACTTTATTTTAGTGATTTCCTTCTTTTTAAAAGCTATTATTTTATCTAATATTGTCATGATGAGCAGTTGGTAATTAATTTGTGTAAACATTGAGATGCCTTTCCACCGAGCAAAGAACCCTCTGCAGTATTGTAAGCCTCTTCAAACGTAAGGTTTTTATCTATAATTTTTAACGCATAAGCAGCGTTGGCAAGAACCACACTATTTTGGGCTTTTGTTCCTTTTCCTTCAATAATATTTTTAAAAATCTTAGCAGCATCTTCAACAGAATTGCCTCCATAAATTTCAGATTGAGAAATTCTTTCTAGACCATTATCTTCTGGATTAATTAGTTGTTCTCCAGATTTGGTAAATAATTTAAAACCACTGGTAAGAGATATTTCATCATATCCATCAAGCCCATGAATAATTCCATATTGACTTTTTTCATCTTGTAGAATATAATTGTATAATCTAGCTATTTCTAAATTAAAAGTACCCAACATTAAATTTTGAGGCGAACTTGGATTCACCAATGGTCCTAACATATTAAAAAATGTTTTCAAAGCCAATGCTTTTCTTGTTGGCCCAACAGCTTTCATGGCTGGATGAAATTTTGGTGCATGTAAAAAACAAATATTTGCTTTCTCTAAATGACTTCTTAAAGTAGCTTCATTATTTGTAAACTCATACCCAAAACTTTGTAACATATCTGAAGAACCTGATTTTGAGGATACACTATAATTCCCATGTTTTGCAACTTTCTGACCAGTTCCTGCCACCACAAAAGAAGTGATTGTTGAAATATTAAACGTGTCTTTACCGTCTCCTCCTGTACCAACTATATCTATGGTGTTATATTCAGATAAATCAACTTTAATTGCCAATTCTAACAAGGCCTCTCTAAAACCAGCAAGTTCATCAACAGTGATTGGACGCATCATAAAAACAGTCATAAAAGAAGCTAAATGAGCCTCATTAAAAGCTCCTCTGGCAATCTTTATCAAAATCTGTTTTGCTTCAGGCTTTGATAGTTTTTTATATTGATATAATTGATTTAATATGTTTTTCATTTGTCAAATAATCTTAAATGAGTCGTTATTATTTTCTAGAACTTTCTTTTAAAATTTATTTCTTGTAAGCATCTATAAAATTTTTAACTATTTGTTCTCCTTGATCTGTTAAAATTGACTCCGGATGAAATTGAACTGCACTAATTGGAAAATGTTTATGACGAATTGCCATTATTCCTGCTGCTTCGTCTTTTGCAGTTATCTCTAACTCGGTAGGAAAGTTTTGATTGGATGCTATCCAAGAATGATATCTCGCTGCTTTGAATTTTACTGGGATATTTTTAAAAATAATCGCATTAGATATAATCACTTCCATCTCGGTAGCAACTCCATGATATACCTCATCCATATTAATTATTGTTCCTCCAAAAACTTCAACAATTGCCTGTAAACCAAGGCATACTCCAAAGATTGGTTTTTTACCAGCATACCTTGATATAATTTCTTTAAGAATTCCTGCTTCATCGGGAATTCCTGGTCCTGGAGATAACATTATCATATCAAAGATGTTAATTTCATCAATTGAAATTTCATCATTCCTAACAACCGTTGGATATTCATTTGTTATCTTTTCAACCATGTGAACTAGGTTGTAAGTAAACGAATCGTAATTGTCTATAATTAGTATTTTCATCTTAAATTTTTTCAGCTAAAATCAATGCCTTTTTTAATGCTGCCAGTTTATTATTAACCTCTTGTAATTCTTTCTCTTCATCTGAACGAATCACTATCCCTGCCCCTGCTTGATAATATAATTTATTTTGTTTGCTCACAAAAGAGCGAATTGCTATTGCTAAATTTACAGATCCATCCAATCCAATAATACCTACAGCTCCTCCATAAAATCCGCGAGATTGATTTTCATATCTATCTATTAATTCCATTGCTTTATATTTAGGAGCACCGCTTAACGTTCCTGCAGGAAAAGTATCTCCAACAATAGTCATAGGGTTTTCTTTGATGTTTCCTTGAACAGTTGACACCAAATGAATGACATGGCTAAAAAACTGAACCTCTTTAAAAACCGCTACACTTACCTCCTCTGCATGTTTACTAAGATCATTTCTAGCTAAATCTACCAACATTACATGTTCTGCCGTTTCTTTTTCATCTTCTGACAATAACTTACCAAGCTTTATATCTTGGGCCATATCTCCCGTTCTTCTAAAAGTTCCTGCAATAGGATTTATTGTTGCTTTTCCAGCATTTATTTTTATTTGAGCTTCAGGTGAAGATCCCATCAATTTAAAACTTCCATAATCGAAATAAAACAAGTATGGGGACGGATTTATAGAACGTAATGCTCTATACACATTAAATTCATCACCCTTAAATTTTTGCTGAAACTGACGAGATAATACCAATTGAAAAACATCACCTCTTTTACAATGAAGTTTTGCTTTTTTTACATAATCTTTGAAGTCACTATCTGTACAGTTTGAAGATTCTTCACCAATAATTTCAAAAGATTGAGTATTAAAGGCGTGTGACTCTATAATAGTTTCTATATCAGAAATTCTAGAAGCTGTTCCCTCTTCTACGTTTTCAATAAGAATCATCTCATCGTTAAAATGATTGATCGCTATTATAAATCGATAAAAACCATATTGCATGAATGGTATTGAAGAATCTGCTTGCTTGGTTGCGAATTTAATTTTTTCAAAATACTGAACACTATCATAAGTAGTATAGCCATACAATCCATTGAATGACTTTAAAGATTCATCACAATCCAAATCGATACTTTGGCTAAATTTTGAAAATAATGTATAAAAATTACCCTCTACTTGATCTTTAAAAACTGTATTACCGTTCTGATTTATCGAGAATTGATGATTTTCTACTTTCATGGAAACTACTGGCTCTATGCAAATGAAAGAGTAGCTCTCCTCTTTACTATGGTAGTCTGAACTTTCCAACAGTAGTGTATTGGCATATAAATCTCTGAATCTAATATATAACCCAACAGGCGTAATTGTATCTGAGATTCTTGTTGAGCTTATGGTTTTAAATGATACTTTTTTCACTTAGACTGAATTTATATTCAATATTAAATTTTACGTGTCTGCTGAACAAATTCAGCATAAAAAAAAGCTTATCGTGAGATAAGCCTTTTAGAATATGATATATACATGTTTGGTCCTCACTTATTTAGATAAAAGAATTCCACCACCATGTATTTTGTTGTCTTTTCATTACACTACAAATTTAAACCCTCAATTTAAATATGACAAGTTTTATTATATATTTTTTTTAACCATTTATAATATGTAAGGCAAGCAATACAATTATATTTAAATAAGTTACATGTTATAGTTTTTTATTAAAAAAAAATTATAAATTAAAACTAAATAATATTATTTTATTCTTTTTATAAACTTTATTACCATTCTTTGCACAGATTTTACAATCATCTAATTTTAAATAAATAAATTGAGAATATGTGTGGTATAGTGTGTGCATTTGATTTAAAGGAAAGATCAGAAAAATTAAGACCTCAAATTTTAGAAATGTCTAAATCTATTAGACACAGAGGACCAGATTGGAGTGGTATTTATAGTAACGATAAGGCTATTTTAGCTCATGAAAGACTTGCAATTGTAGATCCTGCTTCAGGGAAACAACCCCTATTTAGCGAAGACAAACGACTTGTTTTGGCAGCTAATGGTGAAATCTATAACCATCAAGAATTAAGAAAACAATTTGTAGCTGGTGAAGAGAATGAATCTGAGGGTTCCTACAAATTTCAGACCCAATCTGATTGTGAAGTGATTTTGGCATTGTATCAAGAAAAGGGAAGTGCCTTTTTAGATGATTTAAATGGCATTTTTGGATTTGCTGTTTATGACTGTATTAAAGACGAATATTTGATTGCCAGAGACCATATGGGTATTATTCCTTTGTATATAGGTTGGGATAAAAATGGAACATTTTATGTAGCTTCAGAACTAAAAGCTCTTGAAGGAGTTTGTAATAAAATTGAAGTGTTTCCTCCTGGACATTTTTTATCTAGCAAAGACGGAAAACTTATCAAATGGTATGATCGGGATTGGATGGATTTTGAGGCTGTAAAAGAAAATCAAACATCCATTGATGAATTAAAAAAAGCTTTAGAAGCTGCAGTTCACAGGCAACTTATGTCTGATGTACCCTACGGCGTATTACTTTCTGGAGGGCTAGACTCATCTATAACCTCTGCTATAGCAAAAAAATATGCACAAAAAAGAGTTGAATCTGGAGATACCCAAGAAGCTTGGTGGCCACAGCTACACTCTTTTTCAATTGGATTGGTTGGATCTCCGGATTTAGCCGCAGCTAAAATTGTTTCAGATCATATTGGAACCATACATCATGAAGTGACCTTTACAATTCAAGAAGGATTAGATGCAATTAGAGATGTTATTTATCATCTAGAAACCTACGATATCACTACTATTAGAGCTTCAACTCCAATGTATTTGTTAGCTAGAGTTATAAAGTCTATGGGAATCAAAATGGTGTTATCTGGAGAAGGTGCAGATGAAATTTTTGGAGGATATTTATATTTTCACAAAGCACCTAACCCTGAAGAGCTTCACAAAGAAACTGTTCGTAAATTGGATAAACTATATCAATATGATTGCCTAAGAGCTAACAAAAGTTTGGCTGCTTGGGGTATTGAGGGTCGTGTCCCTTTTTTGGATAAAGAATTTATGGATGTTGCCATGAGAATAAATCCTCAAGATAAAATGATTAATGGAGAGCGTATGGAAAAATGGGTATTGCGAAAAGCCTTTGAAAGCTTATTACCAGAATCTGTAGCGTGGAGGCAAAAAGAGCAATTTTCAGACGGTGTTGGATATAGCTGGATAGATACTTTAAAAACATTGGTAGATGAAGCAGTGTCTAGTGAACAAATGAAGCAAGCCACTCATCGTTTTCCAAATCAAACTCCAAGAACAAAAGAAGAATTCTATTACCGATCTATTTTTGAAGAACATTTCCCTTCAGATACTGCAGCATTAACAGTGCCATCTGTACCATCTATAGCGTGTAGCACTCCAACTGCATTGGCCTGGGATAAAAGTTTTCAAAATATGAATGAGCCGAGCGGGAGAGCAATTAAAACAGTTCATGAAGATGCCTATTAACCTTAGCTTTGGATGATTTTGCAAAAAACATCAAATAATTAGTGCAATAAATGTCTTAAAATAACTTGTTTTAAGACATTTTATCATTTTATTCATTGCCCTTGTTTTTATAAATCTAAAAGCACCTATTTAAGGGGTTTTAAGATAGGTTTAAGCCATTTACTAGTAATTAACAAATGTTGATAAAACGCAGTAATATCAGCAAACCAGCATTCTTTAAATGCTCATTTTTCGTAAATTTGTTTATATAATTTTCATCACTTTTTTGTGATGATTTTTTATGATAAAAACACTTTAAATTATGAGCGAAGAAATTAAAAATAATTATGATGCTTCCAGTATACAAGCATTAGAAGGAATGGAGCATGTAAGAATGCGTCCTTCCATGTATATTGGAGATGTTGGTGTAAGAGGGCTTCATCATCTTGTTTACGAGGTTGTAGATAACTCCATAGACGAGGCTATGGGAGGACATTGTGACACCATCGACGTGATTATTAATGAAAATAATTCTATTACTACCAAAGACAACGGTCGAGGTATACCGGTTGGAATTCACAAAAAAGAAGGAGTCTCTGCACTGCAAGTAGTCATGACAAAGATTGGTGCCGGTGGAAAGTTTGACAAAGATTCTTATAAAGTTTCAGGAGGTCTTCACGGTGTTGGAGTCTCATGTGTAAATGCCCTATCTGAGCATTTAACAGCTACCGTTCACAAAGAAGGAAAAATTTGGCAACAAGAATACTCTAAAGGTAAAAGCTTATATCCAGTAAAAACAGTTGGTGAAACTGATTTTACAGGTACTATTGTTACTTTTTTACCTGATACTTCCATTTTTGTTCAAACTATTGAATACAGTTATGAGACATTAGCCACTCGTCTACGTGAATTATCTTACTTAAATAAAGGAATTACTATCACTCTTACTGACAAAAGAAGAAAGGATGATGAAGGAAACTTTATTAATGAAACTTTTTTTAGTAACGAAGGTCTTCCAGAATTTATTAAATATTTAGATAGTACTAGAGAACAATTGACATCAAGTGTCATTTCTATGGAAGGTGAAAAGAATGGAATTCCTGTTGAAGTTGCCATGGTATACAACACCTCTTATGCTGAAAATTTACACTCATATGTAAACAATATTAATACCCATGAAGGAGGAACACATCTGTCTGGTTTTAGAAGAGGTTTAACGGGTACTTTAAAAAAATATGCAGACAATTCCGGTTTACTTAAAAATGTAAAATTTGAAATTTCTGGAGATGATTTTAGAGAAGGACTAACTGCCATCGTTTCTGTTAAAGTTGCAGAGCCACAATTTGAAGGGCAAACAAAAACCAAACTTGGTAACAGAGAGGTAACATCTGCCGTTTCGCAAGCAGTTTCTGAGATGCTTACTGATTATCTTGAGGAAAATCCTAATGATGCAAAGACTATTGTGCAAAAAGTTATTCTAGCGGCCACTGCTAGACATGCTGCTAGAAAAGCACGTGAAATGGTTCAGCGTAAGACAGTAATGAGTATTGGAGGGTTGCCTGGAAAATTATCTGATTGCTCCGAAACAGACCCTGCTCAATGTGAAATATTTTTAGTTGAGGGAGATTCTGCAGGTGGTACTGCTAAACAAGGACGAGACAGAAACTTTCAAGCAATTTTACCTTTAAGAGGAAAAATCTTAAATGTTGAAAAGGCAATGCAACACAAAGTTTTTGAAAATGAAGAAATAAAAAATATGTTTACTGCCTTGGGAGTAAGTATTGGTACAGAAGAAGATCCAAGGGCTTTAAACTTAACAAAATTAAGATACCACAAAGTGGTTATCATGTGTGATGCAGATGTAGATGGGTCTCACATTGCTACCTTAATATTGACATTCTTTTTTAGGTATATGAAAGAAATGGTTGAGCAAGGATATATATACATAGCCACTCCTCCACTATATCTTGTGAAAAAAGGCCAAAAAAGAGAATATGCTTGGGATGACGATCAGCGAGATTTAATTGCCTCAAAGATGGGTGGTTCTGTTAATATTCAACGATATAAAGGTCTTGGTGAAATGAATGCAGAGCAATTATGGGATACTACCATGAATCCTGAATTTAGGACTTTACGCCAGATAACTATTGAAAGCATGACAGAAGCAGATAGAGTTTTCTCAATGCTAATGGGAGATGAGGTTCCTCCAAGAAGAGACTTCATTGAAAGAAATGCTAAATATGCAAATATTGATGCATAAATTTCATGAATAAAACTCAATAGAGGTAAAGTGATGTACCTCTATTAATACAATAATATTATTTAATCACTTACAAAAAATAAAAACAAAAAATATGAAAATTACAGTTGTAGGAGCAGGTGCAGTAGGAGCTAGTTGTGCAGAGTATATTGCTATAAAAAACTTTGCTTCTGAAGTTGTATTATTAGACATTAAAGAAGGGTACGCAGAAGGAAAAGCGATGGACTTAATGCAAACAGCATCCTTAAATGGTTTTGATACAAAAATAACAGGAACAACCAACGATTATTCAAAAACTGCAAATTCTGATATTTGTGTAATCACCTCAGGGATTCCTAGGAAACCTGGAATGACAAGAGAGGAATTAATTGGAATTAATGCTGGCATTGTAAAAACCGTTTCATCAAATTTAATTGAACATTCTCAAAATACGATCATCATTGTAGTGTCTAATCCAATGGATACCATGACTTACTTAGTTCACAAAACAACTGGAATCCCAAAAAATAGAATCATTGGAATGGGTGGTGCATTAGATTCAGCTAGGTTTAAATACAGATTAGCAGAGGCTTTAGATGCTCCTATCTCTGATGTTGACGGGATGGTTATAGGTGGGCATTCTGATAAAGGAATGGTTCCTTTAACAAGATTAGCAACTCGTAATTCTGTACCCGTATCAGAATTTATATCCAAAGAACGCCTAGAAAGAGTATTGCAAGACACCAAAGTTGGAGGTGCTACACTAACCGGTTTATTAGGAACCTCAGCGTGGTATGCCCCTGGTGCTGCTGTTAGTGGATTGGTTCAAGCGATAGCTTGTAATCAACAAAAAATATTCCCGTGCTCTACCTTACTAGATGGAGAATATGGTTTACATGATTTATGTATTGGAGTTCCTGTTGTATTAGGGAAAAATGGAATTGAAAAAATAGTGGAGATTCAATTAAGTGATGCTGAAAAAGCACATCTAAAAGAATCTGCAGAAGGTGTCACTAAAACAAATGGATTATTGGCATTATAAACACCCATACTCCAAAATAAAAAACCAGCCTGTAGGCTGGTTTTTTATTTTTTATCTTGATACCAATTATTAAGATAGCCCAGAAATAACTCCATCTTTATCTATGGTCATTCCTTCAGATGCAGGAATTGCAGGCAAACCTGGCATCCGCATCATTTTACCTAAAATTGGGATAATAAACTGAGCTCCAGCAGCTATTTCAATTTCTCTGACAGTAACTGTAAAGCCCTCTGGTCTTCCTATTAGTTGTTCGTTATCTGAAAAAGATTTTTGTGTTTTCGCCATACATATAGCAAAATCATTAAATCCTAACCTGTTAATTCTTCTCAAATTTAACTGTGCTTTTTTACTGTATTCTACCTTAGAAGCTCCATAAATTTCTTTAGCAATTATTTCAATCTTTTCTGTTACAGGACTTCTCCAATCATACAGCGGTTTGTATTGAGTTGCTTTATTTTCAACAATATCAACAACAGCTTTTGCTAGTTGTTTTGTTCCTTCTCCACCTTTTGACCACCCTTCAGACAAGACTGCATGAACTCCTAAACTTGAACATTTTTCAATTACAAAATTAACTTCTTCTGACGTGTCTGACAAAAAAGAATTAACAGCCACTACCGGTTCTATATTATATTTTCTAATATTCTCTATATGTTTCTCTAAATTTTTGAAACCTTCTTTTACAGCTTCTAAATTTTGCACGTTATACTCCTCTTTTTTTACACCTCCATGATGACGTAATGCTCTAATAGTGGCCACTAAAACCACACACTTAGGGTTTAATTTTGCAAAAGTAGACTTAATATTCAAAAACTTTTCAGCACCTAAATCTGCACCAAAGCCAGCCTCTGTTACCACATAATTAGACAATGATAAACCCATTTTAGTTGCAATAATAGTATTGGTTCCTTGAGCTATGTTGGCAAAAGGCCCTCCATGAATAATTGCTGGGTTTTCTTCTAAAGTCTGAACTAAATTTGGCTTTATGGCATCTTTTAATAAAATTGCCATGGCATTTTCTGCCTTTAGATCTCTCGCAAAAACAGGCTCTTTCTTGTAAGTAAATCCAATAAAAATGTCACCTAGACGCTTTTTTAAATTGTCAAAATCTGTTGCCATACAAAGAATAGCCATTACCTCCGAAGCTGGAGTAATATTAAAACCGTCTTGTCTAGGCACTCCGTTAGCAGTTCCTCCCAAACCAATGGTGATATCTCTAAGAGCTCTATCATTCATATCAATTACTCGTTTCCAGAGTATGGTTCTTGGGTCTATATTTAAATTAGATACTTTATTTTGAATGTTATTATCTATTAATGCCGACAACAAATTATTTGCTTTTTCAACTGCGTTGAAATCTCCGGTAAAATGTAAATTTATATCCTCCATAGGAACTACCTGAGAATAACCTCCACCAGCTGCACCACCCTTTATCCCAAAAACAGGCCCTAAAGAAGGCTCTCTCAAAACTACTGTAGCTTGCTTACCTATTTTATTTAAACCCTCTGTAAGGCCAATAGAAACTGTTGTTTTACCCTCTCCTGCTGGAGTTGGTGTTAAAGCAGTAACCAATATTAAATTATTATTAGCTGCTTTTTCCTCATCTAAAAGATGTAATGGAAGTTTAGCTTTATACTTACCATACATCTCAATGTCGTCTTCATCAACTCCTATTTTGTGTGCAATAGTAATAACATGCTTAAGCTCCTTAGCTTGTGCAATTTCGATGTCAGATAGATGACTCATAATTTATGATATGGTTTTATTGTTGGTTGCTAATCGCTTACTAAAAGCGGGTAAATATACATAATTTCATTAGGCTAATCTTATTGTAAATACTATATTTGCACGTTTTAAAAAAGTAGTCGACTAAAATCAAACGAAGATGCAAAACAAAGGACTTATAAGATTATTTGCAATCCTTTTCGGATTGGTAAGTTTATACCAATTGTCTTTTTCATTTTTTACTTCAAAAGTAGAAAATGAAGCCAAAGAATACGCGAAATCTAGAGGAGATCAGAATAATGGGAGAGAATTAGCAAGTTTAGAGAAAAAATATTTAGATAGTGTAAATAACCTTGAGGTGATCAACCTAGGGATTTCTCAATTTACTTATAATGATATCAAAGACAAAGAAATGAACTTAGGTCTTGATTTGAAAGGTGGTATCAATGCAATTTTACAAGTATCTGTAAAAGAGGTATTGATTTCCTTATCAAATGACTCAAAAAGTTTGGTCTTTAGACAAGCATTAAAAGCTGCTGATGAAGCTCAGAAAAATAATACTGATAACTATTTAGATTTATTTTTTAGAGAATTTGAAATAGCTACTGGAACTAGTGGCATAAAACTTAGTGATCCTGAAATATTTGGCACAAAAGCACTTCGTGAAAAAATAAACTTCAACAAAACAAACGAAGAGGTTAAAGAAGAATTACAACTAGAGATCAATAGCTCTATTAATACTGCTTTTGAAGTTTTAAGAAGTAGAATTGATAAGTTTGGAGTTACACAGCCAAATATTCAACGTATAGGTAATTCTGGAAGAATTCAAATAGAGTTACCTGGTGCAAAAGACATCGATAGAGTAACTAAACTTGTTACCAGCAAAGCTGAATTGCAATTCTGGGAAGTATTTTCTAATGCCGAAGTTCAAAACTATTTCTTTTCAGCCAACGCTGTTGTAGCTGAAATGCTGAAAGAAGATATTACAGAAGAAACAGAGGAGAGTGAAGATGCTAATGACATCCAAAGTATTTTAAATGAAGTAAAAGACTCTACTGAAGTACAGCAAAAAACATTATTTACCTACTTAACTGTAAACGTTGCTCAATCAGAACAACAGTTAAGTTCTCTTGTTGCACAAGCCAAGGTTAGTGACACTGCCATGGTAAATAAATTATTATCTGATCGAAAAGTAATAGGCGTAAGATCTAATGATATAAAAAATGTAAAGTTCTTGTGGGATTATAAATCCAATACTGCTACAGATGGTTCTGAAGTAATTGGTCTGTATGCAATAAAATCTAATAGAAATGATATTGCTCCTATTCAAGGCGATGTGATTACAGATGCTGCTCAAGTTTTTTCTCAACTAAACGATCCTGAAGTTAGTATGTCTATGAATGGAAGAGGTTCTAAGTTGTGGGAGAAATTAACTGGTGATAATGTAGGGGGTTTTGTGGCAGTTGTGTTAGATGACTATGTATATACAGCTCCTTCTGTAAACCAAGCTATTATAGGAGGTAGAACTTCTATTTCTGGTGGAAGTATGACCATTGAAGAAGCGCAAGATATTGCAACTGTCTTAAAAGCAGGTAAACTACCAGCTGCTGCAAGAATTATTCAAGCAGAAGTAGTGGGACCTTCTTTAGGGCAAGAGTCAATAGATCAATCTACAAGATCATTTATGTTAGCTATTTTATTAGTATTGGTCTGGATGATTATATATTATGGAAGAGCTGGTGTTTATGCAAACGTTGCTTTGATCGTAAACATCTTATTCATTTTTGGGATTTTAGCATCATTTAATGCGGTGTTAACCTTACCTGGTATCGCTGGTATTATTCTTACTATAGGGATGTCTGTAGATGCCAACGTAATTATATTTGAAAGAATTAAAGAAGGGTTGTTCAAAAAGAAGGGATTAAAACAATCTGTTCAAGAAGGATTTAGTGTAAAAGGAGCCCTATCTGCAATTATAGATGCTAATATTACCAGTTTACTAACAGGTATTATACTATATGTTTTTGGAACAGGACCTATCAAAGGATTTGCATTAACCTTAATCATTGGTATTTTAACCTCTTTGTTTACCGCTGTATTTATTACAAGATTACTTATTGATGGTGCCACAGAAAAAGGAAAGAACTTAACGTTTAACACCTCATTATCTAAAGGATGGTTTCAAAATATTAATATTCAATTCTTACGTAAACGTAAAATTGCTTACGTAATTTCAGGAGCTATTATCTTGGGAGGTATTGCCTCTATTGCAAGTATTGGTTTAAAGCAAGGCGTAGACTTTAAAGGGGGGCGTTCATATGTTGTTCGATTTGACAAAACAGTGAATGCTTCAGAAGTTTCTGAATCTTTGAAAGAAGTTTTTGAAACTGCTCCAGAAGTAAAAACGTACGGATCTGATTCTCAATTAAAAATAACAACTGTTTATAAAATTGAAGAAGAAGGTAATGAAGTTGACGAAGAAGTACAAACTGCTCTATACACAGGGTTAAAAAATTACTTATCTGAGGGAACTACTTATGAAAGTTTTAAACCTGGTTTTCAAAAAGAAGGAGAAAGTACTAACTCTATTATGAGTTATATTAAAGTGGAGCCTACCATTGCAGATGATATTAAAACATCAGCAATATATGCTGTATTTGGATCGTTACTAATTGTCTTCTTGTATATCTTATTACGATTTAGAAAAATATCTTTTAGTTTAGGTGCTGTAATTGCAGTATTTCATGATGTACTAATAGTATTAGGAATCTTTTCTATACTCTATAAATTTATGCCATTTGATATGGAAATAGGCCAATCGTTTATTGCTGCCATCTTAACAGTGGTAGGGTATTCATTAAATGATACCGTGGTTATTTTTGATAGAATTAGAGAGTTTGCTGGAATTCATACAAAATGGGTTTACAGCGAAGTTGTAGATAAAGCATTAAGTAGTACATTAGGAAGAACAATCAACACCTCATTAACAACATTATTGGTAATGTTAGCCATCTTTACATTTGGTGGAGATTCTATTAGAGGGTTTATGTTTGCCTTAATTATTGGTGTTGTAGTAGGAACCTACTCTTCATTATTTGTAGCAACTCCTGTAATGTATGATACTTCTAAAAGAAAAGAAGCAAGTAAGAAATAATTTCAAAAAATAGATGAAGAAACCGTTTTGTTCCTACTGACTTTCCTCAGTACATCAAAACGGTTTTTTCTTTTTAATATCAGCATCATATCTTTGCAAGATGAGTAGTATAAAATTACACGATTTAAATTTTACTCCGTTTATTTCAGAAAAAGAACTCTCTGAGATTGTAAGCTCTTTAGTAATGGAGGTAAGTGCGGATTTAGATCCTGATGAAGTTCCAATATTTATTGGGGTTTTGAATGGATCCTTTCTTTTTGCTGCAGATTTTATCAGAAAATATACCCATAACTGTGAAGTATCATTTGTGAAATTAAGCTCTTATCAAGGAACCTCATCTAGTGATGTTGTTCATGAATTAATAGGGATTAATGAAGATTTGTCGGGTAGAACCATTATTATTTTAGAGGATATTATAGACACAGGGACTACCCTACATAAAATTTACGATAGCTTTAAAAATAAAGATGTAAAACAATTAAAGATTGCTACTCTATTTTTTAAACCAGATGTCTACAGAAAAGAATTACCAATAGACTATATCGGTAAAAATATTGAAGATAAATTTATTGTAGGTTATGGATTAGATTACAATGGCTTAGGAAGAAATCTACCAGCAGTATACCAATTAACAACAGAAACAAACTAAATGAAAAATATTGTATTATTTGGACCTCCAGGTGCCGGAAAAGGAACGCAAGCAGAACTTTTGAAAGGGAAATATAATTTAGTGCATATTTCTACAGGTGATGTTTTTAGATTTAATATTAAGAACGAGACTGAATTAGGAATACTCGCAAAAACCTACATGGATAAGGGTGATTTGGTACCCGATGAAGTAACCATTCATATGCTAGAAGCAGAGGTTGAAAAAAATGCTGATGCTAATGGTTTTATTTTTGATGGGTTTCCAAGAACCCAATCTCAAGCAGAAGCATTAGACGGTTTTTTAAGTACTAAAAGAGAGAAAATAAATGGGATGGTTGCTTTAGAAGTACCTGAAGACTTATTAGTTGATCGATTGCTAGAAAGAGGTAAAACCAGTGGAAGAGCTGACGATACTGATGAAGGAAAAATTAGAAATCGTTTTAACGAATACAATACAAAAACTGCCATTTTAAAAGATTATTACGCTGCAAAAGGAAACTACTTTGGAGTAAATGGAGTAGGTTCTATTCAAGAAATTACAGAACGTTTAGCAAAAGTTTTTGATACACTATAAATTATGACAGAAGGTAACTTTGTTGATTACATAAAAGTTTATGCTTCCTCAGGAAAGGGCGGTAGAGGATCTGCGCACTTACATAGAGAAAAGTTTA
>Ga0209094_1000750_pt1 | contig 21820 bp, 17 predicted proteins | sample COGITO_mtgs_1004_2_FD_184790 | JGI IMG/M metagenome (GOLD analysis project Ga0209094, IMG submission 184790) | Pelagic marine microbial communities from North Sea - COGITO_mtgs_100430 (SPAdes) (version 2) | ecosystem: Environmental > Aquatic > Marine > Epipelagic ...
CCATTCTGCAGACGCCAAAGAACGGTCTGGGTGGTGGCCCCGCCGAATCCCAGGTTCAGGGTCTTATACGGCGCGAACCGTTCGGTGTAAGTCTTCTGCTTTTCCCAATAGTGAGTGATCGAGTCGCCAATCATCACCAGCTCGGCCTTGCCGGTCTTGGCCTGAGCAACCTTTTCCGCATGCCGCTCAGCGCGCCACTTCGGCGTAGATCGCTGTTCCGGCAACGTCGTGGACGGCTGCGCGGCCGACACCACAACCGGTATTACGATGGAGAATAGCACTGCTGCGAGCTGTATGTATTGCCTAAATCGTATCATATAAAATCCCTCGTGAGTCCTCAAAACTTAAACCCCATTATAGAAGCACTTAAAACAACGAACACCCTCTATTTAGACAGTAGTGGCCAGTTTTTTTATTCCTTGATCTTATCCGTCGGCATGTATGCATCCGTATCTTCACGCCATTAATGGAGCATGGTTTTCAATTTTTTCGTCATTTCTGGCATCGTTTCAGAGAGGTCATTGTGTTCGCCCTCATCCTCTTTCAAATTGAACAGTTCGACCGATCCGTCAGAGAAACGCTCGACCAGTTTGGTGTCGCCGGCGCGCAGTGCTGCCGACGGCGACACCAACGCGCCACATAAGATCCCGCTCTTCCTGTTAGGCTTTCTTCACTGATTCTGTTTTTAACTGATCCTTAACTATTATTTTTTACGCGTAGCGGAAAATACATCACCAGTCGGCTGGTTCGGTAGGGTCTGCTGGCAGGCTTGGAGTTGTTTCCACAACTGTATCCCCTCAGTCTGGAACGAGCCTCCGTTTGGAGCAGTGATTGCACTACAACACATGCAAAGCATCCTCACCGCCAGCGAGCAGGCTGGGTGAGATACGTTTATCGAGCGTCGCTAGCTTTGCTCGTTTCTCAATCGCGCTGGCTAATAGATAATAATCAGTGAGGTGTTTGGAGGCAGGCAATTTCGGGTAACGGACAACTGTTCGCATCGAAACGGCATCTGCCCAGAATTGATGGCCCGCTTGAGCGCACAGTGCCACCAGTAGACCACGGGCAGCCTCGGCCGATTGCGGCCCGTTGGGATAGTTTTCATGTCCCAGAATCCGTATAAAACCATTCTCTGTAATCGGACAGGTCGCCCAACCATCGACATGATGGTTCCAAAACCACTCCGCCACGGTTTCGTGATGGACGTGGTTTGTATCCACCAAGGCAATCAGCACATTAACATCTAGCAGAAACATTAAATGCCTTCCTCGTCCATCAACTCATACACCGCAGCTGATGTCACTTGTTGACCACCGCTGCTTTTTAAGAAAGGCATCCCCCGCTCATTGACTTCGTAACAACACTCCGAATCGCGGCGCGCGTATCCCACAGGTTCGACCTCACGCCGCAACGCGTGCTCGACAACAGCCCTCAACGTTGTCCCCCGCCTAAGCGCGGTCGCCTTGGCAGCAAGCAGCAAGGAATCATCAATATCCATCGTCGTTTTCATAATATGGGTTACTATATGGGTATATGGGGAAAAAGTCAATCACCCGCCTCAAACCAAAGTTACACCACCAAATTCACTGATTGCAGTTACTGTGCAATACCGCCCACACCGCTCCTACGAGTGAAACAATTACTTTTTACGCGTAGCGGAAAACACATCACCAGTCGGCTGGTTCGGTAGGGTCTGCTGCCAGGCTTCGAGTTGTTGTAGCAACTGCGTCACCACTTCTGGATGCTGTGCTTTCAGGTCATCTTTTTCGTAAATGTCGGCGGTGATGTCGTAGAGCTCGACATGATCCAGCGCCTGATTGGCGACGAGTTTCCACTGTTGATCGACGATGGCATACGAGACCCAATGGTCGGGCCGTTCCGGCTGCGGGGGCCAAGGCGCATCTGCTTTCCAAAACAGCGGCTTTTCGCGCAGTGGCTTTTCGTTGCCGAGTAGCACCGAGACTTGGCTGATGCCATCGGGCTGATACGAAGCGGGCAATGCCACGCCAGCCACTTCGCAAAATGTAGGCAGTAAATCGACGGCGGAGATCTGTGAGACTGCATCGATCTGACCAGCGGCTACTTTACCAGGCCAGCGCACAATGAACGGCACGTTGATGCCGCCTTCGAACAGCGCGGCCTTGTAACCTTTTCGGCCTGCTGTGATGCCCTTGGCGCCACCGATGCCGTAGCCCGCACCTGTGGCAGTATCGTGCTGCAAAACAAGCGCGGTGGGCCTTGCAGCACGTGCCGGGCCGTTGTCGGAGCTAAAAATCACCAGCGTGTTTTCAGTCAGCCCCAATCGATCCAGCGCATTCAACACTTCGCCAATACGGTCATCGGCATGCGACAGGACTGAGGCATACACATTGTCGGCCTCTTCCAGATCGCGGAAGCGCCAACGGTATTTCGGCACGGTGTGAAATGGCGTGTGCGGCTCATGCATCCACAAATTGATAAAGAAAGGCTTTGATGCCTGATGACTCTGCTCAATAAACGCGATGGCGTTGTCGGCATCCTCATGCACTGGCATTTGCTCGCCGGAACAATTGAAGGCACCGTAAACATCGTAGCCATATTCTCCCGGAGCGGGTGAGTCCGGGATCATATTATTGGCGAGGTGCCATTTACCAAAGTGCGCGGTGGCATAGCCGCCCGCTTGCAACATACGTGGCAGGAACGGCGCATTTAGGTCGAGCCAATCGGGCATGCCACGGCGGGCATTATCGTCCACCCAGGCGAAATGGCCATCGATATTGAGACGCGCCGGAAACTGCCCAGTCACCACGGCGGCACGACTCGGCGAGCATACACCACTGGCGACCGTGAAGCGCTGAAAGTCGGTGCCTTCGACCGCCAAGCGGTCGATGTTCGGCGTCTTGACATACGGATGGCCATGACAACTCAGGTCGCCCCAGCCCCAGTCATCAGTAAAGATGAAAAGTATATTCGGCTGCGAGCGAGGCGCAGCGATGCCTAGAGCTTGTGAAGCGACTAGTAGAAGTATCAGAATGGCGGAGCGTTTCATGGATGAATACTTAAAGGGAAGATGGAATCTGACAATCATTATACGCGTTTTCACCAAGTGATCTACCCTTCGTATGTACAGCATACTGCGAAACTGTGGAACGATGACTTAGCTCCAGACCAGCCGCTGTTTTCTGTTTTTGTCGGTGCAGCCTCCGCGAAGCCTGCGATAGGAGAAACATTTATTGTAAATAGGGCTAAGGCGATGAGAAGAATTTTATTCAGAGGTTGTCCAGTTATAGTATTCGCTGGACTATAGATGATCCACAATGGCTCGCCTTAGAAAATAAGACGCCTGTCGACCCTGACCCAGAGAACAATGCACAAATACATTCTGATCAATGGAACAGAGACATGTGGGACAGAAAAATGAAGAGCAAAGGGTTTGGAATAAACGCTCTATGATTCACTTCCAGGCCTTTTTTTAATTTTCTGCCCATAATTTTCCTGCCAGATTCTTTGCTTTTCTATTCTGCTTTTTTTAAGAGCAGTTTATTTCGATAATATCTGCGGCCAACTCGCGCTGACTTGCTGCAACCAATGCCTAGCGATGAGTTCGTGCCCCTGCGGGAGGGGATGAATGCCATCCCACATCCAGTGCTCAGGAGTCGTGGACTTCGCGGCAGCATCAAAAATGTCCTGCGTCTTGATATGGACCGCGTCATATTCTTTGGCCAGCTTGGCTACGATCACACGCAACTGGTCCGTCGCTTTGCGGCGCACCGCATAGGCCTGTCCCTTGCTTAGCGCTCCAGTCGGGAGAACAAAGGGATCCAAAAGCACCAGACGCAAGTCGGGGTTAGCCTTTCGGCTGGCATCGAGAATGAATCGATAATCGGCTTCGAAGGCTTTCGGCGTCACTTTCCGATCCGGATGCCTTAAGCCCTGGCCCACATCGTTGGTTCCAATAAGAATACTCAACAGGTCTGGCTTCATATCAATCGCATCGCTGTGCCAGCGCTTGCGGAGTTGGGCCACCGCATTGCCGCTCTTGCCGCGGTTATAAAAATCCAATTGAGCTTCTGGCATTTGTAGACCCAGTCTCCCGGCCAGCAGAAAAACGTAACTATGGCCGAGGTAATGATTCCGGTCTTTCTCGTTGCGGCCCCAATTCATGTCGGTAATCGAGTCCCCCTGAAACAATAGACGACTCCCCTTCTGAAAGGCAGGTAATTGGACGTGATCACCACCAGACCTAGGTGCACAGATCGAAGCCGTTTCGCCCTCAACTGCTGAGCCCAGCATAAGAGCTCCAGTCAAAGCTAAGCAACTGGTGAGCCATATTCGTCTATTTAGCATAGTCATATTCAGCTAGACTACCGAGTGGCAGCCAGCTTCTGGCTTTCGCCGGCTTTGAGATTGATCTCTATCATCTGCGATCCGTAGCGCACTTTGCCTGGGGTGCCTTTGAGCGAATGGATCGTCACTTCAACGACTTCGCCGTCGGCCCACTCAATATCGACTTCAAAGCCACCACGAGCCAACAGTCCGGTCACTTTACCTGCGGGCCATTCTTTAGGCAGAGCGGGCAGCAAGCGAATAATGGGCTGGGCATCGATCTCGCCGCTGTCCGGCTGACTCTGCATCAGCATTTCAACGATGCCGGCAGTCAGGCCGAAATTCGCTTCGATTTGAAACAGCTTACGTGGGACCGGACGAAATTGGCTCAGCATATTGTCGAAGCAGTTATCCGTGAGCATACGATGTGCAAACTCGATGGACTTTTCCGCATCGCCCAAACGCGCCCAAAGGTTGACGCGCCACGCATTTGACCAACCGGTGCTTTGCCCAACACCGCGGCGATCGAGTAATTTACGAGCGGCCTCTGCCATTTCAGGTGTGCCGTCGGCTGTAATTTCGTAATACGGATAAAGCCCATACAGCGGCGAGCAGTGACGGTGAGTCGGTTCGCGCTCCTCGTAGGGCTTGAGCCATTCCTGCAACACCCCATCCGGCGCGATCTGGTTCGGCGCGAGCCGAGCACGCTTGGTCTTCAGCTCGCTCTGCAATTCAGCATCCACGCCAAGAATCTTCGCCGCACGCACGGTGTTGCCAAAGAGTTCGCGCAGTTGCTGCATGTCGATTGTTGGGCCGAGGCAAATACCCGAGCCCGGCTTTCCATTGGGCTGATTAAAACCATTCTCCGGCGAAGCGGACGGACCGGTCACGAGCCACTTGTTTTCAGGTTCTTCATACAGGTTGAAGAGATAGAATTCCACACTACTGCGCATAATAGGGTAAACCTTCGCCAAATAGTCCTTATCCAAGGTGAAGGCATACTGCTCCCACAGGTGCTCACAGAGCCATGCAGGTCCACCGATGTCCATTCCTGCCGGTGCGGTGTAGCCCCAGATGTTTGTCAATCGGTGCGCAATCCAACCGGGTGAATTGTAGTAAGCCTTCGCAGTCTTGGAGCCGGGCTCGACCAGCGAGGCGATAAAGGTATTCATCGGCTCCTGTGTTTCCACCAGATTACATGTCAACGCAGGCCAGTAATTCATCTGGGTATTGATATTAAAGTGATAGTCACCATTCCACATGGTATGCACTTCCTCGGCCCAGATGCCCTGCAAATTCGCAGGCAAACCACCGGGACGCGATGAGCCGATCAACAAGTAACGTCCCATGTTCGCAAACAAGGCAGACAAAGCAGGATCCGCGGCACCCTCTCGATACGCAGCCAAACGTTGATCGGTGGCCAACCGGCTATTCTGCGTTTTCGGCAAGGTCAGGGTCACACGGTTAAACAGGTTCTCATGATCCGTCTTTTGCGCCGCGCGTAATTGTGCGAAGGACTTGCCCTTGGCCTTGTCGAGATCACTGATTGTTGTAGCCAGTGGATCCGATAGCTGGCGTCCAGCAATGCCGCGGTAATCCGTCGCCGCCGCAAAGAGCAGCATCACTTCATCCTCAGCAGCGACGTGTAGTGTATTGCCCTCAGCTTTTACCGAACCACCGACCACGCGCAAACGGCCCACATACTGCAGGGCATCGTTCCCTTTGCCATCATTGAGCCTGCCGGTCATCAGCAGTTCGCGATCATTCACCGCGGTCGTCTCGAAGCGTTCAGGACGATCCATCGATACGGTGAATGCAACCGGTCCGGTGATACGTGAGACAAACACCTCGTCCGGGGCCGACGCGAAATGTTCGCGGGTATACGAAGTCTTACCTCGCTTGTAGCTGACACGTCCTAATGCGGATTCAAGATCCAGCATGCGCCGGTAGTCCGTCACAGCGCCTGCCGTGTCGTCAAAATTAAGATGCAGCTTACCGAGCGTCTGATAACGCCCGAAGGTGCCGACCCCTTTTCCCATGACTGGCTTTTCACGCGAAGAAAAATGCTTCTTCGTGAGCTGCCCCGCCTCGCGATAGCGCTCCTCAAGCAGCAGCTTCCGAATCTCGGGGAGATGCTCGTAGCCGCCGGGAATATCGTTATCGACGCGCGATCCGGACCAGACCGAGCTTTCGTTCAGAACAATCGTTTCCTCGTTCGTATCGCCATATACCATCGCACCGATACGGCCGTTGCCGAGCACCAGTGCCTGATCAAAATCGTTCGCCGGCTGATGATACCAAACCGTCGTCGCGGGATTGCCTGTAAATGGAGCCTTTGATCCCTCAACAGCTACGGTCGCCCCCGATGCAGGCTCAGGCTTCGGAGCCGACTTCTTGGCAGGTGCCGGCGCTTTTTTTGGCGCTGGAGTCTTCGCCACAGCCGTGGTCTTTCTAGCCCTGTCAAAGTCTGCTTTCTCTTGCGCGGTCAAAATGCCATCGCGATTGACATCCATCCGGTCAAAATGATCACTCCACTGTTTTGAATCATATTTGCTCCCTCGGGCCTCAATGTTCGTCTTCTTATTCGCAAGGAAGTCAGCTTTCGTAACAGAGGACGGTGCGGCGCCGGCACTGCCGGCGGCCAAGAGTATCAGGGCAAAGGATAATAATCGTTTCATCGTGTTTTAGTTTTGACTATTCACAGACTGGATACCACAACGGACACTCAGTCTCATACCACAGAGTTTACACCGCCCTCCCCTCTTGCCTACCCTCTGTTTAGAGGGCACGAGGCAGATAATTCGCCTCCCCCTGGGTTCGGCTTAGCTCGGTTAGAGCGAAAACGGCTGCGAAGCATATGCTCAGACACAAGTCGGAGGGGTGTGAAGTTGGCAATCAATGGCTCCTTCCCATAGCAGGGAAGGTGGATCGCGACTTGTCCGCCGTAGCTCTAAGAGCGAAGGAGGAAGCGAGACGGCATGCGCGCCGTAGCCTTGGCGTAGGAGTGAAGGGTTCTCTGCCGAGCCTAAGCGTGTCTGACTAGCTTGACACAAATAACTGTGAAAACCCCTCCGTCTCGGCAGACCGAGCCACCTCCCCTTCGCAGCCGTCTTCGCTCTAAGCGAGCTACGCCGTGCCAAGGGGGAGGAGCTTTAAATAGTGCATTAGTTGCGGAAATTTGATAATACAAATATACGTATAAGGATATGCTTCGCCGGGGAGCATCTTCACCACGAATACGAGAAGGTTCAGTTTGAGAACACATTTCGGCTCTCGCCCTTTAACAGCTTCAGCTCCTTTGTCTCGGAGCCGTAGCGAACCGTGCACGGGGTGCCGTTGAGCGAACGAATGGTGCACTCGACCAGCTCTGCTTGCAGGTCTTTGTCGATCCCAAGGATTCGAGCCGCACGAATGGTATTCCCAAAGAGCTCTCGCAACTGCTGCATATCGATTGTCGGTCCAAGGCAAATGCCCGAGCCTACTTTTTTATTGGGTAAAATGAAACCATTCTCCGGCGAAGCAATGCCCCCTTTTCTGTCGCCTTAATTTCCCGCAAGTCGTTGCCAGATGAAATAGATGCTAAATCTTCATTGTGCTTTAAGCGAATGATTTACAACCGCTTACGATAGATGGCCCTGCGGGCGAGGTTGGGGAGATGATGATTACCATGGAATCTCAATGGGAAGCAGAAAGTTGTCATGGATAATGACACTGAATTGGCGTCCCGATTAACAAATCCTGCCTCCCCAATCTCCCCCTCTCATGGAAGCGGTTGTAGAAAATTTAATAGGCAATGGGATTAGGCTTTACGCTAGGGTGAACCCGTAGATGAGCTCAAACCTTCTGCGATCTGGTATGAGTCAACTGTGGTCAAAATCCACGTATCCAAAGGTGAAGTTTATTGAACGCCTGGAAGTGCTCTAGCAATTCTGCCAACGCCACTGACGCGGACTGATCCCATAACGTTGCTGGAACTTTCGCGCGAAATACTGACTACTCGAATAGCCCGCATCTAAAGCGATTGTGGTGATGGACGTGTGTGGCTCACTCCTCAGTCGATCAGCCGCCAACGCTAAACGCCAACGATTCAGCGCTTTCAATGGAGTCGTATTAATCAGATCCCGACAGTAATCTGAAAAAGTGGTGCGCCCCATGCCACAGTGCTCAGCCAAGCGGTCGAGCGTCCATGGGCAGGACAGCAGTTCGGAATCCTCCTTTAATTCTTGAAGAAACAGTTCTACCACACGCCGGCGTGAGGTCAGAGTTTCATCGGGCACACGATTCTGCACCCGCAGCAAATCCAACAACGCAGACAGCAATTGGTTCAAGTTAATACGGATGCGTGAAATTTTTTGCTCTGGTTCGCCGCCGTCCACCAGCTTACCCAATTTTGAAAAGACGCGCCCGATCTCCGCTGAGCCACTCCACACCGGATGCTCATTGCCGCGCAAGCGGTGGATGAGCTCCTCTTGATCCGCCCGCGTCAGCACGCACCATTGCGGCAGTGTCCACGATTGATTGGGACGGCGCACACCCACATCCAGAATCAACCAGTGCAAGCGCCCCGGCTTTAAATATGGATCTCCCAAGCCGTGCAGTTGCCATGGCCGGGTAAGGCTCAATGTATTAGCAGTCGAATGGTAGACCGTACCATCGACAGTGAGCACCGACTCGCCTGTTTCCTGATAACAGATCTCGATGCCCTCATTACGATGCGGAGGAATCCCCCAGTCCTGCGTGCCGATCACATCAAAATATCCAATACTACTGACTCCCGGAAGTAGCTCCGGGGCAATCCGCGTGCCGGGATAGTGACCATGCGACAAGGCATGAAAGCCGACTTTACCAGCTTGAATCGCCAGCCGCTGCGGCAAACACGCATCAATCGCATAGCGCTGCTCTTTCGCGCGGTAAATCGCCTCTCCAATTTGTGTCTTTTTTACCGATTTCATATTATGCACGAACTACATCCACTGTATCTGCTAGAATGCAGCACTTTATTCTAATAAATCCAAGGCCCCATGAGACTGAAAGACAAAATTATCTTTTTAACCGGCGGATCCACCGGCATCGGACGCGACTGTGCGGAGGCCTATGCCCGCGAAGGCGCGCATGTCGTGATCGTCGCCCGCAACGGAGATGCATCCGCGCAGGCCGCAGCCGAATTAGGCGACGGGCATCTTGGTTTCGCTTGCGACGTGTCCGATGGCGCACAAGTCAAAGCCGCGATCAACAAAACATTGGAGCACTATGGACGCTTGGATGTGATCCATAACAACGCGGGCATCGCTACCCCCTCCAAACCCGTGCATGAAACCACTGAGGACGAGTGGGACATGGCGTTTAACATCAACCTGAAGAGCGTGCTACATACCACCCGTCATGGTTTCGAGGCACTGAAGACATCCAAGGGCTGCATTTTAAACACCTCCAGCATGGTCGGCGTCATGGGGCAGGAAATACACGCGGCCTATACCGCGACCAAGGGCGGCATGAACACGCTAACTAAGTCGATGGCGCTTGACTATGCGCAATACGGCATTCGTGTGAATGCAGTTTGCCCCGCCGGCACCTGGACACCGATGCTGCGCAAATGGTGCGCCGAGCAACCCGACCCGGCCAGTATCGAACGCTATTTGGATGAGATCCATCCACTCGGCTATTGCCCTGAAGGCGATGTGATTGCCGATGCCTCGGTCTTTCTGATTTCCCAAGACGCCAAATTCGTCACCGGACATATCATGCATGTCAGTGGTGGCGCGGAACTCGGCTACCGCCGCCCAAATGAATAAGCCCACTGTAATTGAATTTTTGATACATGATCACTCAAATAACGACTTCTGATAAACGTTTCCCGCTCGGCCCCGGTGCTGGCAGTGATGCGATCCACCGCGACCCGGTTTACTCGTATGCGGTTACACTGCTCAAGGATGACAATGGCCATACCGGCACCGGCCTGGCCTTTACACTCGGTGAAGGTAACGATCTGGTCTGCAAGGCCGCCGCCTTTCTCGCGCAAAGCTTAAAAGGGCGCGACATCGAAGAGCTAATGGCCGACTTCGGCAACTGGCAGCGAGGCGTCTCCAATGAGCAACAGTTCCGCTGGCTCGGGCCACACAAGGGTGTGGTGCAACTCGCGCTGGCGTCAGTCACCAATGCCTGCTGGGATCTCTGGGCAAAAAAACGCGGCGTGCCGCTGTGGAAGCTGTTGCTAGATCTAAGCCCGGAGCAACTGGTCGCCACACTCGACCTTTCCTATTTGGAAGACGTCCTAACCGCAGAACAGGCGGTGCAAATCCTACGTACCGCACTGCCAACACGCGGCGAACGCGAAGGCATCCTGCAAGTCGGCTACCCCGGCTACGACACCTCGATTGGCTGGTTCAACTACAGCGATGAGACAGTGAAGGAAAACGTCCGCCGCTCGGTGGAAAACGGCTTCACCGCGATGAAGTTGAAAGTCGGCGATATGGACATGAATAAAGACCTACGCCGCACAGCCATCGTGCGTGAAGGAGCCGGCGATGAGGCAACGGTCATGGTCGATAGCAATCAACAATGGAGCATGCCGCGCGCTCTGGAATTCGGCGAGCGCACCCGAGATCTGAATCTCTACTGGATCGAAGAGCCCACGCACCCCGACGACATTCTGGGACATGCGACCTTGGCCAAGGCCTATGGTCCCACCAAGGTAGCGGCGGGTGAACACGTGCCGAACCGGATCATTTTCAAAAACTACCTACAAGCGGATGCGCTCGGGATCTGCCAAGTGGATGCGGTGCGCGTCGCTGGAGTGAGTGAGTTTATTGCGGTCAGTTTAATGTGTCGCAAATACGAGATTCCCGTCGTGCCACACGTTGGCGATATGGGGCAAATCCATCAGCACCTGGTTCTGTTTAACCACATAGGCATGGATCACGAAGCACTGATGCTGGAACAAATCCCTCACCTGAAAGGCAAATTCAAGAACCCTTGTGTCGTCGAAAACGGACTCTATCATATCCCACAAGAACCTGGAGTGAGCAGCGACTTTCTATAATATGCATCACATGATCCCTACCCCATTTTTCGCAACGATCGAATCCAAGGTCACCAACCTCGATATCGCAGTCACCATCATCTATATGGTCGCCATTGTGGCTGCCGGTTGCTGGGTCGGCATTCGTCACCGCAGGAAGCAAAAAGATGGCGGCGCCAAAGATTACTTCCTAGCCGGCGGCACTTTAAAGTGGCCGATGATCGGCATGGCGCTCTTCGCCACAAATATCTCCTGCGTGCACCTTGTCAGCCTTGCCCAGGCAGGCTACGAACAAGGCCTCCTCATGGGTAACTTTGAGTGGTTGGCTGCGTTCACACTCGTCCTGCTCGCCCTCTTCTTCGCGCCGTTTTACATTCGATCAAAAGTTACAACCCTTCCGGACTTCCTCGAAAAACGCTACGGTCGTGCCTGTCGCGATATCCTTGCAGGCTTCTCGCTGGTCTCGGCGATCATTGTCCATATCGGCTTCTCCTTGCTGACTGGGGCGATTGTCCTGAGTGGTTTATTCGGCGTCGATCCATGGATCTCCATCGTGGTGATAGCAATCGCAACCGCCTTATATGTGGTAGTCGGTGGCTTGATGGCGGTGGTCTTTACGGAGACTGTGGAAACCATCGTCCTCCTGTTCGGCGCCGTGCTCATCACTTTCTTCTCTTTCAAGTTCCTAGGAGGCGATGGCGGCGTGCTCGCCGGATGGGGCAACCTCATCGACGCACTTCAGGAGCCGGGCGAAGAAAATATGCTCTCGATGCTACGTCCACATGGCGACAGCTCGGGGATGCCTTGGTATGCATTGATGCTTGGCTATCCCGTGCTGGGCATCTGGTATTGGTGTGCCGACCAAACCATCGTTCAGCGCGTGCTGGGTGCGAAGGATGAGAACCACGCCCGTGTCGGCCCATTGTTCGCCTCACTCATCAAAATCCTGCCCGTCTTCCTATTTGTCTTACCTGGCCTCATGTTCTACGCGATGGTCAACCAAGGCATGTTTGCCGATTTGTCCGGTGCCATGGACGTCGAGACGGGCAAAGCCACACTGTCCACGCTCGGTGCCGACGGCCAATGGGAGATCATGAAGACCTCCGAAGCCTATACAGAAATGATCGTGCGCCTGCTCCCCTCTGGCCTGACTGGCGTCATGGCTGCCGCACTCATCGCCGCGCTCATGAGCACAGTCTCTGGTGCGCTCAATTCAATTTCAACACTGGTCAGTTATGACCTCTGGAAGCGAGTGAAGCCTGAAACTTCCGAAGATAAGTTGGTCCTGATTGGTCGTATTTCTGCAGTTGGTGCGATGCTGGTTGCAATGGGATTGGTCCCATTGCTTGGGAAATACGGTAGTATCTTCGCTGGTATTAACACCATCATTGCGCACATTGCGCCACCTGTTACCGCGGTATTCTTCTGGGGCGTCTTCTGGAAGAAGGCATCTTATCGTGGTGCACTGGCTACCCTGATCGGCGGAGCCATCCTCGGTGTTGCTGTCTTTATCATTAACACAATCAATTCAGATGGTTGGCTGGCCACACTACCGGGTGGCTTCATGATGATGGCGTTCTACCTATTCATCGCTTGTAGCGTGATCCTCTTCACCGTCTCAACGCTCATGCCTAAGACTGCAGGCGAAGATCCCGAGTCACTCTACTTCAAGTCGCTTGGCGAATGCTTCGCTTTCAAGGGCTGGAGTGGCATCGGCAACTACAAGTTTCTTGCTGCACTGACGCTCGGCATCATGGCGGTACTATTCTACATCTTCCGTTAATTCGCCCCCCCCTCAAGAACGTATGATCGACACCCACCAACACCTCATCTATCCAGACGAGTTCGGCTACTCCTGGACGAAAGACTTCCCCTCACTACAAGGCAAATTTCATCTAGAAGATTATCAAATCGCTTCAGTAGACTGCGAGGTCGAGGGTACCATTTTCATGGAAGTTGACGTTGACGAAGGTGAAAGCCCCAAAGAAGCTGCGTTCTTTAATCAACTCGCATCCGATCCTGCCAACAAAATCCTCGGAATCATCGCCAGTGCCCGCCCCGAACAGGATCGTTTTGAGCAACAACTCGACAAGATAACAAGCAATTCCCTGAAAGGCATTCGCCGAGTCCTGCACACCCAACCGGACGCACTCTCGCAAACCAGCAGCTTCCGTCAGAACATCGAACTACTCGGCAAACGTAACCTGTGCTTCGACATCTGTGTATTACAAAAACAACTACAGATAGCACTCGATCTCGCACAATCCTGCCCGAACGTTCGCTTCGTACTAGACCACTGCGGGGTCCCCGACATCAGCAGCCACGACTCGGTCAAATCTGAAAGCTGGCTACAGTGGAAGGCCGGCATCTATGCACTGAGCGCACAGCCTAACGTAGCTTGTAAATTTTCCGGCATCACCGCCTATGCCACGCCTGAGCAACGCACAGCCGAAGGCCTGCGCCCTTACCTGACGGAAATTCTTGAAAATTTCGGCTCAAAGCGCATCGTGTGGGGCGGCGATTGGCCGGTCTGCAACATGGCCGACGGCCTCCAGCGCTGGTGCCAGTTGACCGACGCACTGCTCGCGGAGTTATCCGAGGACGAACAACAAAATATCCTCAATAGCAACGCCCGCCAACTTTACAGATTGTAACCAACCGCGTTGAGCGAAGCTCTTTACGCGGCAACATCCAACAAACAACGTTCAACAAACAACGTTTATGCAACCACCACTTAAAGGAATTTTCACCCCCAATATCGTCCCCTACGATGCCAAAGGCCGTATCAACGAAGACGAGCTACGCCGCATCATCAACTGGCTCGGCAACAAGGGCATCAGCGGATTTTATCCCAACGGCAGCATGGGCGAATTCATCCGTCTGAGCTACGAAGAGCGCAAGCAAGTGGTCAAAATTGTTAGCGAAGAAGCCGGCGGACGTCCGATTCTCGCCGGAGCCGCCGAGCCCAATGTCGATCTCGTCTTAGAGATGTGTAACTACTGCGCCGACCTAGGTTGCCGCGCCGTATCCATCACTGGTCCCTACTACTACAAGTTGACCCAAGAGAGTATCGAACAATACTTCCGCGACATCGCAGCCAAATCGCCGATCGACATCGTCATCTACAACATCCCTAACTTCGCCAACGAAATCAGCGTGCCAGTGCTCAAACGTCTCGCGCTCGATTGCCCGCGCATCGTCGGCACAAAAGACACCTCTAACGACTTCTCACGCTTCCAGAGAATTCTACACGAAATCAAATCACAGCGTCCGGACTTTGCCGCACTGATTGGATGGGAAGAACTGCTCTGCACTGCGATGTTCATGGGGGCAGACGGTGGCACGGTATCCAGCTCCGGCGTCGTGCCCGAAGTTCTGATGAAAATTTACAACGAATCCGTCGCCGGCAACTGGGACTCCGCCAAACAAGCCCAGTTCAAACTACTCGACCTATTTAGCTTAATGGTCAATGCACCGAACTTCCCCGAAGGTTTCCGTGCAGGTTACCAAGTGCGCGGATTCGACACCGGCCATGCACGTTTCCCACTCTCCCCGGAAGAACGCAATCTCATGGACGACATCCGAGGCCGAATCGCCTGCGTTCTAACCGAGTGCGGATTCTCTGAAGCCGCGTCACTATGCAAGTGCGCCACCAATACAGATCAAAATCGTGTAGCAGTTGAAGCCATCGTGCGCGACGTAATGCGCAAACTGTAAAATGCAACAAGCTGCACCAGCCGTAGAGAACCCAGCAGGGGGCAGACCTAAAGCACTCAGACCAGTCGACCTCTTCGGCTCAGTCCTACGGGATATCCTGGCGAGCTGCTCAATTCCGTTCGTGCCTCACTTCATGAGCACTCTTGACGTTGGGCAGAAGAGAAATCTCGACAATTCAACGAAATCTCATATTTTTCTCCAATTATGAACGCAGAAGTCCAATTCATCACTGACGACAAAGGAGAGAAAAAAGCAGTCATCATGAATATATCTGACTACCAATCTCTGATTGAAGACGTAGAAGACTTGGCTGCATGTGCAGAAAGAAGAAATGAAGCAACGATTCCACATGAAGAATTCCTAAAGGAACTCAAAGAAGATGGTCTCATATAAAATTGAGTGGCGTCGTTCGATCAAGAAAGACCTAAAAGGAATCTCTAAATCTTAGATTCCTAAGATCATCGGAGCGGTTCAATCTCTATCAGAAGAGCCACGCCCCACAGGATCAAAAAAACTGTCCGGAAGTGAATTTACGTATCGTATAAGAATCGGCAACTACCGTGTGATTTACGAAATCCATGACGAAACGATCTTAATTGAAGTCGTGAAATTAGGACACCGCAAGGACGTCTACAAGGGCTAACCAGCCGTGCGATCAACTCCGTCCGTGCCTCACGCCTTGAGCACATTCCATCATATCCAGAAAGAATTGAAGGAAGGTCTCACACGGAGGCGCAAAGGCACAGAGGATCTCAGGAAAGCATCATTTGATCTCCGTGACTCCGTGTGATAAAAAACAGTGGGAAAATTGAATTGAAGGAATCCAGATTCTAACCACCCTAAACAGTTCAAAAGACTCCAGATGGGGTCGTTCCGTTATTCTTATAATTGCTTACCCTTAGTCGTTTGTATTTTCTAATCAAACAATTATCTCTCCAATCCGGGTCAACTTCCGGTAGCTGAAGCAACCGATCCCAGTTTAAGAAATACGATCACACAGCTAGAAACGGCTGCGCCGATCCTCGACCTCATATAAAGCTCCCCTCCCCGATCTTCGCGGTGCTCAAGATGCGCGGTCGTCGATGCGCAACGCCGCACACGCGCCCTTACGAACCAGACGCAACTAGCCTCTGAATTTCCCCGGCCTCTATGTTGATTTCTATGATTTGATCACCGTAACGCACGGTCCCAGGCGTTCCATTCAGAGAATGGATCGTGGCTTCAACGACCTCGCCATCTGCCCACTCAATATCCACTTCAAAGCCACCACGCGCCAGCAGGCCAGTCACTTTACCTGCGGGCCACTGCTCAGGCAGTGCTGGCAGCAGACGGATCACCGGCGGCGCACCCACTTTGCCGCTCTCTGGATGACTCTGCATCAGCATCTCGGCGACTCCGGCGGTAAAACCGAAGTTGGCCTCGATCTGGAAAAGCTTTTTCTGCTTCTCATTTGCCGGCGGGCGAAACTGGCTGAACATATTATCATACGTGTTATCGAGCAGCATTTGGTGGACGAAGTCCCAAGATTTTTGTCCATCCCCCAAGCGGGCCCAACAGTTGATCTTCCAGGCATTCGACCAGCCGGTGCTCTGCCCGACGCCGCGTTTTACGAGAAACTTGCGCGATGCCTCCGCAAGCTCCGGTGTTGTTTCCGGCGTAATTTCGTAATAAGGGTAGAGACCATACAGAGGCGAAATGTGACGGTGAGTGGGCTCGGTATCCTCATACGGCTTGATCCATTCTTGGATTCTGCCATCCGGGCCAATTTGGTTGGGGGCCAGACGGGCACGCTTGGCCTTTAATTCCTTTTGGAATGCCTCATCCACTCCCAGAATTTCAGCCATTCGAAGCGTATTGCCGAAGAGCTGACGTAGGGCCTGCATATCCATGGTCGGGGCATAGCAGATGGCGGCCCGTTGTTTATTCGGAGCAAGGCCCGAGGTCTCGGATGATTTTGAGGGGCCGGTCACCAACCAGTTGTTATCCGGCCCTTCCCAAAGGTTATGCAGAAAGAATTCCGCACTGCCCTTCATGACAGGGTAGACCTCTCTCAGATAGTTCTTATCCAGCGAAAACGCATACGCTTCCCACAGGTGCTCGCAGAGCCACGCGGCACTGCCGAGATCCATCATGCCGGGAGACGTGTAGCCCCACGGATTGGTCGCGCGGTGCGCGATCCAGCCAGGCGAGTCGTAACAGGCCTGAGCGGTCGTTTGTCCCGGCTCGACCAGTGATTCGATCAGGGAAATCATCGGCTCGTGCAGCTCCACCATATTGCAATTCAGTGCCGGCCAATAGTTCATCTGCACGTTAATGTTGAAGTGCCAGTCGCCGTTCCACATGGTGTGGATTTCATCGGCCCAGATTCCCTGAAGATTTGCAGGCAGGCCTCCGGGCTGTGACGAGCCGATCAGAAGGTAACGTCCAAAGTTCGCAAACAGTGCCGCCAGAGCGGGATCGTTTGCCTGATCGCGATACATGGCTAGGCGTTCATCCGTCGGCAGTTGACTGTTATCAGTCGCCGGCAAACTCAGCGTGACACGATTGAAATATTTTCCATGATCCGCTTGCTGTGCTGAGCGCAACTGCGCGAATGATTTTTGCTCTGCCAGGTCAAGGTCGGCAGAAGTCGCCGCCAGCGGATCAGAAAGCTGTCGTCCGGCAAATCCACGGTAATCCGTTGCCGCCGCGAAAAGCAGGATCACTTCATCATCCGCGCTCACCACCAGCTTATTGCCTTCGGCTTTGGCCTTGCCGCCAACGACGCGCAGGCGCCCGACATAGGTCAGTCCGTCCCCGCCCTTGCCGTCGTTCAGCGTGCCGGTCATCAGCAACTCACGGTCGCCTACCGCCGTGGTCACAAACCGTTCCGCGCGATCCAGGACCACCGTGAACGAGACAGGGCCGGTCAGGCGGGAGACAAAGACCTCATCTGCTTTTGAAACAAAATGTTCCCGCGTAAAGGATGTCGCACCGCGGCGATAATTCACACGCGCCAGAGCCGTATTCAGATCCAGTTCGCGGCGATACTCCTCGGCGGGCGCGGCAGCGTCGGCGAATTTCAGGTGCAGGTTCCCGAGGTTCTGGTAGCGCCCGAAGGTGCCGATTTTTTGCCCCATCACCGGCTTTTCACGAGGATAAAAATGCTTTTTGGTCAGTTGACTCGCGTCGTTATAGTTTCCCTCAGCCAACAGACGGCGGATCTCTGGAAGGTGTGTGTAGGCACCGGGAATATCATTATCGACGCGTGAACCGGACCACACGGAACTCTCGTTGAGCACAATCCGTTCTTCGCCAACACCGCCAAATACCATGGCCCCAATTCGGCCGTTACCGAGGACGAGCGACTGGTCAAAGCCCTTGCCGGGTTGATTGAACCAAACCGTCGTCGCTGGGTTACCTTCGAAGGGGGCCTTCGACGCCGCGACGGCAGGTGTCACATTCGATGCTGGCTTAGCGGCCTGCGTCTTGACGGGTGCGGGTGCTTTGGGTGCTGGCGTCTTCGCCACTGTCGTGGTCTTTTTATCCGCGTCAAAGTCGGCTTGCTCTTGTGCCGTCAAGAGTCCATCGCGGTTGGCGTCCATCAGATCAAAGTGATCCCCCCACTGCTGGGCATTATAGACGTTTCCGCGCGCTTCGATATTTTGCTTCTTATTCGCTAAATAATCTGCCTTTGCTTCAGGTGCGCGCGCGGCATCGGCAAAACCAGCCGCCAATAAAATCAGCGCAAGGGGGAACGACTTTTTCATACTCTGTTTCATGCTCTTTCCAATTGATGGTGTTTGTCTAAAATACATAGCCCCATGGATTCGCCAATCATCGTTCCCGTCAACCGGTGAACGGGACTGCCTGCCTCATGGGTTTCATGACATAGTACCCCCGTTGCCGTTCCCTGACTACCCCTCGTTTAGAGGGTGCGTGCACATACCTAAACTGCGGCAAAAACCCAAGCAATTGGAGGGCAATGCTCCGTCATTGCCGCCGTCAGAGAAGCGAAAACGATGCACACGGCTATACCGACGCACGGCGGATATGCTGACTCTGACACCATTACAGATCGACAGAAGAATCAACTGAAGGAGGTCTGCCAGAGATCGCGGAGCAATATGTCAACCGCAGATAAACGGGTGAACGCAGATACAAAGATTTTGATCTGCGGCTATCTGCGGTTCTAAAATACGTAACCTAAAGATCAGTGTCTCAACCTTGGCCTCCAGGCATCAAAAAACGCCCGAATTGCTCGGGGCGTTTACCTCTATCAATCGACTCCCCAGCCGATTGAAAACTATATGAAAAATCTTAAAAAATACAAACCTAGCGGCGGCGGCGCAGCATCACGGTACCGAGGGCCAACAGACCGCCAAGCAGTGCGAAGGTTTCTGGCTCTGGAACTGCGGTCGTAGCCACGACCAAATTGCCGGTGACCTGCGAGTAAGTATAGGTCTGATTATCAACAATCGCGTCCCAAACATCCCCGTCTTGAATAAATGCGTTACTGGCGTAGGCAGTTCCGCTCAATGTGATTGATGAAAAATCACCGCTTTCACTGGCGTTATCACCGGTAAAGTCGAACAGGTTATATGTGCCGACCCCGATCAAGGTATTCGATGTCAAGGTCAGCCCGCCGCCGTAGGTCAATGCACCGCCCACATCAATACCGTCATAGTCGGTGCCACGTGTGCTGCCGGTGATTTCCATATTGGTAAACGAACCCGAGGCCAGTGTCAGGTCGTCGCTAAAGGTCAAGATGCCAGGGCTGTTACCAGGCGCTAGGAAACCACCCGACTGGATGGTCGTGGCGCCGCCGATGATGCCACTACCACCGAGGCTTGCACCTGAGGCGACGGTGACCGCGCCAGACGCTGCACTGTTGTCGCCGTTGACCAGCAACATGCCCGAACTGACAGTAGTCGTGCCGCTATTGGTACTCGCTGCATTGAGCGTGGTGGTGCCGCTGCCGGCTTTGACTAGGCTTTGATCGTTGCTGAGGGCGGAGCCGAGCGTGAACGAACCGGAGGATGAATCCACCGTAACCGTCGAGCCGCTTTGCAAGACGTTGCCGGTGGCGATGGCTCCAGTGCCGCCGCTAGTGTCGTAGGCCCAGTCCTTGACTAAAGCACTGCCGCTGCCGTCTAACACCACGCGCATCCAACCGTAGTTGCCGCCGGTAAGCTCAAATCCGATGTAGCCCTCAGTGCCGGCGGTAAAAGTGCTGCCGAGGTGATCGGTCGAACCGCCAGTGCCGCCGCTCGAGTCGAACGTCGACGAAGAGTTCACCGTATCGCCCCACGCTAGATTGCTCAGCGTGCCATTGCCAGCGTCGGTCTCGCGCACTGGCTGGAAGCCAGTGCTGTTGACTACCCCGATCCCGCCGAAGAATAAGTTAACGTCCCAATCGAACGTCGTCCCCGACGTGTCGTTGGTGCCGCTCTCAATGTCTATATAGACGCCGTCGAAGTTGGTCGGGATCGAAAGGTCCTGCAAGTTACTGTAAAGCACGTCGGCAGCAACTGGCAGCGCACTGCTCAAGAGCAGTGCCGCGGCAACGCGGAAATGCGCAGAGTGTGTTGAGGAGTGTGCCATTATAGTATCTAAGAGGAGTTAGTCCTGACTGACGCTCAGGCGGAAGAATTGTGGTTTCTCCCAGCCAGTCGTGGTTTCAATCATCATGGGGTAAGGCACGTAGACCGCTTCGATATCGCCGCTGCCGCTTTCGATCAGTGTCGGTGCGGCTGTGACGTCCACCCACTCCGTAAGGTCTGGGCTGAACTGCGGCGTGTAGGTCAGTCCCGCCGCCGCCCACGCCTTGCGCCGCGCGAAGACCGCGCGGAAATCCACATTGTTGGACGAAATGGTTTCTAATACTGGCAGCGGTAACCCTGGCGTCACTACTCCGCTGCTGTAGCCGATTGAGCCACCATTCGAAACTGTCGGGTCGGTGCCGAAGGCGAATTCGAGCAAGTTGCTCAGGCCGTCCGAATCTGGATTGCTGCCGGGCAGTGCATCGTTGCCGGTCAGGTTATTGTCGCCCACCCAAGTAACCATGTCCTGCATCGCGAGCCATGTGTCATAGTAGATCTCGCCCGCCGTCTGGTAGCCGTCGGCCAAAAAATGCTGCCCGGCCTCTCCGACAATGCCACTCAAGTCAGCAAACTTTGCGTTGGCAACCAGGTTGCTGATATCGCGGTGAATGGCATCAATATCGTCATAGTAGCCTGTTGAATTATTCGCGATATTAGCTGGCACCATCGTGCCGATGATAACTGGCGCCTGAGTAACCGAGAAATGGCTCGAAACCACTACGCGATGGCGAGCAAACAGCGCCGTCAGGTTGGAAGCATAGGCCGCAGCACTCGCTGCCGTTGCGGCATCGGCTTCACCCTGATGCCACAGTATACCACCGAATTCAATCGTGGCATACTCACCGCTCACCTCAGCCAGTGCAGCGGCCAGATACGGATCGGCCAGCACATCCAGCGAGTCGCCTGCGTTCCATTGATTCGTCACAAAACCGCTTCCACCGATCGCATTTTTAACGATCAGCACATCTTCGTCGGGATGGTCTTTTGCATACGCACGTGCAAAATAGAAATCGAGTGAAACATAATTCCCCGTCGTTGATCCCGACCGGTGTTGCGTCGTTTGAAACGGCTGAAACGCACGCACGACCGAATCAACAGCGCCGGGATCATACTCCCCACGAGCCTGACCACGGGATTGCTGGAACATGTTCGGCGTTGGATAATCATCCATCTCATAAGACGTCTTACTGCTCCAACC